>JACXTT010005522.1_pt1 | contig 18356 bp, 16 predicted proteins | sample 9270951 | NCBI WGS metagenome assembly JACXTT01 (sample SAMN15532306, study PRJNA645909) | rock metagenome | isolation source: weathered quartz diorite | place: Puerto Rico | collected 2017-06-21 | reverse complement strand
GCTCGGTCAAGCCGCCAGTGAGTTTCCGTATCCGCGCGGTGTTGCCGGTAGCGAAGCAGAACACCTGTTCCGCGGGCAGTCCACCCAGGCTGGACAGCAGCGCGATCATGCGCAGGATCCCGAGCGGCTGCACGCCGGAGCCAGCCGGCCCGTCGGTGCCCAGGATCACCCGCTGCAAACACTTGAGGTCGCGCGCGGCCTGAGCCGCTGCGATGCCGACTTTCTCGTTGCCGTTGTGCACGATCTCGATAGCGCGCGAGCTGCGCTCGCAAAGTTCGCACACGTGCTGTTCCGGAAGCGCAGTGTGGCCGCCGTTGATATGCCCGATGACATCGGCGTCGGCTTCCAGCACGACGTCCTTGTCGATGAGCCCGGAGCCCGGGATGGACGGTCCGCCGGTGTGAATGGTGCTCTGGAGTCCGTACTTGCGCGCCCACGCCACCATCTGCTTCGCTTCTGCGCCCGCCTTGACCGAACCCAACCCGACCTCACCCAGCAGCGTAACACCGGCCTCGGCCAGCTCGTGGAAGTCGGACTCGACCATCCCTTGCTCGAGCACCGGCGCACCTGCCATGACCTTCACGCCGCCGGGCCGGAAATTGTGGAACGCGCGCTGTGCCGTGATCGCCAGCGCCTTGAGCCCGACGATGTCTTTCGGCCTGCCGGGGAGATGCACTTCGCCGGCTGAAATCATCGTCGTCACGCCACCGTTAAGCGTCGAGTCGATCCAGCCGAGCTGATTCTGGCGCGGGGTCCAGTCGCCGAACACCGGATGGACATGGCTGTCGATCAGACCCGGGCACAAGCACGTGCCCCTGGCGTCGATCAGGGTATCAGGCCGTCCGGTATCGCAGTCCTTCTCTTTGCCGACAGCGCTGATGACACCGTCGCGCGCGACGACCGTGTCGGCGTCCTGGATCGGACGCTGGATGTCGCCGGACAGCAGCAACCCGATGTTCTTGATGACCAGCTTGCCTTTGGGAGCAGCGCTTGTAGCGATTGCCATAGTGTTCCTCCGGAACCACGAGCCACGGCCCTTACACGCCTAGATACTCCTTCATCACCCGCTCGTCTCCCGCCAGCTCTTCCATCGTCCCTTCGTATCTCACCTGCCCTTTCTCGATCACGTAGGCCCGGTCACACACCAGCTTGGCGAAATGGAGATTCTGCTCGGACAGCAGTACGCTCAAACCTTCTTTCTTCAACTCCAGAATCATATTGGCCATCTCTTCCACGATCCTCGGAGCAATGCCCTCCGATGGTTCATCTAGCAGCACCAGGAGCGGATTGCCCATCAGCGTGCGCGCCACCGTGAGCATCTGCTGCTCGCCTCCGCTCATGCGGCCGCCCAACCGATCCGGCATCTCCCCCAGATTGGGGAAGACGCGAAACAGCTTTTCGGGTGTCCAGGCAGGCGCGTCCGCACGCACCGGTTGGCGTCCGACCTCGAGATTCTCCGTCACCGTGAGCTCGCTGAAGATGCGCCGCTCCTCCGGAACGTAGCCCAGGCCCAGCCGCGCGATCTGGAACGGCTCGAGTCCGGGCAGCTTCTCGCCATGGAACACCACATCGCCTTGGATGTGAGCCATCAGCCCCATGATCGACTTGAATGTGGTGGACTTCCCCGCACCGTTGCGCCCCATCAGCGCGACAACCTCGCCGCGCCTCACTTCCAGGTTGACGTCGAACAGGATCTGCGCGCGAGCGTACCAGGCCTTCAGACCCTGCACAGCGAGCAGCGTGGTGATCATGCGGACGCAGCTTGCGGCGCAAAGGTGGCGCCGGTGCCGAGGTACACCTCCTGCACCTGCGGGTCATCGCGCACTCGCGCCGGTGGTCCCTGTGCGATGATGCGTCCGCGCGCCATCACCAGCACCCGCTGCGCGTAGGCGAACACTACATCCATGCTGTGCTCGGTGAAGAGCACACCCAGGGCCCGTTCCCGGGTGAGCATTGCGGTCAGCGCCATCAGCTCGTTGCGCTCCTTGGGCGCCATGCCGGCAGTGGGTTCGTCCATGAGCAGCAACTGCGGCTCGCTCGCCAACGCCATCGCGAGTTCGACGCGCTTGAGATCGCCGTAAGCCAGCAGGCTGCAAGGCCGCTGCGCCTGGTCGACCATTCCCACACGTTCCAGCAACGCCAGCGCTTCGGTCCGAAACTGCAGCGCCGCGGGTTGCCACATTTTGTGCATCCGGCGCGCACGGGACAGCAGCACGAGCTGCACGTTCTCCTGCACGCTCATGGAGCCATAGGTCTCAGTAATCTGGAAGGTGCGGCCGACGCCGAGGCGCCAGATTTCGCTCGGCTGTCTGCCCGTGATGTCGCGACCCGCAAGCAGCACGCTGCCCGACTCGGGGCGAAGCTGACCATTGAGCAGATTGAAGCAGGTGGACTTGCCCGCGCCGTTGGGCCCGATCAATGCGAGCAACTCTCCGGCGGCCAGCTCGAACGAGATGCCGGCGACCGCCTGCACGCCGCCGAAGGATTTGGTGAGGTTCTTGACTACCAGCAAACTCATCGTGAACGGCCGCGACTCATGATTCGTGACAACATGTGTAGCTTCTCGCCGCCGAGACTAACCTTCAGGTGGTCGTGTCGTGAAAGCCCGTGATTCGTGCTTCGTGACTCGTGGTTCGTAGTTCGTAGGGCCTACTTCACTGCTCCGCGTCCATCAGACACTTTATCTCGCTCTTGAAAACCTTCGCAGCGCGCCTGCGATCCCGGTGGGGAACGCAAGCACCAGGAGCAGGATGACGCTCCCCAGGATGATGCGCCAGTACTCGGTAGAACGCATGATCTCGGTTTGCAGGAAGTGATAGGCCGCCGCACCGATTACCGGTCCGCTCAACGTGTCCAAGCCCCCGAGCAGCACCATGACCAGCGCGTCGATCGAATGCGGAATAGACAGGACGTTGGGAAATACGTTGCCCTTATGGAATGCGTGCAGAGCCCCGGCCAGCCCGGCGAACGCGCCGGCGAGCGCAAAGGCCAGCCATTGCTGCCGGCGCACGTCGATGCCCGTCGCCTCGGCGCGCAAGGTTGAGTCGCGCGCGGCGCGCAGCGCATAGCCGAAAGGTGCGAACACGGCGCGCCGCAGGATCATCAGGCTGGTGACGCACAAGGCCAGCGTCAGATAGTAGTAGCGCGCCGGGGTACCTGCCCAGGCCGAGGGCCACACCCCGAGGATCCCGTTGTCGCCTCCGGTCCACGCGGACTGGAACGCCACCGACCACAGGATCTGTGCGAAAGCCAACGTCAGCATGGCGAGATAGACGCCCGTCAACCGTGTGCAAAACCAGCCGACCATCAACGCCAGCGTTGCCGCCACGAGGGGTGCTGCCGCCAGGCCTCCCGCCATGGGTACGTCAAGTTTGGTGAGCAGCAGGGCGCAGGTGTAGGCGCCAGCCCCGAACCACGCGGCATGGCCGAAGGAAACCATGCCACCGATACCCAGAATGAAGTGCAGGCTCGCGGCGAACAATGCCAAGACCAGGATCTCGGTCAGCAGCAGTTGCGCGTACTCACCCGCAACCGCCGGCACCAGCGCAAGCGCCACCAGCGCTGCCGGCGCGGCCCATCGCAGGCGCGCCCCCGCGAGCCGTCGGTTGATCTCGGAAGCACCCGCGACGCTGTGGCTTTCGCGCTGCGGCTTGCCCAGCAGCCCGTAGGGACGCGCCACCAGCACCACCGCCATGACCAGGAATGTCAGCACCAGGGTGAGCTGCGGAAAGATCAGGATCCCGAAGGCGGAGATCTCGCCCACCAGCAACGCGGCGAGAAACGCGCCGGTCAGGCTGCCCATCCCGCCGATGACCACCACCACGAAGGCCTCCACGATGATACTGAGGTCCATCTGCAGATTCACCGCTTCCATCGGGATCCGCAGCGCGCCACCCAGACCGGCCAGCGCGGAGCCGAGAAAAACCACACTCGTAAACAACCAGCGCTGGTTGACGCCGAGCGCGCCGGTCATCTCGCGGTCCTCGGTCGCGGCGCGTACCAGGGTGCCCCAGCGCGTGCGATGGAACAGCCACCACAGCGCTCCCAGCACGATCGGTCCCAGACAGATCAGCAGCAAATGATATTGCGGGAAGCGCTGACCAAAAATCTCGACCACGCCTTTGAAGCCGGGGGCGCGCGGGCTCAGCAAATCCTCGCGCCCCCAGATCGCGAGCGCTGCGTCCTGCACCACCAGCACCACGCCAAACGTAGCCAGCAGCTGGTAGAGCTCGGGCGCGCGGTAGATCCGCCTCAACAGCACGAGTTCCATCAACAGGCCCACAACGCCGATCGCAAGTGCCGCCAGCACGATGCCGGTCCAGAAGCCCAGCGGCGCACCGAGCCGGGCCATCAGGAACTGGGAGAAGCTATACGCAGCGTACGCCCCGAGCATATAGAACGAACCATGCGCGAAATTGACGATGCGGGTTACACCGAAGATGATGGACAGTCCGCTCGCGACCAGGAACAGCGTCGCCGCGTGCGACAGGCCGCTGAGTGCCTGTATGAGGTAGGTGCTCACAATTCCGCGATTCGTGACTCGTGATTCGTGGCTCGTGTCGCGGGGCCTGGTGCAGCGCACTTTGCGCACGCAAAGGATTTAGGAATCACGGGGGGCCTCGGGTTGCTGCGCTTGAGTCGTGCTTGCCGCATGCGCTGTACGCACGACGTGTCGTCACGAATTATGAACAAGCAGACCTGGCAGGCGATGATGCTCCCTACGCGCTCACTTCATCGCCTCGGCGGGTCGCCGCTTCCGAACCACCGCATCTGGCGGCATGTAGTTGTTCCCGTCGACGTAGCGCCAGTCGACCATGGCACCGCGCCCGTCCTTCAGCTCCAGGCGTCCGACGAACGCCCCGAGGGTCGACTGTTGATCCAGCGAGCGGAAGGTGACGGGGCCAAAGACCGTTTCGAACTTGAGGCCACGGAAAGCGCCAATGAGTTTCTCGGTGTCGGTCGATCCTGCTTTTTTAATCCCTTCGGCGATCGCCATGAACGTGGTGTATCCCACCACCGAACCCAGCCGCGGCGTCTCGCCAAAGCGCTTCGTGTAGGCCTGGACGAATTTTTGATGCACGGGCGTTTTGACCTGGTCCCAGGGGTAACCGGTCACGATCCAGCCCTTGGGCGTCTCGTCCTTCAGCGGATCCAGATACTCCGGCTCTCCAGTCAGCATGCTCACGACAGAACGGCCTTCGAATAGCCCGCGCAGGTTGCCCTCGCGCACGAATTTCGTGAGATCGGCCCCGAAGGTCACGTTAAAGATCGCGTCGGGCTTGGCCGCCTCCAGCGCCTGAATAGTTGCGCCTGCTTCGAGCTTGCCCAGCGCTGGCCACTGCTCGGCCACGAACTGCACGTCCGGCCGCTTCGCCTTCAGCAGTTCCTTGAAGTTCGCGACCGCGGACTGCCCGTACTCGTAGTTGGGTGCCACCGTGGCCCAGGTTTTCACCGGAAGTTTCGCGGCCTCCTCGGCGAGCATCGCGGCCTGCATATACGTGCTCGGCCGCAGCCGGAATGTGTAGCGGTTGCCTTTGTCCCACACCAAAGCGTCCGTGAGCGGCTCGGCCGCCACAAACAGCGTTTTTTCGCGCAAAGCGATGTCGCTCACTGCCAACCCGACGTTGGAGAGGAACGTGCCGGCCAGCAGATCTACCCTCTGGCTGCTGAGCAATTCTTGAGCATTGCGCGTGGCGTCGTCCGGCTTGCCGCCATCGTCGCGCGAGATGACCTCGAGCTTGCGTCCTCCGAGCAGCCCGCCGGCGGAATTGACCTCTTCCACCGCCATCTGCCATCCGTTGCGGTAGGGCACGGTGAACGCGGGCACCGTAGAGTAGCTGCTGATCTCGCCGATGAGAATCGGTTTGTTGTCGGCCGCCAGCACCGGCAGTCCCAACACGGCCAGAGCCATCGCGCAATTGGACTTGGTCATCAACGCAACCCATCCTGACCTTTGATCTCGTGTTTCTGCAGACCGCCTACGCGCGCAAGGGGTCGCCCGCTGTCCGTCACCGCGACCGCGACCACGATCTCGTTCGCTCGCGGCGCATCAGCCACCCGCGCCTCGATCGCATCGAAGTGGCTGCGCACGTAAGCGGCGTCCTTGTGTCCTAGCGGCACGTCGATGCCCGCGCCGAGGCCTCCGATCTTCTTGGCCGAGGGGACCAGCGCGGCACCCTTCTCCAAAGCTTTGCGCAACGGCGCGCCGAGCTTGGGATGCAAGATTGCAGCAGCATGCTCAAGCTCGCCCGCCTCGCCCACGATTGCTGCCTTGCCGTAGCTCTCCGCTTGATGCGGCTGGATACCGAGGGCCTGGATGCACCGCTCGCCAAGCAGCCCACCCAACTCCTCGCCAACGTCCATCAGTTCGGACAGGTCATCCTGATAGCGCCCTGCGAAAGGGTTCTCGATGACCGCAATGGCCACCGCCTTGCGCGCCGGCGGATGCACCGGCCGACCCATCTCCAGTCGAGTTTCCTCGACCTGGACGATCAGCTTTCTAATTCTCGCTTTCATTGCACCCTCGCAAACGCGACTAGCCCGGTCCGCACCCAACGCTGCAGACCGCACCCTGAAGCCATAGCGCCGCCCCGTGGATCAACCCGCGATCGCTAAGCTCCTGTGCGCTCGCCACGCCCGCGTGCAGCGCGAGCTGCACTTGATCTGCGGTCAATCGACCCACGGCCACAGTGACAAGCCGGTCGCCGAGGTCGGTGTCGTCCTTCAACTCGCACGCCGGCTGGCGAAGGATAGCAGGATCCTCTACGTTCACGCTGTTCGCGATCATCGTCGCCGCTGCGTCGGCCTCGGCCGCTGTGCGCGCCAGCACCGTGACGCTGTCGGCGATGCCGAGGCTCAAGCTGCGACCGCGCCAGCCGCTGGTGGCGACGCCCCGCACCGACATCTCATCGGTCACCTGGAAATCGCCGTCCAGGAAGTACGCCTCACGGCGCTTGATCCGCCCCAGGTCCGCGTACAGGCCGATCTTATAGCTGTGTCCCGTTGTAAGGTGCAGGGCGATATCGCCGCCGTTGTTCACGTAGGCACGCACGATCCGCGGGTCGTCGCGAAAACATTGGATGAGCTCGTCGGCGACGGCTCCTGCCACAGCCGCCATCGGGGTAATGAAGCGTTCGCGATGCGGGAAGCAAGCTCCCACCATGCGGCGGGCCACCGGTCCTGAAACATCGAGTGCCTCCTGGACCGGCGAACGCAGTATGCGCAACTCGGCAACCAGCTCCGGGAGCACGCCTTGAAAACGAGCCCATGTCCGCTGGACGGCACCGTCGACAACCGCAGGTTCGCCGTCTGCACCGATAATGAGATCGATCGGGCCATGCTGGAAATGCCAGCGTCCGTCCGCGAGCCGGGCACGCACCGCGGTGCCGGGAGACGAAGATGGGGCCGCGTATTGCGAACGGGGACGAGAGAGGGACGGTGCTGGCAATTGCAGCGCGGAGCTCACCCGTCAAGTATCTCGGCTCATTGGACCGGGCCCACCGGCCATGGATTCAATTCACCCCAGGAGACGACGTGTACCCGCTCGTTCCTGAGCACGTCTTCCACTGTGCGCACCCGGTCCATGTGTCCGCCCAGCGCGCTATAGTCGGAGAGACGCATGCTGAACTCGATGGGCGCCACGATCGCCGGCGTGGGCACCCAGCCGAAAGAATTTTCCGGCATGCGCGTCACGTCCACCATCAAAGTGATGCCGCCACCGGGCCAGACGTACACCGGCGCGCCGCCGCAGGTGACGTTGACCAGCAGATCCTTGATCGAGCGCGTGAGGCGCACGGGGTTGTCGGTCACGCCCGCCCGCAGGCTGCCGCCCGCGCCGGCGAGAAAGAGCACGGTGGTCAGAGCCGGCTCGCAGTTCTCTCCAATGCGTTGTACCACCGCCCGCACCGGGCCGGGCAGCGGCGCCGCCAACAACTTCAAGTCCTGGTCCAACACGAAAAACTCAGCGTCCTCGCCCGTAGTCGACACCATCAGGATGCGTTGACCGGGTTTCGCGACCTTCGAGTCGAAGCCGGCGACGATGGACAGCGGGTCGGTGATGTCGGTACCGCCCCAGCCGGTGCCTGGCTTGGCCACTTGGAAGTAACGCCCCGGCGTGGATTTCTTACCCTTGATCTTGATGCCCGACGGCGGCATCGCAAGACAGCGGCCGGCCTGGGGCTCGGTGAGAACGCCGGTGATGTGATCGTCCACGACGACGACCTCGTCCACCTGGCCGTGCCATTGCTGCGCGAAGATGCCAATGGTGGCCGAGCCGCAGCCCACGCGCATGCGCCGCTCCTCGACGCCGTTGACGACTGGCGCCTTGCCCGCCTCGATCAGCAACTGCGAACCCCCCTCGATCTGAAGCTCGACGGGCTTGCGGTTGCCCAGGTCCATCATCAGCTCGCAGGTGACGCGGCCTTCTTTTTTCGTGCCGCCCGTCAGATGGTGAACGCCGCCGAGCGAAAGCATCTGCGAACCGTACTCTGCGGTGGTGACGTGCCCGACCGCCTCGCCCCGGCACCGCACCGTAGCCTGCTCCGGGCCGAGCCAGCGGTCGGTGTCGATCTTCACCTTGAAGCTGCAGTAACTGAAGATGCCCTCGGTCACGACGGTGACCATGTCCACCCCTTCGTGGCGCGAAGAGACGATGAAGGGCGCCGGCTTGTAGTCAGGATACGTGGTGCCCGAACCGACCCCCGAGACGAACAGCGGGCCCTCGGCTACGACGCTGCCGTCCCAGTCCTGGCTCTCCAGAAAGCTGGTGATCTCGCCCGCCGCCCCGGTGACCTTCTTGAACAGCACGACGGGGTCGACGCGCGTCAAGACGCCCTTGAAGTTACCCCAGCGGTCGCACGCCCCGGTGCGCCCCTCGCTGATCTGGCACAGCACCGGACACGCGTTGCACACCACCTTGCGCGATGAAGGCGCACCGTCGGAGACACCCAAACCCTCCGGCGGATCGAGGTCGGGGGTCTCGGTCACGACTGCGCACCTTCTAGAATGGCTTTGCGCACCCGGGCGGGTGTTGCCGGCAGATGCGTGATGCGAACGCCCGTCGCATGCCGGATCGCGCTCAGAATCGCAGGTGCGGTGGGGATCAACGCCGGTTCACCCACCCCTTTGGCGCCATAGGGTCCGAGGGGTTCGGCGTCCTCGACGAGATAGGTCACGATGCGCGGCATGTCTCCGACCGTCGGAATCAAATAGTCATGCAGGTTGTCGCTGCGTCCGCTGTGATACTCCTCCATGAGCGCCATGCCGAGACCCTGCGCGATACCGCCGTGAATCTGCCCTTCCACCTGCGTTGGATTGATGGCGCGCCCCACGTCGTGGGCGGCGTGCATCTCCAGCACTTTCACCGTTCCCAGCTCCAGGTCGACTTCGACTTCGGCGGTCTGCGCGGCGAAACCATAGGTCGCGTACGGTGCGCCCTGCCCGTCGCGATCCAGCGGCGTGGTTGGCGGGTCGAAGAAACCCTCACCCAGGGCAACGTTGCCCTGATCGTCCGCCACACAGCCCCTCAGCTCGACGCTCCAGTTCCGGCTTCCTGCCTTTGCTCGCAGTTGCGAGCCCGCGAGGTCAAGCTGCGCGTCGGAAGGAGCGCTCAGCAAAGCGAGCAATTGGCGCCGCAGATCTTCTCCGGCAAAGCGGCACGCATTGCCGGATACGAAGGTCTGGCGCGATGCCGACGTCTTGCCAGCGTCGGCGGTGAGGTCGGTGTCGCCCGTCACCTGTTCGAACAAGCTCACGGGCAGCCCAACCGCATCGGCACAGATCTGGGGGAGGATGGTGCTGGAACCCTGGCCGATATCCATCGCGCCGTTGTAAAGGACGATGCGACCGGTGCGCTGCAGTCCAACGCGCATGGTGGAGGGATTCGCGATCACGGTGTTGCCGATGCCATACCACATCGCGGCGATGCCCACGCCCCGCCGTCGACCTTTGCGCGAGCCGTGTAGCGCATATTCGCTGGCGTTGAATCCCGCCACCTGCGTCTGCGCCTCACGCCATGCCGGGCGCAGCCGCTCCAGGCATTCCCCCAGCCCGCAGCTCGCGCTCAGCACCTGCCCTGTCGCCGTCGCCTGACCGGCGCGAATGGCATTGACCGAGCGCAACTCGAGGCGGTCCATGCCCAGCTTGTCCGCGAGCTCGTCGAGCAAGGCTTCGTGGACTATGGTCGACTGCGGAACACCGAACCCGCGGAACGCGCCGCTGATCGGCCCATTGGTGTAAACGGCCCGCGTGAGCGCGCGCACGTTTGGCACGAAGTACGGTCCGGAAGCGTGGATCGGGACGCGGTTCGCTACGGTGTTTCCCCAGGATGCGTAGGCGCCGGTATTGAAGTCCCCGAGAAAGTCGGCAGCGACGAGCAGCCCTTGCGCGTCGCACCCGAAGCTCGCATGCATCCGCGCGGGGTGCCGCTTGGTCGTAGAGAGCATCGACTCCGATCGGGTGTAGATGCCGCGCACCGGGCGGTTCAATTTCCAGGCCGCCACGGCAAGCAACGGCTGGATGGCGATGTCGAGCTTGCCTCCGAAACCACCGCCGACCGCGGAAGGAACGATATGCACCTGCTCGTCCCGCAACTGGAGTATCCGCGCGATCTCCTCACGGTCCATGTAGGGCGTCTGCGTGCAGGCGAAGATGCGAATGCGGTCTTGCCCCGCCTGCGTTCGCACGCGCTCGGCGTAACCCGCCTCAGGCTCGATGTAGGCGTGCTCAACATAGCTGGTGGTGAACGTGCCCTCCGCGATGAAGGGCGCAGCGTCGAGCGCGCGGTCGACGTCGCCTTTTTGGACGCGGCCGCGAATGAGCACGTTGTCCGGCGCGAAAGCGTGCAACGGCTCAGTCGCCCGCAGTGCTTCGTCGAGCTCCGTGACGGGCGGTTGCGGGACCCATTCGATGGGCAGCTCCGCTTCCGGAATCGCCATCACGTCGCTGCGCGTCCCGACCAGCGCCAGCACCGCCTCCCCGCGAAAGCGCACCTGTCCCGGTGCAAGTACCGGCTGGTCTTTCACCTGCGGAAAAATGCCGAAGCTGTTCTGCGGCACGTCGGCGGCCGTCAGCACTGCTGACAAACCGGGGTATCGCTGCAGCAGCGGTTGGGGATCGCCGATGCGGAATTGCGCGCGCGCGTGCGGGGACCGGACCACTCGCAGCCAGAGCGAGTCGGCCGGATATCGGTCAGCGCCGTAGAGCTCGCTGCCCGCGACCTTCTGTGCGCCGTCCAGCTTTGCGATCCGGCTGCCCACCGCGGCACCCGCCGGGGGTGCAGGGGCAGCGATGTCGCCGCAACTCACCGCCAACACCGCATCCACGATCTTGCGGTAGCCCGTGCAGCGACACAATACGCCACCGAGCGCATCGAGCACCTCCGATTCGCCAGGCGCCGGATTCACCCGCAACAGTTCCGCCGCCGCCATCAGCATCCCGGGCGTACATGCACCGCACTGAGCTGCGCCGTGCGCGAGGAAGGCGCGCTGCAAGGCGCTGAGCTTTCCGTCCACGGCCAGGCCTTCGACGGTTACGAGATTGCGTCCCGCGGCCTGACCTGCCGCTGTCAGACACCCGCACACCTGGCGGCCGTCGACCAGCACGGTGCAGGCGCCACAATCACCGGCGTCGCAACCTACCTTGGTCCCGGTCAGTCCGAGCTGCTCGCGCAACACCTCGGACAGGCGAGACACCGGATTGGCGACAATCTGGCGTTGAACGCCGTTCAAACCGAGCACCATGGAAAACCCTAGGCCGGATTCGCCCGCCGGCGCCGCAGCGCCGATCAGCCCGCTCTGGCGCGGGTCATTCACGGCCCAGCTCCGCGAGGGCGCGGCGCAGCAGCGTCATGGCCGCGTCACGTCGGTACTCGCGGCTGCCGCGAATGTCCGAGATCGGGCTCAGCACTGCGAGGTCGTCGGGGCACAGTACGTCGGCGAGCGCCGGCGTCAACGGTCTGCCCAGTATCTTCGCCTCGAGCGCGGTGAGTCGCTGGGCCACCTCGGAACAGGCGCCCACCGCGACCGCCGCGCGTGCTACGGTGCCGTCGGCACGCGCTTCCAGGGTCGCGGCAACCATGACTATGGAAATGACGAGGTAGCGCCGGGCACCGAGCTTGCAAAACGCAGAGCGGGCGCCGGCACCCCAGCGCGGAACCAGAATCCCGGTCATCAGCTCGTCCGCGCGCCGCGCGGTGCGCCGGCTGCCGACGAGGAAGGCCGCAAGCGGCAGGCGTCGGACCCGGTCATGCGCCGAAAGCTCGACCTCGGCCTCCAGCGCCAGCAGCGCCGGGATGCCATCCGCGGCAGGTGAGGCGTTGCACAGATTGCCCGCCAGCGTTCCAGCGTTCTGCACTTGCCGTCCGCCGATCTCGCGTGCTGCCAGCTTGAGCCCGTCGAATACCCGCGGCAGCGGCGCCGCGAGGACCTCGGACCAGGTCGTGAGCGCGCCGATCCGGTAGCCCCCTGATTCCTCGCGCACACCGCTCAGGTCAGACAGTGCCGTAATATCCAGAACGTCATCCGGCAACGCGCGGTCGACGCACGCGGGATAGAAATCGGTACCGCCTGCCAGGATGGACAACTGCCGGCCCTTGAGAGCGGTCAGCGCTTCGGCGAGATCGGTCGGCCGCAGATACATGCGCAAGCCTGATTGAAGTGCTCGCTCCAGAGCAATGTAGAAGGCACTTTACTAGAGATGCGCCTTCACCATATCCTAGCCATCGTCGGTTTTCAACCCCTGCTCCCGCTTGTCATGCTGCGGTGCGCAAGCGCGGGGGCGGCGCAGGAGCCCAGATGACGCATGTGGTGACCGAATCCTGTATCAAGTGCAAATACACCGACTGTGTCGACGTCTGCCCGGTGGACTGCTTCCGTGAGGGACCGAACATGCTGGTGATCGAGCCAGACGAATGCATCGACTGTGCTGTGTGCATCCCCGAGTGCCCGGTCAACGCGATTTATGCCGACGTGGACGTGCCGCAGGCGCAGATGAAGTTCATCGCGATGAACGCCGAGCTGGCGCGCGCGTTTCCGTCGATCACCTCCAAGAAGGAGCCTCCGGTGGACGCCGACGCATGGAAGGACGTGCCTGACAAGCTGCAGCATCTGGCGCGCTGAGCGGCACGCGACTGCCCTCCCGTATGCCTCCCAAAGCCAACACCGCAAAGCCGGCCGGGCGCGCCGGCGTCAAACGCCCCGCCACCAGCGCCGGGGCGAAGGCGCTGCTCCGGCGCAAGAGAGACCCCGAAGGTATGCAGCGCAAGATCCTCGACGCGGCTACCGGCGAGTTCGCCAACCACGGTTACGGAGGGGCCAGGATAGAGCGGATCAGCCGGCGCGCGCACACCGTAGATCGCATGCTCTACTACTACTTCGGCAGCAAGGAGAAGCTGTTCCGCGCCGTGCTCGAGACTGCCTACGAGCGGTTGGGCCGGGCCGAAGGGCAACTCAGCCTGGCCAGCACGCCTGCGGTCGAGGCGATGCGCGAGCTCATCGCTTTCACCTGGGACTACTACTGTGCGCACCCGGAGTTCATCCGCTTGCTTAACAGCGAAAATCAGCATCGCGGCCAGCACTTGAAGAAGTCCAACCGGCTAAGCCAGCTCTCCTTTCCTCTGCTCAGCACCCTGCGCGATCTGCTCGACCGCGGCGGCCGCGCAGGGGAATTCCGCAGCGACGTCGACCCGGTTCAGATCTACATCACCATCGCGGCCCTGGGCTATTTTTACCTCTCCAATCGCTACACCCTGTCGCGCTTCCTCGACCGCGACCTGATGACCGAGGACAACCGGCGCACCTGGCTCGCCCATATCACGGAAGTCGTGATGGACCACATCACGACGACTGGCCGTAGCGGGCGACCGTAGCGCGGACCGTCTGAGCCTGGTCGGACCGCGGGCACATATCCTGCTGATCCACGGCCACTTCGCCGCAGTCCCTTCTCGATTGCGGCAACCGCCATGGACTGCCGGGAAGCGAAGACGGGGCTGAGCCCTTACCTCGATGGGGAACTACCGCGCGACGCCGCCGCGGGCATCGCTTCACACCTCACTGGTTGCGATGAATGCCGGCGTTCGTTCGACGAGTTGCGCCTGGTCAGCACCGTTATACGCACACAGCTCGCAATCCGAAGCACGCCCCGCACGCCTTTGCTCGCGAAGGTGATGGCCGCGATCGCCGACCTCCCGCCGACACGTTTCCGGCAGCGTGGCGCGCTGCACAGGCGGCTCATGTGGCGCCGACTGCGCCGCGGGTGGCCGTGGCCGGGTACGCGCTGAGGCGGACCGAGCTGCTGCGCCGGCTCCAAGACGGTCACAGACGTAGACAAATCACACCTCTTCCCACCGGCCGCTCTTCTCCGAGCGAAACAACGCGTCTATCACGCGCATGTTGCGCACCGCGTCCTCGACACCGTAGGGCAATTCGACCTCGCCACGGATCGCGCGCGAGAACGCCTCCCCCTGCAGCATGTACTGGTCGCTCGGCGGTATTGTCTCAGCACGCACCGAGGCTCCATCCAACGCCCCACCGTCATCCAGGAACAGCATGGTCTTGGCTCCCTGCGGCGCGTTGACCGGGATCTGCATCTCGATCCGCCCCCTGGATCCGCAAATCTGCATGCGCTGGAACGGCACGCACTGGGTCGACACAGTGAAGTCCAAATGGCGGCCGGCGCCGAAGTCGATCATTGCGCTCGTCAAGCGGTCGGTGCCGAACACCGGATCGCGGTCGACGAGGGCGACGGCGCGGAGGGGTTCGGACTCGAAAAAGAAGCGGCCTGCGACGATCGGGTAGCAACCGATGTCGTACAGAGCACCGCCGCCGATCGCAGCCATGTTGCGGATGTTGGCCGCGTCATCGTTGAAGTAAGAGAAGAACATCTGCACCGCACGCAGGGCGCCGACCTGGCCTTGCCGCACGAGTTCGCGCGCGCGCAGCCATTGCGGATGAAAACGCACCATGAAGGCTTCCATGATGAGGACCTTGCCGCCCACCACGCGCAGGCGCTCGGCCTCCACCGCCGTGAGCGCGATCGGCTTCTCGCACAGCACATGCTTGCCCGCTGCCGCCGCCTGCAACGTGAGCGGCACGTGGAGATGGTTCGGCAGCGGGTTGTAGATGGCCTCGATCTGCGCATCGGCGATCAGCTCCTCGTAAGACCCGTATGCTTGCGGAATGCCGAGTGCATCTGCGGCTTCGCGGGCGGTCTTCGCAGAGCGGGAGGCAATCGCTCGAATCTCGAGCAGTTCGCTCTTTTGCATGCCGGGCAGCACCCTCTTGAGTCCGATCTTCGCAGTGCTGATGACACCCCAGATGACCTTCTTCATGGCGAACCTCCTGGCAGGACCGGCAAGTGCATACAGTCTAGCTGTAACTGGATTGCGGGTACTGCTATACACTTGCAATCTGCAGCATCTTCGCATCAGGTCCCTACACGATGCACGCTTCAGACCCCCATCCCGAAAAACCCGGCGGCGAAGCGAACGGCGGGGCCGGAGCACCGGGTGAATCTGGACGTCCGGCAAACAGCGCGTTCTCCGTGCATCCGCGGCAGGCAGCTGACAGGCCCAGCCGCACGCGCCCGATTCTGCTGTTGGCGCTGCTGGTGGCGGTCGCTGCCTGGTTCGCCTATGACTCCGCGCAGCAGACACCCGCCGCCCGGACGGCAGCGAACGCCGTCGCGCTGGACGCGGCCGGCGGTTGGTGGAACGTCACCGGGGACCGCTATCTGGAACTCGCCTGGGAAGGCAGGCGCGCAACGCTGTGGGACTATGCGGATTCCGACAGCGGCGTCGAGAGCACTGGGACTTGGCGCGCTACGGATAAGACCATTGTGGTTCAGGTGTCTGGGGCCGCAGGTGGCCTGAGTCAAGAGTATGAGGTCGTCGGCAACGACGCCGAGCTGTTCCTCGCGCCTGCACCGGTGTCGACTGCAAGGCTGCTGGACTCATGGATTGCCGATCACGGCAACCAGGACGACGAGGACGTTGACCCCGGCCACTCGGTCTCTCGCGAAGCGGTCTGGCAGACGCACCATCACCCTGGGCATCGGCATCTCTTTCGCGCGCGCCAGGCTTCCCTCCCGGACACGGCGTTTTGAGGGGAGAACCCTCGACCGCTCGTGCGAAAGTGGGGCGAAGCGCGACTTGTCCACCAACGCGGAGCAGCAGCGTTAGGGAATTTTGAGAAGCAGTGCGACGAGCAGCGCACATGTGAAGACCTTTAGCAAAGTTAGACGTCTCTGGTGGCGTCCTGAATAATGTGTTGTCAGACGGGGGCGGCGACTTCTCCTCCTCGAGAGGGAACAGAGACGCCGCGGCACGGTCCATGCTTAGGGTTGGATAAAGGCAATCGCCCGAGGAGCAAGGCGAAGCGAACATGATGCGCCGCATAATGGGTTCGATCGGTCGGGTGGTCGGACGCTACCTCAGCGAACCCGTCAAAAACTATCGGCCGCTGACGACCTCAGCGCCGAGCATGCTCGCATCCGCCTTGCGGCCGGCAGACGTGTTGCTGGTGGAAGGCAACACGCGGGTCAGCAGCGGCATCAAATATCTCACCCAATCGACCTGGTCTCACGCCGCGTTGTACGTGGGCGACGCACTCGCCGCTGGCGCGGACGCGGGTGAGCTGCCGGTGTTGCTTGAGGTCGACATGGTGGAGGGCGTGTGGGCGGTCCCGCTCAGCAAGTACACCGCATTTCACACTCGTATCTGCCGGCCTGTTGCGCTGACCGACGAGGACGCCGAGCGTGTCGTCGCCTATGCGCTCTCGCGCCTGGGCCAGACATACGACCTCAAGAACATGTTCGACCTGGCGCGCTACCTCTTGCCGATGCCGCCGCTGCCCAGCCGCTGGCGTCGCCGGATCATGGCGCTTGGCAGCGGTGACCCCACCAAATCGATTTGCTCAACGCTGATCGCGCAGGCGTTCCAGTCTGTGGGCTACCCGATTCTGCCCGATATGGTTCGGCGCCGAAGCGACCCGGGTGCGGATGATCACAACCGCGATCTGCTCACGATCCGGCACTATAGTTTGTACACGCCGCGCGACTTCGACATCTCGCCCTACTTCCAGGTCGTCAAGCCCACCATCGAGCACGGCTTCAGCTACAAAGGGCTGGCGCGCGCGGACGCCAAGTCCGAGCGGACGCCGGCCGACCCTTCGCCAACAACCCGCCCCACCTCAGACCCCGCCTTCGAGCCCGAGCCGGGCTGAGAGCCATCGAGTGGATCGCCGCGGCGAACGCTCACGCCTCGGCGTAGCGCAGAGCGATAGCGGCGGGTTATAGTTCACAAATGCGGCCCGAACGACCCGGCCCGCTGCCAACTGTGAACTCAATATGAACGATCCGAAGACCACGCCCATGGCCGCCGCCGATTCGGCCTCATCGCCCAAGGTGTCCGAGCGCGTACGCCGGCGCATCGAGGCGGCCGGCCGCCGGTTTCACGCCAATGACAACATCGCCGAGTTCGTCGAGGGCGAAGCCGAGCTGAAGGCTCTCGAGGACGAGTTGACCGCGCAAATGCACGATCTGCTCGAGACCCTGGTCATCGACACCAAAAGCGACCACAACACGCGCGGCACGGCGAGGCGAGTTGCGCGGATGTTCCTCCACGAAGTCTTCAAAGGCCGCTATCACCGGATGCCGGCGGTCACCGAATTCCCCAATGCCTCGCACCTGAACGAGCTGATGATCATCGGGCCGATCACCGTTCGCAGCGCCTGCTCCCATCATCTGGCGCCGATCCTCGGGAAGCTGTGGATCGGCGTGCTGCCGAGCGAAAAGTCGAACCTGATCGGGCTGTCGAAGTTCTCGAGGATCGCGGATTGGATCATGAGCCGGCCGCAGATCCAGGAGGAGGCCGTGATGCAGCTCGCCGACCTGTTAGAGGCGCGGATACGTCCGGACGGTCTGGGGATCGTGCTCGAAGCCGACCACTTCTGCACGCACTGGCGCGGCGTGAAGGACGAATCGCACATGACCAACAGCATCATGCGCGGAACGTTCCTCACCAACCCCGAGCTGCGCAAGGAGTTCCTGCAGCTCGTCCGCGGCTAAAGAAGACCCGGATAGAGCAGGGCCCCGCCTGCGGGGATGCGCGCACAGCACGTGGCGCGCAGCAGCGGGCTCGGTTCAGTTGCGGTACTCGATCCCCTTGCGGTCCAGCAATCGCAGCAGCGCCGGCCATTCCTTGTGCAGCGACGGGCGCCCCGGTCGTTCGAACTGCTGGAATCCTTTCTGCGCGGTCTGCTCCGAGATGAGCCCAATTTCGACCCGGCCTACGGCGAATCCATCGACCCGATCCCGGCACCGCCGATCCAGGTAGTTACTGAACTCCAACCCCTCCTCCACGC
>JACXTT010005521.1_pt1 | contig 18357 bp, 17 predicted proteins | sample 9270951 | NCBI WGS metagenome assembly JACXTT01 (sample SAMN15532306, study PRJNA645909) | rock metagenome | isolation source: weathered quartz diorite | place: Puerto Rico | collected 2017-06-21 | reverse complement strand
CGTGTGAAAAGCGGAACGTGGTCAAGATCATCAGCGGGAGGACCACCAGGCTGATCAGCGTCAGCTGCCAGTCCATGTAGAACATGACCCCGACCATCGCGAACACGACGAGGAACTCGCCGAGGATGATGAGGACGCTGTCCACCAGCATCTCTCGCAGCATGCTCGTGTCGCCCGTCGCCCGCATCACGAGATCCCCCGTCCGGTGCGCGTTGTGGACGGTCAGGGAGAGTCGTTGCAGGTGCGCGAAGAATCGGCGCCGAATCGAGAACGTCAGCCGCTGTCCGGCGGCCGCGATCACGTAGCTCTGGTAGTACGAGAACAGCCCCCAGACGAGCGCGATGAGCAGGAGCAGCACGCACGAGATGGTGGCAACCCCGAGGGCGCCGGATCCCTTGACGTCGAACGGCAGCGCCCAGCGCAGGTGGTGCTTCGGAATGAGCGCGTAGTCGAAAACGATCTTGATCGGCCACGGCCGCGCGAGGACCGCGAGCGTCGTGCCGAGGGTGCAGATGAGGGCGAGGATGAGTTCGCCCTTGATCCGCCGCAGGTCGTAGCGGAAGTAGTGGAGCAGCCGGAGGACCCGCTGCCACCGCAGGTTCCTAAAGAACGGATTCTTCTGCAGGGGCATACCGGCCCTCTCGCTTCGCGCGCCGCAGCGAATCGACCATCGCCAGCACGCGGGCGGCGTTCCGGTCCCAGGTGAATCGCTTCACCATCAGCCGACGGGCCTGGCGTGCCAACCTCGCTCGCAATCCGGGGTGCGCACGAAGCCGTTCGATGTGCTCGACCATCTTGCCGATGTTGCCCGGTGGGTGGAGCAGCGCCGTCTGGCGGTGGGTTAGGATCTCGGAAATCTGGCCGATGGCGCTCGCGACGATCGGCACCCGCGCCGCCATGTACTCGTACATCTTGAGCGGGGAGAAGTAGAAATCGGGCAGAGAGGGATAGGGCGCCAGGCCCACGTCCATTTGCCAGAGAAGGCCCGGAACCTCCGCATAGCTCACGTTCCCGGTGATCCGTACCGCGCCGGCAACGCGCTCGCGCCGGCACGTCGTCTCGATGGCGCGCCGCTCCGGACCATCCCCCACGATGAGGAGGCGATACGCGGGATCGCGTCGATGGAGGCGCGAGAAGGCCACGAGCAAATCGCCCATCCCGTGCCACGGCTTGAGGCTACCGAGGAAGCCGACCACGAAGGCGTCTTTCCCCGCGAGCCGTCCGTTGGCCGGCGGCCGGCGAAAGAACGTCGGGTCGGCCGCGTTGGGAACCAGCCGGATACGCCCGCTCCGCGCTCCTTGCTCGATGACATACTCGCGCAGCTCCGCGGAGGGAACGACGACGCGGTCCGCGAGCTGGAAGAGCTGGCCCTCGAGCGCCTCGGCGAGCACGGCGTTGTGGAGCGTACGGAACCTGGCCTGCTCGATCCGCAAGGGTGCGTTCACCTCGAGCACGAAGGGAATGCCGTGCTCCCGCGCGAACGCGAGGCCCGCGAATCCCCACAGCGAGTAGCGCTCGTAGATCGCGTCGATGTGCCAGCGCAGGTGCAGTCGACGAAGGCACTCGTGCACTCGATGGTTCAGCAGCAGCCCTGCAGTTTCCCTTCCGATGGTCTCGCCGAGCTGGCCCGGGGCCGCGCGCTGTATCCGGTGGCGGAGCGTCCGGGAGAAACGCTCGGGCGACACGTCGATCACCCGGGCGGCGAGCGACGCGCGAGCATCGCCGTCCGTCTGGCGTACCGCGACCACCCGCACCTCGGCTCCTCGCGCGCACAGCGCGTTCACCAGCTCGCGCACGTGGGTGGACCCGCCCTTCGTCCCGAGCACGGGAATACCTCGATCGGCCGATACGTAGGCGACGTGGGGCGCCGACGCCATCATCGCTCCGTGAGCCACCCGGCGAGCCGCGCGACGTTGGCGCGCAGATCGAAGAGCTCCTCGGCCCGGCGCCGGCCGGCGCGTCCGAGCCGCGCGCCCGACTCCGGGTCCCGGAGGATCTTCTCCATTGCGCCCGCCAGCGCGGCCGAATTTCCCGGTTCCACGAGGTATCCCGTCTCCCCATCGACGACGATCTCGGGAATTCCGGAGAGCGCCGTCGAGACCGTCGGGATTCCGCTCGCCATGGCCTCCAGCAGCACGGTGGGGAGGGCGTCCATGTTGCCGTCGGCGGCCACGATGCATGGGAGGACGACCAGCGACGCCGCTCGCATCTCGACCGCAACCTGTTCCAGCGGGAGCGCACCCCACACCCTCACCCGATTCCCGAGCCCTCGATTCGCGATCAGGTCCTCGAGCAGCACCTGCTGATCGCCGGCACCGATCAGATCGCACGTGAAGGGAACCCCACGCCGGCCGAGGACACCGCAGGCCTCGATGAGCGTGGGGAATCCCTTCTTCTCGACGAAGCGGCCGACCGCAAGGATGCGACCCGGCACTCGCAGGCCGGCGCTGCCCGGGCGGAAAAGATCGAGGTCGACGCCGTTGTACAGCCGACGCACCTTCTCCTCGACGCCCGGGATCCCGCTGCCGATCCGAAGCAATGTGCGGCGATTGAACTCGCTCACCGTCACCACCAGATCGGCATGGCGCAGCTTCAGGCGCAGAAGCTCCTGATCGACCTCCTCGTGGTAGATGTCCTTGGCGTGAGCGGTGAAGCTGTAGGGAACGCCCGCGAGCCGGCTCCCCAGCATGGCGACGTGCGCCGCGCGCGACGCGAAGTGCGCATGGAAGCGTCCCAGCGCGAGCCCCTGGGCCGCCGCCGCGAGCCGAGCGGCCAGCCGGACGTAGTTGCGCGGAAACAGCCGATCACCCATCGACTCCTCGGCGGGGAAGCCTGCGCAGAGAGTCGCCATAGCTTCGGCGCGCCGGGTCCTGGATGGCTCGGCGCAGTTCTCCACGCAGGTGATCGGCGCACGAAGATCGCCGAGGAGGTGATGCGGCACGACGGCGGGAGGTGGATGGAGGGAGAACACGTGGACCTCGACACCCTGCCGCTCCAGCTCATGGATCTCGTTCAGGACGAACGTCTCGGAGAGACGTGGGAACACCTTGGCCACGTAGCCAACCCGCCGGACCGGAGAGCCAACCTCGGTCGCCCCGGACATCCCGCCCCTCCTATACCTCAATCGCCGCGGGCGCGGGACGCCCGAGGTGCTGGGACTACACGGGTGCCGTCCCGCGCGACCGAACCCGCATGACCAGCGTCGTCCGGAGCCATGCTCCGAGTATCGGCACGACCCTCGCTGGCACGTGAGTCTCGTGGAGGAATCGGTGGGACGCGCACCGCTAACTTGACAATCGAAGGCGCCGCGTGTGATGGCATTATGGGTTGCGTCGGGGGCCAGCTCGCACGATCGGCCTCCCAGGGTCTTCGAACGAGGCAGCTCGTAGATGGAGCACAGCAGTCGCCGCGCGGTCCATCCCGAGACCTTCGAGGTCCAATGCGTGGTGGATGGCGCCGGGTGAATCGCGAGCCGTGCGCCAATGTCTGCGCTTGCGTGCGCGGCGCATGACTGGCCCGCCGAAGATACGCCTTTAGAAGGAGGTCGTCATGAGATTCGGGAAGCTGGCTGTCGTCGTCATCGCTGGGGCGCTTGAGTTTGCATGGGTCTCGTCCTCGCGGGCCGGCGTGGCCGATACGCCGTTACCCTCGCTCGGGGGTCCCACCACCCAGTTTCTTTTCACGGTGCCCGCAGTCATGAAAGTCGGCAACCTGGACACGGAGTTCACCTGCACATCCTTATCGACGGGGACGTTCAAGTTCGCCGTGCAAGTCTTCGCCTCGACTGGCGGGGCGCCGCTCAACGACGTCACGACGGGGAACGGGGTAGCGACGTTGGCCCCCGGTGCAACCCAGACGATCTCGACGGGAGGCACGACGGGTCTCCACGAGGACGTGATCATGACGGGCCTGGGCACCACCGTCAGGAACGGATCGGCGCGCATCGTGAGTGAATCGAAGGCGATTGCCTGCACGGCGTACGTCGTCGACAAGTTTGGGACGGCGCGGTGCGGTGGCGCCTCCACGAACCCCGGCGTGCCATGCACGAGCGACGCGAACTGCGTTGGCGGCGGCGCCGGCAGCTGCCGGACGACGCCAGACTCGATGCTCGAACTCAAGCTGATCCCCAAGACGAAGCAGCGGGGCGATTGACGCGCTTTGCAGTTTGAGCCCGGCGCTTGCAACTAGCCTCTGGGCCTGTCGAGCGCCCGTCCGCATATCCGGCGCCAGTCAGCGGTGGCCAGGCAAGCGAGCAGTGGGCCGAGAAGGATCACGGGCCACTGGAATCGTAGAGACGGGCTGAACGCGAGCGCCAGCCAGACGACGGTGTTGCTGAGGGCAGGGAGCCAAACGAGGAGCGGTGCCGCGGAGCGAGCGCGCCACACCGCCACGGCGAGCGACCCGACGAGCAGATAGAGCGGAACCGCCGGCTGCCAGAGCGGGACGCGCGCGGCCGATCGCGGGTCGGAGGTAGTGCCGACGAGCCCAGCCAGGAAGCGCTGCGCCGAGGGCAGCTTCGAGGCACTCCTGACGCCGAGCTCGTTGGCATCGACCGTGTCGCCTTGCTCCGACAACAGACCCACGTGGAGCCTGGAATGCGGGCTCCAGATGAATCGCGTGACGCACAGCCAATGGTGGAGCAGCGCGCGCGGATTGCGCGCGACCAGTCGCACCCAGATCGCTGCAAGCGCCAGCGGCTCCCGCCCGAGCAGTCCCGTCCGTAGACCGGACTTGAAGAGGATTTGATTGCCGGAGTGGCAAACATAGGCCGAGCGCCAGACGGGAAGCGGCAAGATCTGGCTGAGCACGGCCTCTTCATTCTCCGTGAGCGGCGTGTCCTCGCTCAGAAATGCCCCCACCTGGTGGATGAGATTCTGCTGCGCGAGCTTGGGAGATGCCGGCGCCACATGAACCACATGGTAGAGGGGACCCTTCACGAATCCGACCAGGGCGGCGCAGGTGAGTCCTGCCGCCAGGAGCCCCGGTCGATCGACCCTTCTGCACCACAGCGCCACGGCGGCGAATGTGGGCAGAACGACCGCCGGACCGTTGTGTCGGTACAGCCAGACGAGCGCGAGCGCCAACCCCAGCCGGCCGCCATCGGGGACGGTCACCGTTCCGCGCCCCAACACCGCCAGGAGCACTCCACTTGCGAACAGCACCGCGATGCCGAACGCGGTGTCCTTCCACACCGCGATAACGTTCATTCCGAAGACGGGTGACAGGGAAAGCCAGGCGACGACCGACCAGACTGCCCACGCCGGCGCTCCGAGCTGCCGCACCCGCACCAGGAAGCGTCCGACCAGCAGGGCCGTGATGAGAACCTGGGCGAGACTGACGGCAGCCAGGGAACGCCACGGACGGGTGACGAGCCAGAGCGTCCACGTGTGGAAAGCGGGATGCCAGTCGTCGTACCGCCCATCCAGTATCTCCTGCCACTGGACCAACGAGTCGTGCGCGACGCAACCCGGGTAAAACGCCAGCCAGTAGATGATCCAGACACTCAGGGGCGCCGCGGCGTAGGCGGCGCCCATCCACCGTTCATGCAGCGCACGCTTGCTCGTTGTGACGGTTCCAGCCGAACTCGGCCCGAACGCGGTCACCGCCTGAGCTGGCGCACGCACTTCAGTCGCAGCTTGTCCTTGTCTCGAGTCCGAGTCGGTGAAGTGGCCTGCACCTGGACGATCAGGGGGTGCGCGAGGGGGACGCGCACCGGGAGCAACGGGGTGCAGTTCGAGGCGGTGGCGTCCGGAGGATTGAAGCTCACGCGGTTCTGTCGCTTGCCGCCGCGGGAGGATGGTGCGAGCGCGGCCACAGCCGCCAGCATCGACTGAGCGGTCGCTGAGCGGGGCGGTGGGCTGCGCAGCTCGTACGTGCTGATCGACCCCGGCTGGCAGCTCGGCAGGTTCAGGTCGTGGTTGTCGAGGCAGATGCGGACGTGGAACGTGCACTGCTTGGGGTCGATGTCGAAGTCGCAGAGGGGGTCCCCTTGCTTGCAGACCTGCATGTTGCTGTTGACCCCCCGCGGGTTGCTCGGATTGATCACCACCCATTCCGCGGCGCAGTCCGTTGCGTGCTTCCCCCCGCCGGCGATGCACATCGAGACGGGCGGGATCGCCCCGCACTGACCGGTGCTGGGATCACACGCGCCCTCCTGATCACACGGCGTGTCCGCGCCGCACACCACGGGCCTGCCGGAGCACACTCCCGAGTTGCAAGCGTCCTCCATCGTGCAGGGGTTGCCGTCCTCACAGGAGGTGCCGTCGGGTGCCGCTGAGTGCGTGCACGCGCCGGTCACGTCACAGCCATCGACCGTGCACGGGTTGCCGTCGTCACAGATGGCCGGCGAGCACTGCGAGAACGTCGGCAGCGTGGTGAAGCTGGGCGGCGGACAGGTCGGGCAAACGGCCGGGTCCTGCACCGTGTGGAACCGGTCCATCGCCAGCGCCACGCAGGCGACGTCGACACCGGTGCTGACGATGCGGGCCGAGCCGTTGCGGAGGTTGTTCGCACCGTTGCCGGCCGTGTTGAGCGTGATCGCCTGGTCCTCGTGCAGCGCCGCGATCACGCCGGTCGCGATCGTCACTGTCGCGCCCACTGGCACACCGAGAATCGCGCCGTCCCCGGTCGCAACCGAGTTCCGCAGGGTCCCCGTCTCGTCGAAGAGCTCGAGCCCGATGTCCATCGGCGCCGACGAAAAGTTGGTGCAGATGACCGCGCTCTCCACGTTGTTCCTCTTGATGAACGCCGGGAGGAGGATGGAGGACTGCGCGCTTTGCCCGTCGCTGAAGCTCGGCAGTGGTGTATCGACCAGACCTCCGCGGGCGCTCGGGGGCAGTGCGAGGAGCGCAGAGAGCCCGGCCGCAAGGCCGAGCGCTGTGGAGGATGACCGCGAGATCGTGTCCAACGCAGCGTTCTCGCCGCTATGGAACTCGGATCAGTGGTAGGCTGGTGAAGGACGGGGGCAGTGCGGACGGGCTCACGGCGGGATCCGCGATCGTATGGAACTTGTCGGCGATAATTGCGCTGCAGGCGATGTTCTTGGTGGTTCCCACGACTCGCGCCGAGCCGTTGATGAGCTCGTCGGCCCCGTTTCCGCTCGCGTTGAACGTGATCGTCTTGTCTTCGTGGAACTCCGCGGTCGCTCCCGTGCCGACCGTCACCGTCACGCCCGGGGTGACATTCACGAACGAGCCGTTGTCGGCTGCGATCGAGTTCCTGAGCGCCCCCGTCTCGTCGAACAGCTCCACTCCGATGTCGACGGTGACCGAGTCGATGTTGGTGCAGATGAAGTCGGTCTGCAGGTTGTTGCCCTTGATGACCCCCACCGCGTTGTAGACCTTCACGCTCGGCTTCCCGTCGGAGAACATCGGCAAGGGAGTGTCGATCACGCCCGCGTGGGCAACGCTGGCGACGGGGAGAATCGCCATCAGAGAGACGGCCACGAGGGCCCTCGCCGCGTTGGTCATCGTCACGCCTCCTCGGTCGTTGCGGAAGACCGTATGTTACCTATCCCATCCGCGGTTCTCCACTCCCGCTTGCTCGCCCTAGTACCAAGGTCGCAGCACCGGCAGCGAGACAGCACCGCATAGCACAAGGCCCGGCTTGCCATTGGGCAAATACGGCCTTGTCACCGGCCGGGCCCTGCAGGTAGACTTGCTACCTCATGGCATCCAGGACGGCCGCGGTGCTGGTCGCTGTCTTGGTGACCCTGCTGGGCGACGCGCGGGCCTCGGACCAAACCGCTGGCGGAAGCATCCGATATCGCGACGACCGCATGTCGGTCGACGTGCAAGGCGCGCCGCTCGCGGACGTGATCGACGAGCTCGGCCGCCAGAGCGGCGCCTCGATCCGCGGGCGCGTTCGCAAGCCGCGGGAGCTGAGCCTCTCGTTCGACGACGTTCCCCTGCCCGACGCGCTCGAGCGCGTCCTCGGCGAGCAGAACTTCACTCTCCGCTACGGCTCGGATGGCCGGCTCGAGGCGGTCGAGCTGCTCGGCGAACCCGAACCTCTTCAGTCACCCGCTGCAGCCGCGAGCGGCACGAGCAACGCCGCCTCGTTACAATCGCGCGGCCTCGGAGGCGCTGGTGCGCCAACCGTCGAACAGGGTTCGCGGTCCACCGGACTTTCCGTGTCGGTTCTGGGGGGACCGGCCGGGCAAGCGAGCGCGCCGGGCTCACCGGCGATGGTCGGCGGCGGCCTGCAAGCAACAGCTCAGGGTCAGCCATCGAGCAAGGACCAGCAACAGGCGGACCTGAGTGACGCGGAACTCCAACAGCGGATCCGCCGGACGTTCCTCAACTCGCTCGGCGCCATGGATGACGCCAGTCTGGCCGCCCTCATGGATACGCCCGAGGGACGGCGCATCCAGGCCCTGCTCCAGTTCTACGCGGACCACCACGTTGGGAGTCATCGACAGCAGCAGGCTAGCGACATCATGGGTCGACTTCCCCAAACCGGTGCTGGCGCCCCTGCCCCCGCCCCGGGATCACCCTCGGAATCGTCCTCGCACCACGCCTGGCACTGAACGGCTCGGTCGCGTGGCTGGAGGCGACCACCGGCGTCGCCGCTAACACGGTCCCGTCTTGTACCACCCGCGGCGACCGCACTTCAGCTGGAAGCCGCCCTTGCAGATGAGCTTCCCCTCCTTCTTCTCTCGCCCCTTCCACCAGCACCCGTGCTTCGCACCACTGTCGCCACGCTGCATCGCGGCTTCGCTCTCGTAGATCGCGCTGGTGTAGACGCCGGTGGCAGGCGGGGGCCCTTCGGCCGCGACAGTTCCGGCCGCGCTCAGCATCGCGAGAGCCAGCCACACAAGCGCACGTCGGCAGGGTAGCCTCGAAAGCATCCGTCACCCCTTCCGCCACTTGATCGAGCAGCCGATCGAGTGGACCTGCTCGCGCGGCGCTTCCTTGCCGGCGAGGAGCGCGTCGAGCGCGGCGGCCAGCTCACGGCGCGTGACCCGCGCGGGCTGCTGCCAGTCGTCGTCGATGCGCCCGTGATAGGCGAGTCGCCGGGCGCGGTCGAAGACGTAGATGTCCGGCGTGCACACGGCGCCGAAGGCGCGGGCCACGTCCTGCGTCTCGTCGAGCAGGTAGGGGAACCCGTAGTCCTTCTCGCGCCAGCGGTGGAGCAGGCGCTCCGGACGGTCGTCCGGGTAGTCGGTGGGATCGTTGGCGCAGATGCCGAGCAGCTGCACGCCGCGCGGTGCGTACTCGCGCCGGAGCGCGATGATGCGGTCCTCGACCGCCTGCACGTACGGGCAGTGGTTGCAGATGAACATCACCACCAGCACGGGCCGATCGGCGAAATCGTCGCGCGCGAAGGTCTTGCCGTCGACGGCGCGCAGGCGGAAGTCCGGGCACCGGGTGCCGAGCGGGAGGTCGCGGCTCTCGGTGAGCGCCATGCTCTCCCAGCTAGCGCCGTGCGGCACGCGGAGCAAGGTGGTAGGGAGACGGGGTGAACATCATCGTCGATCTGCCCGCGGTGCGCCCCGGTCGCCTCGCCGACGGCGCCGGTGTCGACCTCGCCGCCCGGGTGCGCGAGCTCCGTCCCGTGCTGCAGGGCGCCCGCGCCGAGCAGCTCCCCGACGGTGTGCGCCTCGTGCTCCGGCTCGACGTGCGCGCGATCGCGCGTCTGGCCGACCTGGTGCGCGCCGAGGCTGACGCGCTCCCCTTCTTCGGCTTCCGGCTCCTCGCCGAGCCGCCGGCGTGCTGGCTCGAGGTCACCGGCGCCGGACGCGCCGGGGAGATCGCGCGCGCCCTGTTCGGGGAGCTCGGCGCGTCGCCCTAGGCGTCGGCCGAGGGGACGACGATCACGAAGCGGTCCTGCTTGCCGAACTCCATCGCGTCCTGCTGGGTGTCGGTCAGCAGATCGAGGCGGAAGCCCTTGATCGCGGCGCCGCAGTCCTGGGCCCGGTACCAGCCCATGCCCTCGATCCACAGCCACGAGCCGTAGGGGATGAGCTTCGGGTCGACGGCGACGATGCGCGACTTCGGGTCCGCCTTCCACCGGGTCGAGGTGTAGCCGGTGTTGAACCGCCCGTAGGCCGGGTCGCGGGGCAGGTACTTGGTCACCGTGAAGCGGCGGCCCCACGACTTGGTGCCGACCGAGGGCGCCTGCTCGGTCGCGGCCAGGATGTTCTGCTGGCTCTGCGCCAGCGCCGCGAGCGCGATGTTCGACTGCATCGAGGTCTTCCGGCATTCCTTCGCATCACGCGCGGTGGCGGTGAGACGGAGCGAGCCCAGGTAGAGGCCGGTGCCCGTCATCGCGCACGCGATGCCGAGCACGAAGAGCGTGACCCGCTGACGACGACCCGCCTTCTGGAGCTTGGCGTGGTCGTCGCGCAGGCGCCGGAGCTCCCCGGCATCGACGACGATCGCATTGTCCCAATCTGCCATGCGTTCACCTCGCGACGAAGATTTGACGCCCGGGAAAATCCAAGAGCCATGCCGGAAGCCGCCGGCCCAGCAACCACGGCGCGGACCGGCACTCGCTCAGGCGCCCGTCACGCGCGAGGGCGAAGGGCCGCGCAAGCCTCGGCTGGCACAGTCGGGCCAGATCGGCACACCCGGATGTCCCAGACCGCGCAGGTGCCGGCTCAGGCGCCGTCCGCCTCGCGCAGGACGCGGAGGAAGGCCTGACCGTACCGGGCGAGCTTGGCTGGCCCCACGCCGGCCACGGCCAGCAGGCTCGCCTCGTCGGTCGGGCGGGCGCTCGCCATGCGCGCCAGCACCGCATCGCTGAAGACGATGTAGGCGGGCACGCCCTCGGCGTCGGCGAGCGCGCGGCGGAGCGCACGCAGGCGCTGGAAGAGCGCATCGTCCGCGGGAGCGAAGACGAGCGCCGGCCCCGACGCGGCCGGACCCTTCGCCGCCGCCGTCGGCTTCACCACCTCGGTGAAGGGCACGCCGCGGCACTCGTCACACGCGGCGCTGCAGGCAGCGATCGTTTCGTCGAAGTAGCCGACCAGGTTCCGCCAGCGGCAGCCGGGCGCGTCCGCCAGGTCGTACATGGCGCGCGTCTTCTCCCGAGCCTCACCACGCACGGCATCGTCCTCGATCCCGTCCTGGAAGCGCTCGTGCGAGAGGACGTCGGCCCACGAATAGAGGAGCAGGCAGTCGGCAGGGAGACCGTCGCGGCCGGCGCGCCCGATCTCCTGGTAGTACGACTCGATCGAGCGCGGCATCTCGCGGTGGATCACGTAGCGCACGTTCGACTTGTCGATGCCCATGCCGAAGGCGATGGTAGCCACCACCACGTCGGCCTCATCGCGCGCGAAGGCGTTCTGGTTGCGCTCGCGGACGGCGTCGTCGAGTCCCGCGTGATAGGGAACCGCGCGCACGCCGGCCGTGCGCAGGTACTCGGTGAGCGACTCGACATTCCGCCGGCTGAGGGCGTAGATGATGCCGCTCTCGCCCGCCCGCCGGCGGACGTAGGCGAGCAGGTCCTTCCGCGAGCCGCGCCCGTCCCCCTTCTTGTGCGCGCTGAGGATCAGGTTCGGGCGGAAGAAGGAGCCCTTGAAGCCGCCCGGCTTCACCATCCCCAGCTGGCGGATGATGTCGCCGACCACCCGACGGGTCGCGGTGGCCGTGAGCGCGAGGATGGGAATGCCGCCCAGCTCCTGCTTGAGTCCGCGGAGCTTCCGGTAGGCGGGACGGAAGTCATGACCCCACTCCGAGATGCAATGCGCCTCGTCGACCACGACCAGCGAGACGTTCACGCCGGCGAGGAACCCGCGCAGCGATCCCTCGAGCCCCTCGGGCGCCACGTAAGCGAGCTCGTACTCGCCGGCGCGCACGCGTCGGAGCCGGTCCCGCTTCGTCTCCCAGTCGAGGGTCGAGTTGATGACCGTGGCCCGGAAGCCGTTCCGCGCCAGCGCGTCCACCTGGTCCTTCATGAGCGAGATGAGCGGGCTCACGACCAGCACGGTGCCGGGCAGCAGGCGCGCCGGGATCTGGAAGGTGAGGGACTTGCCCGCGCCGGTCGGCATGACGCCGATGCAGTCGCGGCCACCGAGCACGGTCGCGATGATCTTCTCCTGCCCCGGACGGAACTCGTCGTAGCCGAAGACGCCGGTCAGGACGTCGCGGGGAGCGAGGCGGGGCGTGAGCGAGAGCTGATCGATCCGGGGCGTATAGCGGAGACGGCGCGCTGATCCAACTCGTGCGGCACGTTCCGAGCTTCTCCCGGTATGACGTGCGGCTCCGAGTTGGGCTGCGATGGCGCGAGCCAGAGGTGCGTGAGCGTAACCACCGATGGGGTCCGGTGTTGCGCGAGCGCATCCGAGAGGTTCGCCATGCGGCCCCGGTACGCGCTGGCAGCGTTGTTGGGCGTCCTGTGCGTCGCCGCACAGGGAGGTGCGGCAACCAAGGTCGTCGAGGTCGGTCCGGGAGGGACCCTGACCTTCGCCGACCAGGAGACCGGAACGAGCACGACAACCGTCACCGAGGGCGACAGCGTCCAGTGGGTGTGGGACTCGAGCGGCCACTCGACGACCAGCGACCGGCCCGAAGACGGCTGGGACTCCGGCGTGCAGGCGGCGCCCTTTCGCTTCACCCATCAGTTCCCGACCGCCGGCACGTTTCCATATCACTGCATCCCGCACCAGTCTCTCGGCATGACGGGCGTGGTGGTGGTGCGCCCCGCGGGAGAGACGACGACATCGACGACTCTCCCGCCGATCGCGTGCCACGATCCCGGAGCCGTCGCCGCCATCAGGGCACAGATCGATGGCGCCTGTGATTGCGCCGGCGCTCCGAACCACCGCGCGTATGTGCGTTGCGCGACCCGCGTGATCCGGAGGGCCACCAAAGCGCACGCGGTGCCGGCCGCGTGTCGGGGCACCCTCAGGAGATGCGCGACCCGCTCCACCTGCCGACGCCCGGGATTCGTGGCCTGCTGCCGCACGAGCGCGGGAGGGGTTCAGAGCTGCAGCATCCAACCGAGCGCGCTCGCCTGCCAGCGTCCCCGTGGCGGTTCTGCGTGCGTGAGCGATCAGTCGAGTTGTTGCGACGCGTGCGGGGGTGCGACCTGTCCGGCGCCCGCCGCGACCACCACGAGCTCGACTACCAGCACGCTCCCCCAGCCACAGTGCTTCATGGACGCGGACTGCCCGGTCGCGAGTCTCTGTGACGGCGGGCCGCGGTGTCTCGGGGGGCTGTGCGTCGCGGGGACGGCGGCATTCTGCCCTGATGGTACCCCGGCGCTGTGGGTAGGCACGGCGAACGGCCTCACCAACGATGTCACCATCGCGTTCAGGATTTGTACCACCGATGGGCTCGTCTCCGGAACGTTCGCCTGCTTGTCTGACTTCTTTCCCTGCTTCGCGGTGGATAGCCCGATCTTCGGGACGGCTTTCTTCGGCATCGATGGCATCACGATCGTGTTCGAGCCGCTCGTCTTCGCGACGGGCGATGCGTGCACCTTCGATGCGCTGCTCGTCGGCCTGACGATGGAAGGCGACTTCATCTGCGTCGACCCCTTCGGGTTCGTCGTGAGCGGCGGCACCTGGAATGCCACTCGCTGCCCGTAGCGACCTCGAGTCCCCACAATGATGAACGCGTCCGGCCGCACGGTGATCGCCGGGAAGGCGAGCACCCTGCAGCCGGAACCCGTCGATGTCCGCCACCTGTCACAGCCCGAAGAGTGAATCGACGCAATCGGCGGCCGCAGCCTGGGACGCCGGCACGTCACGTGCTTCTCCCGGCATGAAGAACGCTCTGGTGGCAATCGTCCTGGTGACTGTCTGCGCGGGCGCCGAGGGCGCCACGCATCCGCAGCTGCCCGGCGCCGCAGCACCGCGTGCAACGGATCTGTTGCGCGCCGAAACGCTGGCCGAGCAGGCGGAGAAGCGCCTCCGCATGCCGGCCCGTCGCGGGCCGGGCTGGCTGCGCGGCGGGTCGGGATGGAACGACGGGAGCGACGCGGCGCCCGCGCCCCACGATCCCGTCATCATCAACGTGCATCCCTCGCGGCGGCGCGCGCCACAGCCGTGAGCGTCGGCTTGACGGAGCGGGGACGCCTGGATATGAGGCGAGGCCTGCCCGGGTCAGCCTGCCGTCCGGCGCCATCCTCGGCGCGTGTGGGGCCGTAGCTCAGTTGGGAGAGCGCTAGAATCGCACTCTAGAGGTCGGGGGTTCGACTCCCCTCGGCTCCACTTGCGATTCCACTTGGGAGCGGGAAGCCACCTGTTCGACGTCACGGCGCTCGCGAAGCTGAGCCTCGGGATCGATGCGACCGCACCTCGGACACGCGAGGACTTCATCGTGCTGATTCGCGCCCTGCTCGAGCGGGGCGTGCTACGTGCCGCCATCCCGCAAGCGAACGGAAGGAGCGCGCAAAGAGCGCGATGCCCAGAATCCCGGCGAGGAACGCGCTGATCGAAACGACCCGAAGATAAGACCCACAAGAGGGGTATCCGCCCGATCTAACCACGCCGCCCGCCACTCCGTAACGAGCTCAATCATCGACGGCCGCGGTGATCGCGTTCTGGAAGAGGTCGAAGTTCCAGAGGAGGTTGCTGTGGTCTGGGGTCAGATGCGTGGTCACCTCGAAGTAGGCGCCGATCAGGTCGTGATCGCGATCGATCCAGTAGTTGACCCCGCCGGCACCCGGGTGGCCGAATGTCCCGAGCGGCTGCAGGCTGCCGTCGAAATACTTCCATTTCGTGGGCGACACGACCTGCCAGCCGTAGCCCCAGGAGGCGCGGGCGGCGACGGTCAAGAGGAGACGCGCACCGAGGCCGGGAATCTGGTCGCGCGTCATCGCCGCCACCGAGGCGGGTGAGAGGATGCGCACGCCGCCGTAGCAGCCACGGTTCAGAAACATCTGCCCGAAGACGACCATGTCGAGCGGTGTCGAGAACACACCCCCTCCGGCGTGCGGAGTCTCCTGCCATTCGCGGCCGCCGATGTCCGGGAGCCCCACGGAATCGTCGGGACCGAACGGGATGCCAGGCGCGCGCTGCACGACCCGGGGAGCCTCCGACTCCGGCACCACGTAGTAGCTGTCGCGCATGCCGAGCGGATCGAAGATGCGCTGCCGCGCTTGCGCCTCGAGCGCAAGCCCCGAGAGGCGCCGCACGATCTCGCCGAGCAGCGTGTAGTTGTGGTTGGAGTAGACCATGATCTCGCCGACCTTGGCGACCCACGGGCCGTCCCAGTGAAGCGAGAGCTGTTCGTGAACGGCGGGATGCTGGTCCGCGGGACATGGCGGCGGTTCGAAGCCGGTCATTCGCTTCTTCGCCTCGTGCTCGGCGAATCGCGGACCGGGATGGTAGGGGTAGCCGCCCGTGTGCGTCAGGAGGTGGTGGACAAGTACCTGGTCGATGCCGTCGCCGGCGAGCTCGGGCAGGTAGTCCTTCGCGGGGCGATTCAATCCAAGGAGCCCATCCTCGACGAGCTGCATGACGAGCGTCGCCGTGATCGGCTTGGCGATGGACATGATCGGGAAGAGCGCGTCGAGCCCGAGGCGTGGCGAGTCGGGTCCCGGGCCGAGGACGCCGAAGGCTTCGTGCAAGACGATCACCCCACGGCGGGCGACGCAGACAGCGAGGGTCGGCGTGTGGTCTTCCTCGACCCAGCGGGCGCACAGGTCGCGCGCGTGAGCGACGCGCGCGGGGAGCATTCCCGCGTCCTTCGGCGTGCCAGGGCGAAGTCTTGACTCAGTCATCCACTGCCGACGTGATCGCGTTCTGGAAGAGGTCGAAGTTCCAGAGAAACTCGTAGTCTGGCGTCACCCGCGTAGTGACCTCGAAGTAGGCACCGACCAGCTCGTGCTCGGGATCGACCCAGAACATCTGGCCCGCGGCGCCGGGGTGGCCGAACGTGCCGAGCGGTTGCAGGCTGCCGTCGTAGTACCTCCACTTCGTCGGCGACGCGATGAGGAAGCCGTAGCCGCACGAGGCGCGCGCGCTGTCCTTCCCCACAATGAGCGCCCGGAGACCGGGGATCTGGTCGCGCGTCATCGTCGCCACGGCGGCCGGAGAGAGGATGCGCGCCTCGCTGTAGCGGCCGCCGTTCAGGAACGTCTGGGCGAAGACGGCCATGTCGAGCGGCGTCGTGAAGAGGCCCGCGCCGGCGTAGGGCGTCTCCTGCCACTGGCGTGAGCCGAGGCCTTGCGCGAAGGGATTTTCGAAGTCCGCCATGGGGAGGCCGGGCGCCCGCTGCACCACGCGCTGAGATTCGGACTCCGGCACCTCGTAGTGGCTGTCCTTCATGCCGAGCGGGTCGAAGATGCGCTCGCGCGCCCGCTCTTCGAGGCTCCGGCCCGAGAGCCGCCGCACGATCTCGCCCAGCAACTCGTAGTTGTAATTGGAGTAGACCATGAGCTCGCCAACGCGAGCGACCCGCGGGACGTCCCAGAAGAGTGAGAGCAACTGGTGCATGAGCGGATGCAGACCCGGCGGGCACGGCGGCGGTGCAAAACCATCCCGGACCTTCTTCTGCGCGTGTTCGATCCACGGCGGGTCGGTATGAAACGGATAGCCGCTCGTGTGCGTCAGGAGGTGGTGGACCAGGATCTCCTCCGTACCCTCGCCCGAGATCTCGGGCAGGTAGTCCTTCGCTGGGCGGTTGAGCCCGAGGAGGCCGTCCTCGACGAGCTGCATCACCAGTGTCGCCGTTATCGACTTGGTGACCGAGGCGCCCGCAAAGAGCGCGTCCTTTGCGAGGCGCGGCGAATCGGGGCCGGGTCCCAGGACACCGAACGCCTCGTGCAACACGATTACCCCGCGCCGCGCGACGCAGACGCCGAGCGTGGGCGTGTGGCCTTCCTCGACCCAGCGCGCGCAGAGGTCGCGGACGCGGGCGACTCGATCGGGGAGCATGCCCACCTGCTCGGGAGAACCGGTTCGCAGCGTCGTGGTCATCCGCTCCTCACTTCCACGACTGCGGGATCGGCCTCGAACGCGGCCCGGATCTCCGGATCGGCGATGCGCGCGGCCATGTCGTCGAGCAGGGCGCGCGCGGCCGTGCGGTCGTCGCGCGCACCCGCAGTGTGCCCCCTCGCATCCCGCGCCCGCGCGCGCGTGGCAAGCATCCGCCATATCCGCGTGCGGAAGCCCGCTGCCTGGGCCTCGGTCAGGGCCGCGTCGGCGCGCGTCAGCACCTCGTCCCAACGTTCGAGCCCCGCGAGTGCACGCATCCCCAGTTCGAGCGCGATGACGTGCGCGCGCCGCAGGCCCAGCCGCACGGTGCTCTCGGCCGACCGGTCCGCGAGGAAGAGGGCCTGCCCGAAGTCATGCGCGAGCGCCGCCTCGACGGCAGCCAGCGGCACGGGCCGAAAGAAGGTCGGGTCGCTCTTCTGGTCGCCGATCCACTCGGCAAGCTCTGGGTACTTCACGCCGCGCCGCGTGCCAATGATGGTCAGCAGGTCGACCATGGCCCTCTGCATCCACGTCCGCGAGAGCCGCCCGGCCTGCTCGAGCACCTGCCTGGCGGCGGTCTCGGCGCGCTCCAGCGCCCCCAGCGCCTCGAGCCACATCGCAATGCCGAACTCTCGCATGCAGCGACCGAAGGCATGCGCGTCGTCGGCCACCTCCGCCTGGAATGACGCCCATGCCTCGTCGAAGCGCCCGAGGTCGACGAGTGCGAGCCCCTTGATGCTCGGATACTGGACGGGGGGCGAGCCGAGCTGCGCGGAGAGCGCGATCCCATCATCGCAGGTCTTCACGCACTGCTCGAAGTCTGCGCGCGCCCAGCAGTGCCACATGAGCCAGAAGAGGTGCTCCTTCAAGCGCAGCGGGTCCCGACGGGCCTCGAGGCGCTGGCGAATCCGCAACGCCTCCTCGTGGGCCTCGTCCACCGTCACGAGGCGGAACCGCGCAGTCGCGGCCTCGATCTGGAGCTCTTCGTCGCCGAGCTCCTGGGCGAGGGCCTTCGCTTCGTCGTTGTTCGCGATCGCCCGGTCGCGATACTCCTCCCAGTAGTCGGTGAACCAGGTCGTCGGGATGAGTGCCTGGCACATGGCTCGCTTGTCGCCGATCTCCTGCGCCAGCGAGTACGCCTCCTCGTAGGAGGCGCGCGTCTTCTCCGCATGGCCCGGTTCGTCGAGGGAGACGATGTAGAGACCGCGGCTGCGCATGAGGAGTAGATCCACCTCCCGCGCGCGGTCGCCGGACTCGTGCGCGCCGGCGAGCAGGGGCTCGAGGTCGGCGAGCGCCTCTCGGCCGCGGAAGAGGTCGAGCTTGAGGCGGGCGCGCGCCCGGAGGACCGCATCGCGCTCCGCGCCGGCCGGCGCGAACTTAACCGCCTCGGCGAACGCCTCGAGCGCCTCGTCAATCCGCGCCAGGCCGCGGAGCGCCCGGGCGCGCAAGCGGAGGACGCGCACGGCGCCCTCGGCGTCGCCCGCCGGGAG
>JACXTT010005520.1_pt1 | contig 18358 bp, 15 predicted proteins | sample 9270951 | NCBI WGS metagenome assembly JACXTT01 (sample SAMN15532306, study PRJNA645909) | rock metagenome | isolation source: weathered quartz diorite | place: Puerto Rico | collected 2017-06-21 | reverse complement strand
GAGGTCTTTGTTTTTTGACAGAGGTGAGAGTGGTTTCAGCCCCTGTGCCGGGGTGAACGGGAAGCGCGGGCAGGGAGTCGGGCGGAGGCAATCGTTGTACGAGATAGGGTGGTCCTGGCCGTCGGCGGGATGGCGACAGGTCCCGATCCACGTCACGGGCGACATCTCGGTGCCGGGCGGACAGGCGTTCTGGCTCCCGCCGCAGCAGCCGCAGAGAAAGCCATCGATGGCGCAATGGCGCCAGTAGCTGCAGCTCTTCGGATCTCCGGCCTCGCCGGCGATCGCGGCGTCGTCGGGGGCGGCGGCGTTCGCCGTCCGCACGCCGCGGGCGACGGGGAGCAGAGGGAGCCCCGACGCTCCGACCAGCAGCACGCCCATGCGGGCGAGGAGACTCCGGCGCGACGTCCGCCGGGCGAGCGCGCGCGCCACGGCCTCGACGAGCCGGTCGATCGTCGAGGTCACGACCCCTCCGCCCGGTCGCGCTCCCGGAGGAAGTCCTGGATCGAGGCGACGCCGCGCTCGTCCGCCTCGAGCAGGCTGTCGAGATGCTCGCGCGTGTTCACCAGTCCCTTCGAGCGGATCACGCCGGTTGCGTCAAGCAGGACGGCGTACGGGAGGCTCGCGACCCGGTACGTGATGCCGAGCGCCGGCGAGACGACGTACGGGAACGCGTCGAGGTCCTCGCTCCGGACGAAGCGCTCGTGCTCCTCGCGCGGGCCGTCGCTCGCGAAGACGAGACGAAGGGACCCGCGCTCGGCACGGAAGAGGGAGCGGAGCGCGGGAAGAAGCGTCTTGCAGACGGGACAGGTGGGCGAGAGGAAGAAGACGAGGGTGCGGCGGCCGTCGGGGCTCCGCCCGCCGATCTCGATCCGTGCGCCAGCGAGATCTTCGGCGGCCACCACCGGCGCGACCTCGCCGACAGCCGGTCCCCGTCCCGTCGTGAGCGCGCCGGCCGGCGCGACGCGCTCGTAGAGGACGCCGATCTGGCGGGCCAGGGCGAGGACGACGCCGGCAAGCACCAGGACGACCGCCCACAGCGCGATCGTCGAGACGACGAGCGCCGCGGTCATCCTCGTTCCCGTAGACGCGCGAGCGCCGGCGCGGTCGCCATTAGGTGCTCGAGCGCGCCGTAGAGGCCCGCCAGCACGGCGATCGCGCCCACGACCGTGACGCCGTCGATCCAGACGAGCGGACGGCCGCGGGTCGGGAGGACGCACGCGAGCGCGGCGGTCGCGAGGACGACGTTCCGGGCGACGAGCCAGGCGCTCAGCGGCTGCCGCGCCGCCGGTCCCGCGCAGCCGCAGTCGATGTCGCGCCGGCCCCGACCGAGGTTGATCGCGATCGCCGCCGTGTACGTCACGAGCAGCGCGGCGGTGAGGAGCGCGCCGATCGCGTGGGTCCCGGGCAGGACGAGCATCCCGGCTCCGACGAGCTCGGCAACGATGACGAGTGCCGCGGCGACCGCGGTCATGCGCGCAGGCAGGAGCTGGTACTGCGCGAGCGTTGCACGGAAGGCGGCCGGGTCCCGCGTCTTGTGGCCGGCGGCGACGACGAGGAGGAGGGCGAGACTGCCACGCAGCGTGGTGTCGAGGACCGGGTCCATCTCACGGTGCTGCGAGGAGGCTCGACCCGATGCCGACCTCCGGGATCTCGCGCACGACCTCGCCGCTGCCCGCATCGTGCACCGTCACCGTCGGCGGCAGCATGCCGGCCGCAACGAGCACCGGCTGCTCGTCCTGCGTCACGAGGATGCGGTCGACGCCGGGGTTCGGTAGGAGATGCGCGAGGAGCCAGCTGGACGCGCGCCCGAGCCTCGCCTGCTGGCGGATGAAGCTCACGAGCGGATTCAGGACCGCGATCCGCTGGACGCGCCTCCGCGTCGCGAGGTCGTACACCCAGATCTCGGTGCCGGCCTCCTTGTGGGAGTCCGGTCCGCCCTGGTGCACGAGCGAGTAGAGGCGTCCGGAGCTGGCGTGCAGCGCCAGGTGCTGCGCCCCGCCGATGCGCCAGGACGCGCGCCGGTCGTCGTCGGTGAGGAGCGACCAGGTCTCGCCGAAGCGCGGCATGTCGTCTCCGACGTCGACCGGGTGCACGACCCCGTCGTTGGACACGAACAGCCACTCCCGGCCGCGGCGCACCGCCTTCTCCGTGACGGGGTCCTTCTGCGGGTCGAAGAACGGCGCCGTCCGCTCGACGCTCCGCGCCTGCCCGCCGTCGTCGAGCGCGACGCGCAGCGCCGCGCCATCGGCGCACAGCATGAGGAAGCGCCGCGCACCGGCGCCGTACGCGAGGCTGCAGCCCGGCGTACCGACCTCGGTCGTGAACCGCCGCGCCTTCAGGTCGACGATGGTGAGCGACTGAGCCGGGGTCAGGTTGAAGACGGCCAGGAACCGCCCGTCATCGGAGAGCGCGTTGGCCGCGACGCCGGGGAAGTACTCGGCGCGCTTCGGCGGAATCGGGATCTCGGTCACGGGCTGCAGGGTCGACGCGTCGTAGATGGTCACCACGTCGGTGCGCTCGCCGCGCACGCCACGGGCGTAGTAGGTCTCCGGAAGGTAGATCTCGCGGTGGTCCGGCGCGAAGAGGGGCGCGATGACGAATCCGGCGCCCGCGCTGCCGGAGCTGATCGTCCCGAGCAGGCCCGCGCTGTCGGCGTCGAAGAGCGCGGTCCGATGGAGGATCACATCGCTCATCCAGAACCAGTGCCGGCCCGGCTCGGCGGGCAGCGTGACGACGCGCGGCGCCGCGGCCGGCTCGTCCGCGAGCGCGGACGCGTGCGCGAGGATCGACAGGAGCGCGCCGAGGAGGACGATCGGCATGGCGGCGGCTTATAGCACAGCGCGGCCGCCGCCTGCCGAGGGGTCGCGGCCTACTCGGGCGCCTCCGCCTGCTCGAGACAGCGGCGGACGGTCTCGGAGAGGTTCCGGAGCCGATCGCCCTCGACCCGGGTGACCTTCCCCTCGTCCGCGAGCGAGGCGGCGCGCTTTCGGAAGCTCTTCACGTCGCCGAGGGATGCGGCGCGATCTCCCTGCTGGCCCTCGCGGCGCGCGCCGTCCAGGTTCTCGAGCAGCGTACGCCGCTCATCCGCGCTCTGGTCGCCGGTTATGGCGGCCCCTTCGGTCTCGCTGCGCAGCTCGGCCATCCACCGCTGACAGTCCTCGATCGTGACCGGCCACGCCGGGACCGCCGCGAGGAGCCACGAGCCGGCCGCGACCGCCGTCAGGGTCCGATGGCGCATGGTTCGATCTTGCTCCCGCCGGCGTGGACGTCGCAAGCACGTCACGCGAGCGGCGCGGCGAGCCCGGAGATCGGCTCGTCCAGGTGATCCACCCGCGGACCCGCGGCGAGCCAGGAGCTCGCGGCGACGCGTCCCGCGTGATGCATCCGCGAGAGGATGTTCCGCTCGAAGTAGAGATACGAGCCCGCGTTGAAGGCGGCGTCGCGCATCGGCCGCACCGCCTCGTAGAGCGTCACGTCGCGATATGGGCCTCCCTGGAGCCGGGTGACGCGGTTGCGCTCGAGGAGGAGCTTGCGGTCCATGTTGTAGGCGTTCTCGAGGAAGCTGTCGACGGTGCGCTCGACGGCGCGCCCGAAATGCGGGAAGGGTGCCGGCGTCGGCTCGGGGGGCTCCGTGACGAGCACGGTCACGATCTCGTCGGCGCCGAGGGCGACCACCGGCGCGAGCGGGGTGTTCACGAGCAGGCCGCCGTCCCAGAGAAGGTGCCGGCCGATCTGTACGGGCGGGAAGAGGAGCGGGATGCTGGCGCTCGCGAGCACCATGTCGACGGTGATCGCGTCGACGACGACGTAGTCGGGCGACCCGGTCACCGGCGCCGGCGCGGTCACGTAGCGGACGACCTGTCCGGTGTGGGCGTCGACCGTGTTCAGCGCGAGGCGGAAGCCACGGTTCGGGATGCGCTCGCCTCCGAAGACGTCGATGAGACGCGTTCTGAGCGGCGCCGTGTCGACGATGAACGGCTCGCGGATGCCCTCGAGGAAGCGGCTCACGAGCTCGAAGCGCGCGGTGAGCAGGTATTCGACCCAGAGCGCCACCAGGCTGCTCATCCGGGGCGGAACGTGATTCGCGATTCGTCCGAGGAACGCGCGCGCCGGCTCGGCGGACGCGAGCCAGCGGAGGGATTCCTCGGCGCTCAGCCGAAGGAGCGAGCGAATCGCGTCCGCGAAGAAGGCGGAGCTCACGAACACGGGCGGATCGTCGGCGATCTCCTTCCAGAACTGCAGCATCTCGCGTGGCGACTTGCCGGCGGCGATGAGAGCCGCGTTGATGCCGCCGGCCGACGTTCCGGAGAGGACGGTGGGGGCGGCCGCGAAGCGGGCGTCCTCGAGCAGCCGCTCGTAGACGCCGACCTGGAACGCGCCCCGGGCTCCGCCGCCCGACAGCACGAGCCCGAGCGCCCTCGTTCCCCGCCGTCGCCCGCCCCACCGCCCCATCGTTCCCCCTTCACTCGCGGATCGGACGCCCGCGTGTAGCATGCAGGGGCCCGTGGAGCCAGGGCGTCCGCGCGCGCGGTCGTTACGACACCGAGAGCTTCCGCGTCTGCGATGCCACCGGCACTCCGGCCGCGTGCGCACGGTCCTTGCCGCACGCGAGCCCGATCTGGCGGAGGAGATCGAAGACCCAGTATATCTCGGGATAGATGAGCGGCTTCCCGCTCGTCATGAGCGCCGCCGCCACCTGTCGCTCGGGATCTGCCCACGCGACGATGTTCGTGAAGCCGAGGTGGCCGAACGCATAGCGCGTATCCGGACCGTAGGGGCTCAGCCAGTCGGCACCGAGCATGAACCCCATCCCGTACCGGAACGGCAGGCCGAGGGTCAGGTCGAGCTCGAGGTAGGACTGCTCGGAGGTGGCGCGTCGGATGGTCCGCGGGTCGAAGATCCGGACGCCATCGAGCTCACCACCCTCGAGGAGCAGCTGATAGAACCGCGACAGCTCGTTCGCGGTGGCGACGACGTTGGCCGCCGGAACGATGCCGGTGAGGAACCGCGGGTCGTTCGCCATCGCGGTCGCCTCGCGGAACTCGACGCCGAGCGCGCGTCGCAGCACGATCGAGAGCGGGGGCAGCGGAGGCGGGCCGGTGAAGTAGTTGACCGCGACCGCCCCGATCTGCTCCGGAGGGACGCCGTACCCGAGCCAGCGGAGGCCGAGCGGGCGGCGGATCTCCTCGTCGAGGACGGTCCGGATCGTCTTTCCCGTCACCCGGCGAACGATCTCGCCCAGAATGAACCCCCCGGTCACGGCGTGGTATGCGAGCTGCCGACCGGGGCGCCCGGTGAGCCGGAGGTCGGCCAGGAGCCGCACGATGCCGGCCGGATCATCGAGCCGGTCGAGGTCCATCACCCCGGGCGGGACGTTCGGAAGGCCCGCGCGATGGATCAGCACGTGCCGGATCGTGATCCATTGCTTGGTGCGGACCGCGAACTCCGGGAGGTACTCGCACACGCGGTCGTCCAGCCGGATGACGTCGCGCTGATCGAGGAGATGGATGATCATCGCCGTCACCGCCTTCGCCGCGGAGAAGATGTTGAACGGCGTCGTCGTCGTGACGGGGACTTTCGTCGCGTCGGGGGGATCGTCAGGGCCGTTGCCCGCCGCGTGGCCGATCGCGCGATCGATCAGGACCTGGCCGAAGCGGCGCACGCAGAGCTGGATCGCGGGGTGGATGCCGCTCCAGTAGAGGCGCTCGGCGGCGTGCCAGATGCGGTCGACCGACGCGGGATAGACGCCGACGTCGCGCGGCGGCACCTCGCTCCCGATCGTGGTCACCTCCCCGAGCGCGGCGGGTACCCGGGAGCGCGTGATGAGCGCGAACCGCACGCGCCGGATCGTACCGGCGGGCACGTGCGAAAGGAAAGCCACGGGCGTGGCCCCGGGGTGACGGGAGGCGTGGGATGATCGGGATCCGTGCAGCGCTGCCCCGGAATGCGCTAGGATGGCGCCGTGATCCCGGAACGTCTCGTCCCCTGGCTCTTCCTCGCGGTGAGCATCTGGGGCGCGTGGTTCACCTACAACGCGTTCCGACCGATGGGTCGCCACTCGCGGCGCTCCGTGGTGAGCTTCTTCGCGGGCTGGCTGACGGCCGAGCTGGCCGTGCACCACCTCGTCTGGCAGGCCGCACTGACCGGGTTGTTCGTCTGGGCGGGTGCCCTTCGGGCCTGGCCGGGAGCGGTCGGGCTCGTCATCACGATCGGCTCGTGGATCGGCCTCGCCTACACCTTCAGGGGCGCGTGGCGCGCCGAAGAGGCCGTCGAGCGCGCGCTCTCCGACGCGCTCGGGTCATCGTACCGTGACGAGATCCCGACCGCGCTGGCGGAGCGCTCCGCCCCCGAGATCGACTGGCGGCAGGTGCTTCTCCCGTGGCCGGTCCGCCACGTCGACGTCGAGCGGACGCGGAACGTGGTCTACACGCGTGCGGCCGGGAGGGACATCAGGCTGGACGTCTACCGGCATCGTGGGCACCCGACCGGCTGTCCGACGCTGCTCCAGATCCACGGCGGCGCGTGGATCCTCGGGAGCAAGAACGAGCAGGGCGTCCCGCTCATGGTGCACCTCGCCGCGCGCGGTTGGGTGTGCGTGAGCGCCGACTACCGGCTGAGCCCCCGGGCGACCTTCCCGGATCACATCGTCGACCTGAAGCGGGCGCTCGCCTGGATCAGGACACACGGCGCCGAGTACGGGGCGGACCCCGACTTCATCGTGGTGACCGGCGGCTCGGCGGGGGGTCACCTGGCCGCGCTCGTCGCGCTCACGCCGAACGCCCCCGAGTATCAGCCCGGCTTCGAGTCCGAGGACACCTCGGTCGCTGGCTGCGTCGCCTTCTACGGCGTGTACGACTTCACCGACCGGAACCACGTCTGGCCCCATGACGGGCTTCTCCGGCTGCTCGAGCGGCGCGTCATGAAGACGACCTTCGAGAAGACGCCCGAGGCGTTCGAGAAGGCGTCTCCGATCAGCCGCATCGGCCCGGATGCGCCTCCCTTCTTCGTGATCCACGGAACCCACGACACCATGGTCCCCGTCGGAGAGGCCCGTCACTTCTGTGACGTGTTCCGGCGCGTGGCGGGGAGCCCACTCGTGTACGCGGAGATCCCGGGCGCCCAGCACGCGTTCGAGATCTTCCCCTCCGTGCGGAGCACCTTCGTGGTGCACGGGGTCGAGCGCTTCCTCGCCTGGCTCTGGGGCCGCCATCTGGCGGCCCGCGGCGGCCGCGCGGTGGCGGCGTCGGCGGCCGACTGAAGCCGTCCCGGGGCGATTTTCTTTCCTTTACACGGCCCAGGGGCCGGTGCTAGGCCGGTGGAAGAGCGGACGCCCATGCCTGCGCCCCCCCAGGGGAGGACGACCCCCTACGAGGCGGAGATCTCCCGGCGGGTGACCGCACGGGCGCCGCTCGGCTTCGCCGTTTTTCTCGCCTGCGTCGCGCTGAGCACGGTCTTCGAGATCGCGCGCTTCCCGGAGCGGCGGGGCTGGATGTCGGCGCTCGCCAGCGGCTTCACCTTCCTGGTCGCGGTCGCCTGGCTCGCGATCCGGCGCCGTCCGGCGGGGACGATCCCGGTGCTGCTCCTCTTCGTCAACGTGGTCGGTGTTGCGTTGAACTGCTACCACGCGGTCGTCGGCGCCTCGATCGCGATGTGCGTGTGGACGCTCACCGGGCTCCTCGCCGGGAGCGCGGTGATCCTCCCCTGGGGAGCCAGGAGCCAGGTGCTCGCGTGCGTCGGCACGCTGATCACCTATCCCCTGCACCTCGAGGTCGGAACCACGGATCCCCTCACGTGGGCAGCGGGGGGGACGTACCTCCTCGTGGTCACCTCGCTCAGCGTCTTCGGCGCCGCGCTCTTTGCTCGTTCCCTGCGGACGGACCTTCGGCTCACCGCGACGCTGTCCGAGCGCGAGGCGCGACTGCAGAGCTACTTCGACCTCTCGCTGGTCGGGGCGGCGATCCTGACGCCCGACGGGCACCCCGTCGAGGTCAACGACGAGCTCGCTCGGATGCTCGGCTACTCGCGCGCCGAGCTCGGCCGGCGATCGTGGCTCGAGCTCGTCCATCCCGACGAGCGGGCAAGCGCGGCGGCGTTGATCGGCAGCGCCTTGGGCGAGGGCTCGGCGCCGCGGCGGCGCGACGTGCGCTTCGTGCGGGCAAACGGGGAGACCCTCCACGGTATCCTGTCGATCAGGGGCCTCCCTGGCGCCGAGGGCGCGATCGACCACGTGATGGTCCTCGTGCAGGACATCACCGACCGCAAGCGTGCGGAGGCCGAACGGGAGGAGTACCTCGCGCGGGCCGAGGCGGCGCGTTGCGCCGCCGAGGAGGCGAATCGTGCGAAGGACGCCTTCCTAGCCACCGTGTCCCACGAGCTCCGAACTCCTCTCACGCCGATCCTCGCCTGGTCGGGCGCTCTCCGGCTCGGGGTCGTCGATCCCGAGCAGCGCTCCGCGGCGCTCGCCGCCATCCAGCGAAACGCCCGCGCCCAGGCCCGCCTGATCGATGACCTCCTCGACGTCTCCCGCGTCATCTCGGGTGACTGGCGCGTGGCGCTCCGTCCCGTGGCGCTCGGCGCCGTCGTGCGTGGCGCGGTCGACGTCATCCGGCCGGCGGCCGAGCTGAAGGGTGTCGCGCTCGAGACCTCGGTGCCGCCCTTGCCGGTGGCGGTGCGTGGCGATCCGGAGCGCCTCCAGCAGGTGGTGTGGAACCTCGTCTCGAACGGCGTCAAGTTCACGCCGCGGGGCGGGACGGTGGCGGTCGCGGTCGAGCGCACCGGTGACCGGGCACGGATCGTCGTCCGCGACACGGGCGCCGGCATCAGCTCCGACTTCCTCCCGCACGTCTTCGAGCGGTTCCGGCAGGGCGACAGCTCGACCACGCGCCGGCACGGTGGCCTCGGGCTGGGGCTCGCCATCGTCCGCGCCCTGGTCGAGCGGCACGGCGGCACCGTGTATGCCGAGAGCGGGGGGCCGGGCCGGGGTGCGACGTTCACGGTCGAGCTTCCGCTGCTGGTCGCCGTCGCGCCGGAGCCCGGCAGCGGAGAGCGGGGCAGGGAGCCGAGCCCGGAGGACACCGACGCTCCCTTCCGCGTGTCGCTCGACGGCCTCCGGGTGCTGGTCGTCGACGACGACGTGGACTCGAACGCCGTCGTCGGGACGCTCCTCGCGTCGTGCGGTGCCGAGGTCCGGACCGCGGTCTCTACGGCCGAGGCACTGGCCGTCGCCGGACGCTGGCCGCCCGACGTGCTGGTGAGCGACATCGCGATGCCAGGCGAGGACGGCTGCGCCCTGCTCAGGAAGCTTCGCGCCCGGGAAGGGTACGTGCCCGCCGTTGCGCTCACGGCGTACACCGGCAAGGCCGACCGTGCGCGCGTCCTCGACGCCGGCTTCGAGGCGTACGTCGCGAAGCCCTTCGATCCGACCCAGCTCGCGCGCGCCATCGAGCGGGCGGCCCACGCCGGTCCGGGCTCGGCTGCCTGAATCGCTGGCGTTTCGACGTCGCGGGGCACTAGGATGCGCCCCCCATGCGAACTGCCGCCGTTCTAGTCGCGCTCCTCGCCACCATCGCCGGAGCACCCGCCGAGCCGCTCTTCCTGAACGTCCTGCCTGCGGGCGAGGATGGTCTCAGCCCCTCCGCGCCTCCCGGACCGCGGCCAGACCATCGCATGGACCAGCTGGCGCTCTACCGCGACCTGATTCCGGCGGCGCCGCTCGCCACGGAGGCGGACCTCGGCCGCTTCTTCAAGGTCGCGACGATCGACCCGCCGGCCTCGCCGGAGCGCGTCGAGACGCCACGGCCGGGGGTGACCATCTCGCGCGACGGGTTCGGCGTGCCGCACATCGTCGGAGCGACGCGCGGCGACGTCTCCTTTGGCGCCGGCTATGCGACCGCCGAGGACCGGCTCTTCCTCGCCGATGCGCTCCGTCACATCGGCCGCGGCCGCTTCACCGAGTTCGCCGGCGCGCTCGCGTGTGCGCTCGGGGCTTTCGAGATGGACCACGTCTATGCGCGCGTCGCGGGCTACTCGGAGGGCGAACTGCAGGCGCAGATCGACCATGCCCTCGCGCTGAACCCCACGCTCGGGCCGCAGGTGCTCGCCGATGCGACCGAGTTCGTCAGCGGAGTGAACGCCTACATCGCGGAGGCCCGCTCCGACGCGACCAAGCGGCCCGCCGAATACGACGTGCTCGGGATCCCGCTCGACGACTGGCGGCTCACGGACGTCGTGGCGGCCACGGTCTCGTTCATCACCGTCATCGGGTTCGGCAACGGCGGCGGGGGCGAGCACGAGAACGCGCTTCTCCTGCGAGCCCTCGAGACGCGCTACGGCAAGCGCCAGGGTGGGCTCCTGTTCGAGGATCTTCGCTCGGCGGAGGATCCCGAGGCCCCGGTGACGACGCGCAACCGGTTCCCGTATCTCGAGCTGAAGCGACGGCAGATGAAGCGCCAGGCGATCGCGCTACTCGACCCGGGGTCGTTCGTCGCGGCAGATCCGCTGCCCGCCGCGACGACCGCGTGCCCGCCGGCGTCGACGGCCCGCTTTCCCCGTGGCATGAGCAACTGGCTCGCGGTCACGGGGAAGGTCGCCGAGGGCGGGGTTCCGATCCTCGTCGGGGGCCCGCAGACTGGCTACTTCGCGCCGCAGGATCTCGTCGAGCTCTCGCTGCAGGGCGGCGGAGTCGACGTGCGCGGCGCTGCCGTCCCGGGGACGCCGTACGTGGTCCTCGGCCACACCCCGGACTATGCGTTCACGGCCACCTCGGGCGGGTCCGATCTCGCCGATGTCCGGGTCGAGAAGGTGTGCACCCCGCCGGGCGGGGCGCCGAACTCCGGGACGCTCTTCAAGGGCGACTGCCAGCCGCTCTACCGCCGCGTCGACACGTGGACTGCCGGCCCGCTCACGATCACCGCCACGCTCGAACGCACGGTGCACGGCCCGGTCATCGGTCGCGCGACGGTCGACGGCCAGCCAGTCATCGTCGCGGTGGAGCGCTCGAGCTTCAACCGCGAGGTCGAGTCGGGAGGCGCGTTCGCCCAGCTCGACAGCGGAGCGGCGGCCTCGCCCGACGCCTTCCGCCAGGTCATGGCCGCGGTCGGCGCCACGCTCAACTGGGCATGGGTCAGCCGGAGCGACTTCGCCTACTTCCACTCGGGCCTCTATCCGGTGCGGGCCCCGGGGGTGGATCCGGATCTCCCCTCGTGGGGCACGGGGGAGTGGGAATGGCAGGGCTTCCTCCCGGCCACCGCGCAACCGTTCGACGTGAACCCCCGGCAGGGTTTCGCCACCTCCTGGAACAACAAGCCCGCCCGTCGCTGGCGGGCCGCCGACAACCAGTTCGGCTACGGCGCCGTCTATCGGAACCTCGCCCTCGAGACCCGGATCGCCGCAGCGGTGAAGCAGGCGCCGGTTGCGGCGAAGGACGTCGTCGACGCGATGGCGGATGCGGCGACAGTGGATCTCCGCGGACAGACGGTAGCACCTCCCGCGCTCCTGCTCGCGAAAGGTGATCGGACGCTCTCCGGCGCGGTCGCCCTGCTCGACTCCTGGACGCGCAACGGCGCCCATCGGCGTGACCGCGACGGGGACGGATGCTACGACGAGGACGCCGCCGTCGCGCTCATGGACGCCTGGTATCCCCGGCTCGTCCACGCCGTCTTCGATCCACAGCTCGCCCACTTCTACGGTCAGATTCCGCTGGGATTCGACGACGCGCCGAGCAATCGCAACCTCGGTTCCGCATACCAGGACGGCTGGTACGGCTACCTGAGCAAGGTGCTGCGCCAGGCCGCGGGACGACGCGTCCAGGGACGCTACCACGTCCTCCGCTGCGCCGGCGGTTCGCGGAAGGCCTGTGCGACTGCGGTCCGCAAGAGCCTGGCCGATGCCGTCGCCGCCGTCGCCTCGGCCCCCCAGCCGTGCCAGGACCACGCCCGCAAGGACGACATCCACTACTCGCTCGGCGGCCTCATCATGGTCCCCAACCAGCCCTGGCAGAACCGCCCGACGTTCCAGCAGGTCGTCCAGATCCGTCCGTAAGCAAGCAACCCGCCCGGTACGCGCGCACGTCGCGACCCGGCGTGCGGTGCCGGACGTGCCATCGCGGCGACCTTCGAGGGCACGCACCGCTCGTCCGCTCGACCGACCGCAGCTGCGCCGCGCCCGAGCGGGAGCCCGCGAGGGCACGTCCGGCACCGCCCGCCGCGACCTACGACCGCCCCGCGTGCCGCGCGAGATGGCGCGCCATCATGCGATCGATGTGCTCGAGCTCGTCCGGTGGGAAGACGGTGAACGGCTCGCTGCGGCGGATGAAGGCCGCGAGGAGGGGCCGCATCTCCTGCTGCTGGCTCTCGTAGCGCGCGAGCGCGGCGCGCTTCGCGCGCACCTCCGCGTCCGTCAGGGTGAGCGCGACACGCTCCGCCCCGCGTCGAGGCAGCTTCGCGGGAAGGACGAGGGGTGCGCGCTCCGCAGCCGGCGACGGGGGATCCTCGTTCCACCCCGGCGGCCAGTCGGGCCAGTGCACGAGGTAGGCGAGCAGGGTCGGGAGCCGGCCGCCCTCACGGCGCCAGTCGTCGAGCGCGAGCAGGCTGAAGAAACCGGTCGCGCGGTGGTCGGGATGCCGGTCGAGGGTGTCCGGAAACGCAACGACGGTCGGCTGCGCGTCGCGCAGGAGATGGAGAAGCTCGCGGCGAAGATCGGCGCCGTCGTAGGCCACGTCGCGCGCCAGCGCCTCGGGATAGGGGGGCTCGCGGGCCCTGGTCGTCGGTGACAGCTCGGGATGCGTGCGCAGCCAGTACGCGTGGAGCAGCTGCTCGAGCCCTCCGTCCGGGAAGCCGAGCAGCTGGAGGCGGATGTGCGGTCCGCCCAGCTCGCGGATCGCTGCGCGCGTCTCCCGGAGCCGGCGCTCGCCGTAGGCGATGTACTCTGCCGCCCGCGGGCGCGGCAACCCCGTCGCGTGCACGACCGCCTCGACGTATCCGTCGCCCGCCGTCATGAGAACGACTCGCACGCTGCCGCCGCGGGCGAGGACGCGCTGGATGAGCCCCCCCGCCCCGAGCGTCTCGTCGTCGGGATGAGGCGCGACGACGAGGAGCCGTTCGCGCGCCCCGAGCTCCACCGACGGCGACGGCTGGCTCGTGGCGGCGCGCGGAGCCAGGATCGCCGCCAGGGCCAGGCCGACGGCGATTCTCGTCCGCGTCATCAGCCGCTCGACCGCGCGGACACCCGCGCCCGTGGGCGAGCGGCGACGGCGGACTCGCCGTGGAGGTAGCGCGCCACGTCCCGCCACGTCGCCTCGAAGCGGGCGCGGTCGAATCCCGTCCCCGTCGACAGCCAGTCGTAGTGCGGGGGAGCATGCGAGGGGGCGTCGAAGTGCCCGATCACGTCGAGGTGATCCGCGAGCGCGACGTGGATGACGTCGCCCCACACCTGCGACCGCGTCGGCACGAGGCCGTCGTTCGCGGCGAGCGTCGGCATGCTGCCGAAGCCACGCCGGAGTGCCTCCGCCTGCGCGGCCGCGAGCACCGGTCGGTCCGCGGGCCGTGTTCGCGACGCGAGCCGGTAGAGCGCGCGGTACACCGCGTGGCTCGCCTGGGCGGCCGGATCGAGGCCGGCGGCCACGACCGCGCCGATCCCCGGAGCCCGTGCCCCGATGACGACCGACCCGCAGCGAACGCCCCCCGGGGTTCGCACGGACGCGTTGAAGACGTGCATGCCCTCGGGGGTGAGCTGGGTGAGGAGGGCCTGGTCGCGTCTCACGTCGGCGAGGAGCCGTCCGATCGCCCGCCGGCGTCCGAGCGAGAAGTCGCCCAGGAGCTGCCCGAAGAGCTGGTCCAGGAGGGCGCTGTTCACACCCAGGTGGCGGTCGAGGCGCGCGAAGAGCGCCCCCAGCCGGAGGAGCGCGGTGACGGGGAGATGTCCGAAGCGGAGGACGTACATCGTCGCGACCGACACGAGCTCCAGCAGCTGGCGGCCGCGGAGCCCCGTGAAGAACGAGGCGACCGGTGTGCCGTGATGTGGTGTCGACACGGTGACGGCCGTCCGCACGCGACCGGCGAGACGCTCGATGTCGACGTGCGTCGGGAGCGACACCCCCGGACTCAGAAGCAACCGGACATCGAGCCCGCCGCTCGAGTGACCGATCAGGTGAATTCGCCCGTTGCCTCGCCCGGCCGTCGCGTCGATCGCCTCCGCGAGCCGGGCCGCGCGCGTGGGCAGCGACGCCGTCGGAGGCGTCTTCACGGCATGAACCCGGAGAGCGGGGCCGGAGCCGGCGCTGCGATCGGCCAGGAATCGGACCACGTGCCCGAAGTACGTGAGCTCGCCGAGATTGGTGAAGCCGAAGAAGCCCGGAACGAGGTACACGTGCTCGGCCGCCATCCGCCTTCCCCCCGCTCCTCTTGAGCATACGGGGATGGGGTGATGCCAGCACGCGGGCGGATATGCGCCGCACCTCGCACGTTGACAGCGGGCGCAGGGCCGGAGAGGGTGGCGTCCCGCTGGCAACCGAGTGGACCTGTCCGATGCACCCGGACGTCGTCCGGTCGGAGCCGGGCGCCTGCCCGATCTGCGGCATGGCGCTCGAGCCGCAGGCGACGGCCGGCGACGCGCCGAATCCGGAGCTGGCCGACATGAGCCGCCGCCTCCGGGTGAGCCTCGTCCTCACCCTCCCGCTCTTCGCGGGCGCGATGGCGGAGATGCTGCCGGGCGCCCCGTTTCATCGTCTGCTTCCCGGCCGGGCGCTCGGCTCGATCGAGCTCCTCCTCGCCACGCCGGTCGTCTTCTGGGGCGGCGGCCCCTTCTTCCAGCGCGCCTGGACGTCGATCGTGCGCGCCTCGCCGAACATGTTCACGCTCATCGCGCTCGGGGTGGGGACCGCGTTCGGGCACAGCGCCGTCTCGGTGCTCTTCCCCGGCGCCTTTCCTGCGTCGTTCCGCGGCCACGCCGGGGAGGTCCCACGCTACTTCGAGGCCGCGGCGGTGATCACCACGCTGGTGCTGGTCGGGCAGGTCCTCGAGCTGCGCGCACGCGCGCGAACCGGCAGCGCCATCCGCGCCCTTCTCGACCTCGCGCCGCGGACCGCCCGCCGGCTGCGCGAGAACGCGGCCGAGGAGGACGTCCCGCTCGAGCGCGTGATGGTGGGCGACCGGCTCCGGGTACGGCCGGGAGAGCGGATCCCCGTCGATGGCCTGGTGATCGAGGGGCGCGGGGTGGTCGACGAGGCGATGGTGACGGGCGAGCCGATCCCGGTCGAGAAGGCACCGGGAGACCGCGTCACGGGCGGGACCGTCAACGGCACGGGCAGCTTCGTCCTGCGCGCCGAGCGCGTCGGGAGCGACACCCTGCTCGCGCAGATCGTCCGCATGGTGATCGACGCACAGCGGACCCGGGCGCCGATCCAGCGCATCGCGGACGTCGTGGCCGCCTGGTTCGTTCCGGCCGTGCTCGCCGTCGCGCTCGTGACCTTCGTCGCGTGGGCGATCCTGGGTCCACCGCCGCGGGTCCCCACCGCCGTCGTGAACGCCGTCGCCGTCCTCATCATCGCCTGTCCGTGCGCGCTCGGCCTCGCGACCCCGATGTCCGTCATGGTCGGTGTGGGGCGGGGCGCGCGCGCCGGGGTGCTCTTCCGGCACGCCCAGGCGATCGAGCGGCTCGAGAAGATCGACACGCTCATCGTCGACAAAACGGGCACCCTGACCGAGGGACGGCCGCGTCTCGAAGACGTCGTCACGCTCCCGGGCATGGAGGGCGTGACCTTCCTCGCCCTCGCGGCAGGGCTCGAGCAGGCGAGCGAGCATCCGCTCGCCGCCGCCGTCGTCGGCGGCGCCCGGGCACGCGGCGTCGAGCCCGCGCGCGCCGGGGCGTTCTCGTCGCACACCGGGAAGGGCGTCACCGGAACCGTCGGCGGGCGGTCGGTGGCGCTCGGCAACCGCGCACTGTTCGCGGATCTCTCGCTCGACACGGGGGCGCTCGATGCCCGTGCCGAGGAGCTTCGCCGCGGGGGACGGAGCGTCGTGTTCGTCGCTGTCGACGGTCGCCCGGCAGGCCTCCTCGGCGTCGTGGATCCGGTGCGAGCGTCGACACCGGACGCGATCCGCACCCTCCACGCGCGCGGCGTGCGGGTGATGATGGTCACGGGCGACGGGCGGACGACGGCAGAAGCCGTCGCCCGGACCGTTGGCATCGACGAGGTGCACGCCGACGTCCTGCCGGCCGGGAAGCGCGACCTCGTGCGATCGGTTCGAGGCGAGGGCCACGTCGTCGCGATGGCGGGCGACGGTGTGAACGACGCTCCGGCGCTCGCCGCCGCGGACGTCGGCATCGCGATGGGGACCGGGGTCGACGTCGCGATCGAGGCGGCCGACGTGACGCTCGTCCGCGGCGAGCTCTCGGGGATCGTGCGCGCGCTCCACCTCTCGCGCGCGACCATGCGGAACATCCGCCAGAACCTCTTCTTCGCCTTCGTGTACAACGCGCTCGGCGTACCGGTCGCGGCCGGGGTCCTGTATCCGGCGCTCGGGGTGCTCTTGAACCCGATGGTCGCGAGCGCCGCAATGAGCCTCAGCTCCGTCTCGGTGATCGGCAACGCCCTCCGCCTGCGTCGGGTGCCGCTCTGAGGAGCGCGCTGGACCGCCCCGCCCGCGCGTGATAGCGGGCGCCCGATGCGGCGGGGCGGAGGCAGGGGGAAGCGACGCGCGCGCGTCGTCCCAGCGCCGCCGCTCGCGCTCGAGCCCATCGACCTCCTCGCCGGGCTCGGACCGGGGGTCGAGCTGCGTGCCGACGATCTCCCTCCCGGCATCGACGCCGGGTCACCGTCGGACGGCGCCGAGCCCGCGACCGTGACCGTCGCCGAGGCCGGACGGCTCATCCGTGCGGGCGAGGGCACGATACGCCGCCTGATCCGAACGCCAGTCCTCGCGCCCGCGGAAGCCGCGACGCCTGCGGTCCCCGCCGACGTGGATCGCGCCGGGGTCCCGCCCCGCACCCCGGACAAGCCGGGCGAGTAGCCGACCGCACAGCGTTGTACCGCGTGCGGCCGTCTCCGTTCGCGCGTGTACCGCCGCTCCCCGCCACGCGCCGAAATCTCCAGTGGCGGCGGGGGCCGGCTCCCGGGCACGGAACTCGCTCTCCCTCGACGCGGGGAGGGCTTCCGATGACACGAACGAACACGAGCCGCACCGCCAAGAGCGCGCCGCCGCGCCGCCGGGTGATCGCGGTCGGCAAGCGCGTCGACGGCCGCTGGCAGGTGCGGACGAGTCTCTGGCGCTACCTCGCTACGACGGCGCTCTCCGCGCAGTAGGGCGCGCGAGTCGCGCCGCACGTTCCTCGACCCAGTCGAGGACGCGCGCCTCGAGGGAGACGCCGTCGAGCCGGTCGATCTCCTGCACGCCGGTCGGGCTCGTGACGTTCACCTCGGTCACGAGCCCGCCGATCACGTCGAGACCGACGAACCAGAGGCCGTCCGCGTCGAGACGGGGCGCCATCCGGCGGCAGATCTCGCGGTCGCGCGCGTCCACCGCGGCGCGCTCGACGCGTCCCCCGACGTGGATGTTGCCCCGGTGCTCGTCCTCCTGCGGAACGCGCGCGATCGCGCCGAGCGGCTGCCCCGCGAGCACGACGAGGCGCTTGTCCCCCTCGGTGCGCACGGCGGCGAGGTAACGCTGCGCCATCACCAGGCGCGTGCCGTTCAGCGTCGAGAGCTCGAGGATGGCGTTCAAGTTGCGGTCGCCACGGTGGAGGTGGAAGACGCCGGCGCCGCCGCACCCGTCGAGCGGCTTCACGATCATCTCACCGCCCACGGCATCGAGGAACGCCTTCAGGCGGGCCGGGTCCGCGGAGACGAGGCTCTCGGGGATCACGTCGGGAAAGTGGAGCGCGTACAGCTTCTCGTTCGCCTCGCGCAGCCCGCGCGGATCGTTCACGACGAGGGTGGTGCGCTGGTCGACGAGCCCGAGGATCTGCGTCGCGAAGTAGTAGCTCAGGTCGAAGGGCGGGTCCTTCCGCATGAAGACGACGTCGAACCACTCGAGCGCCAGCGTCCGCTCCTCGCCGAGCGTGTAGTGCACCCCGGCGCGGCGCACCTCGGCAGGGCGCGCCCGTGTCTGCGGGGTCGCACGCTCGACGAACAGGTCCTCGACGCCGCACTGGAGCTGCTCGTGGCCGCGGCGCTGTCCCTCGAGCATGAACGCGAAGGTCGTGTCCTTGTCGACCAGCACCCGCGAGAGCGGGTCCATCACGTAGAGGAGGCGGAGCGCGCGCGGCATGCGCCTCGGATGCTAGCGCACGGGACGGGGCGTTGACAGGTCGCCCCAGCGGTGGAGGCAGAGCGCCGCCGCCGTGAGTGCCGCGGTCTCCGCGC
>JACXTT010005519.1_pt1 | contig 18361 bp, 18 predicted proteins | sample 9270951 | NCBI WGS metagenome assembly JACXTT01 (sample SAMN15532306, study PRJNA645909) | rock metagenome | isolation source: weathered quartz diorite | place: Puerto Rico | collected 2017-06-21 | reverse complement strand
ACGATTCCTTCCCGATCAACCGGTCTGGGAACCACCGTTGCCCCGGTGAAGCCAAAGACCCGACGCGCCTGGTAAAATCCCGGATCCTCGATCCACGCGACGTCGCCCGGATTTAGCAGGGCCATTGCGGTGATCATCATCGCCTGCTGCGTTCCGGCCGTAACGATGATCTGGTCGGGATGACAGCGTGCACCTCTATAATCACACAAATATGCTGCGATTGCTTTGCGCAGGTCGGGGTCGCCGCGGCTTGAGGCGTACTGAAGCAAATGAGCTCCCTTTTTCGAGAGAACTTGTGCTCTGAGTCGTTCCCAAATTTCTATCGGAAATTCATCGAGCGCTGCCAAGGCAGGAACGAAGGAGACGCCGGGTGGTCCGGCGATACCAAAATCAAATTGCTTCCCAACGCGTTTATCCCGAATATTTGTAACGCGCTCGGAAATGCGCGGCGGACGTTCGATTCGCAATTCGGTTTTCTGCCGGCTCGGACTCAGGAAAGTTTCGGGAAGCGAATCTGCCACAAAAGTGCCGGAACCTCTTCTCGCCTGCAGGTACCCTTCCGAAAGAAGCTTCGAAAAAGCGAGGTTGACCGTCGGCCGTGAGATGCCCAGGTCGGCCGAGAGCGAACGAGTGGAAGGCAGGCGGGAGAAGTTGTGATTGAAGCTTCCTGAGACCAATTCGTCTCGAATCTGGCGATAGAGCTGCTGATGAAGCGGTTCGCCGGCGCCCCGATCGAGCCGAATCATTTCGAATGCGATAATTGAACTTCGACGTCGCTTTTTGTTGAGCGACTTATTTTTCAAATGTAGTTTGGCCAACTGGCATGCTCCTCTTGGTTAAAGTGGATATTGCCACTTTTGGGCCAGGTCGAAAAGTACTGAAAAAGGAAAGGGCCAAATATAAATGACGACACAAACCCCATGTAGCGATTATCGGGAAACCAAAGGTCTGATCTATTTTGCGCGGATGCTCGATAAGATCAGATTACATGCTCAAGGACGGTTGCCATCCGACTATTTCGTCGGAGTGGATGATCCAACTTTCTTTGATGCCCGCTGCACACGATTCCTGGCAGTTAATTATGATGAGCTGGTCGCCCGAACTCTTGAGGGAGGATCGGACGAAGAGATTCTCGATTGGTGTTTTGAGCGCGGCCGGAAACCAAGCGAAGAAGAGATTCATATTTGGAATGCCTTTCTTTCCAAACGCGGCTGGCGGGACGAAGCCAGCGATGACCTGCAAGCGGCCAAGAAACGGCTTGGCTGGGACGATCGCGACGATATTAAAACGTGGTTTGATCTGCATGACGCCGAAGAGGGCCGGCTTTAGTCGACCTTCACTTCGCTCTACAACCCGTCTCATAATGTTGTAGCCGCCTCGCTGTGCTTGCCGAGCTGTAGCCCATGCGGAGGCTGGTCGAGGCGCTCCGGCGCTGTTGCCCATGGCCGCACGGCGACACCAGCCTACGGCTGGGCAGGCAACGCCGTGGCTACGACGCTCCAAATTTATGAGCCGGCTTCTAGTCACGTTGGTAACTTCGCCTCGAGCGGTGACGGCGGTCCCGCGATCTCAATCACCCTCTCCAATAGGCACTGCCCGGAACGCTCTTCGCTCGCCGGTTACGGGGTCAATCGCCCGGCCGGTTATCTCGCCGTCGTCATTGATATCCTTGCCTTGCTCGAGACGGAACGAATAGCCGGCTTGTTTGAGAGTGTTAAGGTCTGTCACAACGCCTTTCTTCCAAATAACCGCGCGACAATCGACAAAGTTCGCGTCGCATGAGACACCGACCACCTCCCGATCTTCGTTGATACCGTAGGCTTCGGTGTCGACGTGGCCCGGCAATGGCCCGAGCAGTTGGATACCGTTCTCCTTAGTCCAAATAAAAGCGTGCAGGATATCGCCTTCTGGAAAGCTTGGATCACCGGCAAACCCAGCCACATCGCCCCGGTGATTGATTGCCGTCGGCGTGTTCCACCATTGAGCTCCAAGATTACCAACATCAATTATTCTGCCTTCGTCCCAAAGCACGGCATGTTTGGCAGTGTGTCTTCCAATTGCCTGATCGCAGATGCCCGAAATACCGACAACCTGGCCTTCATCGTTGACCGCGGTAGCGGCTCCGGAAGTGTCGCCCTGAACCAAAGGTAATTGACTGGGCTGGTCGCCTTTCTTCAGGTTCCAGGCCACTGGACGGAACTGCAGGATCTGGGGCGGAACACAGGTGGGATCGTGAGTCGTATTCTCCGCCCACCCGACTGCTTGACCGCGATTGTTGGCCCCGGTAGCAAAGCCATTATCGCCGCCCAAGGTAGGAAGCCCTCTCATCTGACCCTTCTCCCATACGAACCCGAGATTAATGTACCCGACGTTGTTAGGCCCGGGGTAGAAAGCCGAGCTACTCCAGTTTTCGCCTAACGGTTCCGGCTTCGCAGTCTGCGATATGCCCACAATGATGCCGCGATCATTTTTCACGTTCCATGTTACGTTGCTGTTTGGTCCGCCGAGCGTGCCGAGGTCGAGGATCGACTGGTTTCGCCACAATGCGGCGTGCCGGATATGGTTTCCCGGCAGGTTCGAATAGCCTGCTACCCAGCTGTGATCGTTGATGCTGTTTCCTCTGCTAACTGTTCCACCGAGTGAATCGAGGTTCGACACCTGGTATTGCTTTTCTGGTGCCTGCGCTGGCGGATCCTTGGCAAAGATTAGCGCAGCGGCCCCGCAAACCGCGATCAATATGATTACCAGCGGAATCCACCTTTTGTAACTATCGTTTGTCGAGTAGCGAGCCGGGTATGGCCTTTTGTCTTCTGCTAGCGCCGCCGACCGTGGGCGGAAGTTGGGAATTTGATTTTGTGTGGTCATGATTTTTCTCCGTTTTAGTTTTCGAGTTAATTCATTGACTCCACTTTTAGAACTCGAGTCGCATTGACCACAAGAGCCACTTCTGCCGTTTCAGACAGACCACTTTCAACCTTTGATTTCTGTTATTCCTCGTGTTCCTGCTCGTGCTCCCGCTTCTTCCTCCTTCTCTTCTGAGCTTTGCTCGTTGAACGTTGAACATGCTCCTGCTCTTTTTCTCTCACTTACACACTAAGCGACGAAAGCGTGAGTAACTGAGAGTGGAGATCTAAAGCACCCGATCAATAAAGGGGAAACGCGTTGTTCCCTGGGCACGCCGTAGCGGCGAAAGGCGGTTCAACAGGTTACTAAACCCAAGTGCGGCTTCGCCGGCCCATTCTGCGGCCTGAAAAACTTCGCAGTGCAATTTTGCCGTAATCCGTGCACGCTCGGTGCCATGAAAATCGTCACCGTCATCGTGCGCATTTTACTCGGGCTCGTTTTCGTCGTGTTCGGCTCGAACGCGTTTCTCCATTTCATCTCGATGCCACCGCCGCCGCAGGGTTTGGCCGGTGATTATGTGCGGGTATTCATCGCCAGCGGCTATGTCTACGTAATCGGCGGGCTGCAAGTCCTCGGCGGTTTGTTGTTGTTAATCGGACGCTTTGTCCCGCTTGGGCTCACTATTCTCGGTGCGATCATTTTTAACATTCTCGTGTTTCATATTTTGATGGCGCCTGAAGGCTTATTAATGGGACTGATCGTCACGGCGTTCGAGCTTTTCCTGGTCTGGCAGTATCGAGCAGCGTTTGCCGGGCTTTTGCGCCCGTAATTCCAAAATCTGCCATCAGACGTCGGATGTCAGACGTGGGAATTGCCGTCACGCAGCGGCTGTGTGCTCGGAGCCTGGGAGCCTTTGTCCGAGCCGATGACGAACCTTTCGCACCGGCTTCGCGATCGATTTGTTCAAACCAAACGCAAGCCAGCGCGGATCGCTTGGCGCAATGCTGGTGTTGAGAGTTCGAACAACCTGCTGGATCGCGTCCTGAAGAACGCGTTTGGCCGCGTTTCGCAGGCGTTTTTTCAGCGCCCAAGCACTCCTGGCAAGCTCGAATGCATCGCGTGCATGCATCATTCGCTCGCAAATCATACGTCCCCGCGCGGCCGTGACCCCGGCAAATGGAACCCCATATTCCGGATGAAGAGAAAGAAAATTTACCAACCGTCGCGCCAGTCCTATTTTTTTCTCGATATGCGTTGGAACGCTCGTGCGGTGGATAAATCCGGTCTCGACCCATCGCTCCGACCACTTCTCGCCGCGGGCGAGTTTTACCACCAGGCGCGCCTTTGTCAGCCAGGCAGTGAGATCTTTGTCCGCCGTTGCCATCCGAGCTTGTGAATATGCCTTCGCATTCTCAGCCGCTGACCATGCAACCTCGGCTTCCTCAGCCTCTCGAAGAATGCGTCTGAATTCACTCGACGGTACGAGCGTCTGCCCCCACCCCAAACCATGCGTTTCCAGTCCATTCGCAACATGTTCCGCCAATGACAAAAGATCGGTGCTCGACGATGGAAAGCTCTGCATCGCAAATAGCCTGAGCAGGTCGAATGCCGGAAGAAGATCGAAGCGACCGAAGGGCGGATCCTCACCCTAAGTCCACAACGGTCGCAACGGGTTTAGACGAAAATCCGACCCTGTTCCTTGGTGTCCTTTGTGGCCCTCGTGTGAGATTCAAATTTTCACTTTCGAATTTTCAGTTTCTGTCTTTCCGTTCCCAATGCAGAACGCGAACTCGCAATCGACAGCGGTGGCAACCTTTCGCGCGTTACATGAATCGGGCTGCTTCGTCCTTCCAAATCCGTGGGACGTTGGGACCGCTGTTTATCTCCAACATCTCGGGTTCAAAGCGCTCGCTACGACCTCAGCCGGCTTCGCTTTTGCCCGCGGAAAACCCGATGGCAAGCTTCCGCTCGACGAGATGCTCGCGCACGTAGGAGAAATTGCGGCGGCAACGCCGCTTCCGGTAAATGCTGATTTCTTAAATGGGTTCGCCGATGCGCCCGAAGATATTGCAATGAATGTGAATCTCTGCATCGCGCGCGGCGTAGCTGGGTTATCGATCGAAGACAACACCGGTCGGACCGATACGCCGCTCTACGAAAAAGATTTGGCTGTGGACCGCATCCGCGCTGCGCGGTCCGCGATCAATTCTTCCAAAACAGGCCTTGTCTTCACCGGCCGTTGCGAAGCGTGGTTGGTGGGCGACGCGAATCCATTGCGCACGGCCTTGGACCGGCTCGTTGCCTACGCAGAGGCTGGCGCCGATTGTCTTTACGCGCCCGGTGCTAGCACTCCTGACGAAATCTTAGAGATCGTCAAAGCGGTTGCGCCGAAGCCGGTCAATGTCCTCATTTCCGGATTCAATCATCAGCTTTCGTTTTCTCAGGTCGCGGATCTTGGTGTGCGTCGGATCTCCGTCGGCTCCGGCCTTGCTCTCGCCGCCTGGGGCGCATTCAGTCGCGCGGCGCGAGATATTGAAGCAAGCGGCAGTTTCAAGCTTCTCAGCGAAGGCGCCAAATCAGCCGAGCTTAACGAATTGTTTTCGACGCGAGTCCTCACACCAAGTCCACAACGGTCGCAACGGGTTTAGACGAAAATCCGACCCAGTTCCTTAGTGTCCTTTATAGGCGTCGTGTAAGATTTAATTTTCACTAGGACGACACAGACCTCTGCAATCCTTCCTTATCTTCGTTTCCTTCTGTTAAAATTCTGGTCCGAATTGTAGGAACGCTGCTGCTCGAAGTTCGATGCCCGCCGCGCCGTGGCTTGGCGAACGCTGGCTCGGCGTTGGATGTTGGACGTCCGCTCGCAAAAGCTTTCGAGCTGAGCGTTTTCGCCACCATCTTCGTCGATTAATTCATCGCGAGGGAATTAATGCGAGGGACTCGTGGGTCGCCAGGACCGCAAAGAACGAACTCCGGAAACTCTTCTGGATGCAGAATTTCCTTTCTTTGCCCGCGGACCTTTGAGAGTGAGCATGGCAATTTTCCCACCATGGCAGCGTAAACGAAGTTTTAAGCCCTGTCGGCGAAGGCGGTCACCGCAGTCGAAGAGTTCGTTGCGTTCAAAGCCGCTGGCGTGAACTCGAGCGCCAAGCTTCAAGAGGCGTCTGCGAATCGTGTCAACGCCAGCGACCCGATACTTCTGTTCGCGTTCTACGCTGTCGCGTGAAACCTGTTCCGGAAACTGGCGGTCAGATATTTTTCGATCTTGCGCGCGACCATGACCCAAGTTTGGGTCCAGTTAGCAATCGCGCAAAGGATTGTCAAGCGCTCCGCCCTCAAGGGTTCGCGCACAGGATTTTCGGAGTTGAGCGTTGGACGTTGAGCGTTGAGCGTTTGCTACTATCTGCCAATGCCAAAGTATCTCGTTATCAGCACAAGCGGTAACCCCGACAGCAACAGCCGGCGCCTGGGGCGTGGAGCGTTTGCGTATCTGCAAAAGCAGAGAGTGGATTGCACCTGGATCGACATCAGCGAATTGGACCTGCCGCTCTGCGATGCGGACAAATGTTACGGCATGCCGAGCTCCAAAAAGTTGAGCGCCGAGATCCAAGCGGCAGACGGGATCCTGGTCGCGGCACCTGTATATAATTATGACGTCGCAGCTGCAGCCAAGAACATGATCGAATTAACGGGCACCGCCTGGGAAGACAAGATCGTCGGCTTTCTTTGTGCGGCCGGCGGCACAGCCAGTTATATGTCGGTCATGGCATATGCCAACAGCCTTATGCTCGATTTTCGTTGTGTAATTATTCCGCGTTTCGTTTTTGCCACGAGCGAAGCCTTCGATGGCGAGAACATTGCCGACAAGAAAATCACCCAGCGCGTCGAACAAGTGGCCAACGAACTCGTGCGATTCACCAAAGCCCTTCGCAGCTGAAACTGCTCAGATTTCGGCGTTGGGCGTTTGCTTTAGATATTCTGACTTCCGTCCTCTGTCCTCCGTCGTCTGTCTTCCGTGCTCAAGCGCCATCATGTCCGCCGTCCAGCGCCTGAGAAGTTCCTTCCGGCGTAGAGGTTTGATCAGTCGGAGCGCTTTCCGGACTCGTCTCAACGGCCGCTTTCTTAGCCGCCCACCTGGCTTTCATCGCAGCCGCAAGCTGTGCACGCCGTTCTGGCGAGAGGTTGACGACTCTCCTGACTTTCTTGACCACGCCTGGTTTTTTCGCGGTAGTTGCTTTCGCGTCGGGCTTGCTGTTGATCCGCCTGGAAGACTTCGCAGTTTGCCGAGCCGCGCGAACGCGAACGGCCGATTCCCTGTCAGCTTTCCTCCCTTGTGCGTGCTCCTTCGCCTCCAGTTTCCGTCTCAGTTTGGCCAGCTTCGTCTGCCCTTTTCGCACACGCTTTTCGAGTCGCCGGATCTTTTTTCTCAAATTCTTCAGTTTCATATGTCTCCTCCCGCCTCTGGTAAAGAGCCCGATTTAATAACGAAATCTTCCGAATGTCACGCCATCGTTTAACCAGCCCGGTTGGATGTTGGGCGTTGAACGTTGGACGTTGAGCGTTTGCTGCCTGCCGCCTTTTTACTTCCCAATTTCTTCTGCTATCAAACTTCGATGTCGTCCACTCTAGAACACACCACAGATTTATCGGCCGTTGGGATGATGTCGATTGAAGAAATACGGCAATGTTTTCCGGCGCTCGCCCGCACTCACAACGGTTATCCGGTTGCCTACTTTGACGCGCCCGGCGGCACCCAGGTGCCGCGGACGTGGTGGAAGCAATGAACGAATATCTCTATCGCCACAACGCCAACACCCATTGGGCTTATCCAACCAGCGAGGAAACCGACGCGATCATCGATTCTGCGCGGAGCGTGCTGGCGGATTTTCTGAACGCGAGCGCGACCGAAATCGTGTTTGGCGCCAACATGACCACCTTAACTTTTCACCTAGCCCGCGCTCTCGGCCGCGATTACGAACCCGCCGACGAGATTTTGGTAACCGAGCTCGATCATCATGCCAATATCGCGCCCTGGCGAGCGCTGGAGAAAGAGCGCGGCGTGAAGGTGCGCATGGTGAAAATGATTCCTGAAACCGGCGAGCTGGATTGGGACGATTTTGCCCGCCAATTAACCAAACGCACAAAACTGGTCGCGATCGGTGCCGCATCCAACGCGCTCGGCACAATCAACGATGTGGGCCGTGCCGGGGAAATGGCGCACTCGTCAGGCGCGAAAATCCTTGTCGACGCCGTTCATTACGCTCCACATGAATTGATCGATGTGCGCGATTGGGATTGCGACTTGTGCGTCTGCTCCGCTTACAAGTTCTATGGCCCGCACATTGGAATTCTCTACAGTCGGCACGATCTTCTGAGCTCGCTTGATTTCCAAAGCTGATCCCGGCACCCGATTCACCGCCGGAACGGGCCGAGACCGGCACCCAGAATCACGAAGGAATCGCAGGGGCAGCTGCTGCGGTGGAATTTCTCGCGTCGCTCGCTCCCGGGCCGACGAGGCGCGCACGCTTGTAAGCTTCGCTTCGCCAATTGCACGAGCGGGGACATGTCCTAACCGCAGAACTCTGGAACGGGTTGCAGGATGTAGAACGCGCTCGTCTCTATGGACCACCGCCCGACGCCGCGCACGCCGACATCACATTCACCATTAACGGCGTGACGCCTTTGGAGGTGGCAAAGAAATTGGCGGAGCGCGGAGCCTTTCTCTCACATGGCGACTTCTACGCGATGACAGTCGTCGAACGATTGGGGCAAGCTCCGCACGGCCTCGTCCGCGCCGGTTGTGCCTGTTACAACACACCGGAAGAAGTGGATCGATTGCTCGCCGGCGTGCGTGGGTTGTAGTCAGCGGTTTGCTTTAAATATTCTGACTTCGACGTCCAGCCTTCGCTCAAGCTACGGCTTGGCAACCTGACCGACCTCCGACTTCTGATGCCTTGGCAAGCGCTTTCGTAAATCCCGGAGCCGCGCCTGGGCGGAGTAAATTGCCTCCTGCGGCACCCGGCGGAGACCGCTGGTCAAGCCAAGCTTCGATAGAATCCAGATCAACCATTTCGTCGGGTCCCACTCCCACGGCTTCACACCATTGCGATAATCGTGCTGAAATTCGTGATGATAATTGTGATAGCCCTCGCCGAACGTAAACAAGGCCATGAGAAATGAGTCGCGCGCGGTGCATCGGGTCGAATACGGCTGGCGTCCGATGGTATGGCAGGCGGAATTAATCAGAAATGTGCCATGCTGGAGGACAACGACTTTCGCGACGCCGCCAATCAGAAAACCACCAAGTCCGCCGGCCCAGCCGTTCCAGAACAAGCCGGCCAGGGTTGGCAGGACGAAGCTGACCAGGACGGCAATGAGTTGAACGTGCCGATGTTGCCACATGACCAGTGGATCTTTCTTTAGATCGGCAACGTTATCGAACGGCGGTTGTGGCAAGAGCTTGAACAGCAACCAGCCGATGTGTGCGTGGAAAAAACCTTTGCTGATGTCGTACGGGTCTTCGTGATGATCGACATGTTTATGATGCCGGCGATGCTCGCTGGCCCATTGCAGCACAGAATTCTCGAACGCGGCGGCGCCGAAGACGAGGGTGAAGAGACGCACCGGCAACGTCGCGCGAAATGTCGCGTGTGAAAATAGACGGTGATAACCGAGCGTGACGCTGAAGCCGGTTGCGACCAACAACACTGTGAACATCGCGAGTTGGAACCAATCAACGCCAAAGTACCATAGGTAAAGCGGCACGGCCGTGAGGGTGAGAAAGAACGTGCCGATCAAGAACGCACTCGTCGTCCAATTGATGCGGTCGGCCGGGATGCGGAAATTCAATTAGTCTGCTCCTAAAAGCGTTCGCAGTTTAGGTCCGGCGCTTTCTTTGCTTCACTCAACTCTTACCCATCAACCATCAACTCGATATTGGCCGGCCGAGAACGACGTCCTTCTTTGTCCAGGTATGGATGCGGCCGCAGTGCGCACAGGTGAACCTTTGTGTTTTGACTGTGGCTGAGTGCCAGCGCTTTGCTTCTATTGTCCGTCCCGTGTCGGTCAGCTTTGACGTGGAAGGACAACGCACGAGCAAGCTTTTGACATTGGGGCCAAGCTTTGCTTTCAGCCGGCGCGGCGGTTCAAAAAAGAATCTGGTCGCCATGTTAAAGTCGATAAACGATGCGCGCCTTCGCAGTGTCGTAGGGTGACATCTCCATTTTTACTCTATCACCGATCGTGAGGCGAATAAAACGTTTACGCATCTTTCCGGAAATGTGCGCGAGCACGAGGTGATCATTTTCCAGCGCAACCCGAAACATTGTCCCAGGCAGCACGCTTGTGATCGTACCTTCCAGTTCGATTGCTTTTGTCGAATTCATGATATCTGATCGATTGCGAACAGCGCGGCCCCGAAACTTTCGGGATCCGCTGCGCAATCAATTCGGGATCTACCGGCGATTTCCCGCAAACGGGCGTTTTCCGCCGTAAGGACGCGGGCGTTCTTCGCGCGGGCGCGCTTCGTTAACGTTAAGCGCGCGGCCATTGAGTTCGTGGCCGTTAAGCGCGCTCATCGCGGCATTAGCTTGGGCGCTATCGTTCATCGTGACGAACGCAAAGCCGCGCGATCTACCGGTCATCCGGTCCACCATCAGATGGACTTCGTTGACGGTGCCGTGTTGTTCGAACAGATCTTGAAGATCGTTCTCGGTGGTCTCAAAAGAGAGATTACCTACGTACATTTTCATTGTGTTTTGAATTTGGAAAAACTACCGAGCTACAGAGCCGTTCCCGGGAATCGGGTTTCAAACCACCAATGAGCGACGCTCACCTGACGATCTACCGTGCCGTGAAGTTAAACAGAGTAATCCAATAAGCACGCACTATCGCCCGGCTTAAGCGAAACACAAACGATCATTTCAATACATCGACATTGAACACCTGCTCTCGGAGCTTACCAGGCCAAAGGTTTCGGCGTCGACAGGTTGAACGCTTCTTGCTCCTGATCACTTGTTACTGATCACCGATCACTAGTTTATTGCGAAGTGATAACTCTCGACGCACGCGAACAAATCTGGCCTCTGGACAAACCGTTTCGTATTGCCCGCGGCACTCGGACCGAAGTACGCCTCGTAGTCGTGACCGTCACCGACGGGCAACACAATGGCCGCGGCGAAGGCGTGCCGGTAAAGCGTTATAATCAGAACACTGAGTCGGTCTTGGCGCAGATCGAGTTAGTGAAAGACGAAAAAAATTTGGATCGACAGCAAATCCAAAAGCTGCTGCCAGCCGGTGCTGCACGCAATGCGTTGGACTGCGCGCTATGGGACTTGGAAGCGAAAATTTCCGGCAAACGGGCTTGGAAACTGGCGGACATCCCGATTGTTCACCAAGTTGAAACGTCGCTCACGATTAGTCTGAATACGCCAGAGAAAATGGCGGCTACGGCCAAGACGCATGCAACTCTCCCGATCCTGAAGCTCAAACTTCGAGGCGACGACCTCGATCTTGCGCGAGTTAAAGCTGTGCGCGAAGCGGCGCCTGCGGCGCGTCTGTTCATCGACGCGAACGAATCATGGTCGCCGTCGCACTATCGAGAAATTGTTCCGTCGTTGCCCGGATTAGGGGTTGAGCTGATCGAACAACCTTTTCCGGCAGACGCCGACGAAGTCCTCGAAACTCTCGATCATCCGGTTCCGGTCTGCGCGGACGAAAGTTGCCATAGGACGGCGGATCTTCCGCGCCTAGCGAATCGGTACGAAATGCTCAACGTAAAGCTGGACAAAACCGGTGGGCTAACGGAAGCGCTGATGTTGACCAGACGCGCGCGCGAAACGGGATTCAAATTATTGATCGGTTGCATGGTATGCACCTCATTAGCGATCGCTCCGGCTCGCCTTCTCGCCAGCGCCGCGGATTACGTGGACCTGGACGGCCCATTACTCCTTGCTCGCGACCGTCAACACGGCCTCTCTTATCAGAACGGAAGGATCGGCTTACCCTCGCGGCAGCTCTGGGGTTAAAAATACGCGTTCCGTTCTCTCAACTCTCAACCATCAACTCTCAACTATTCCCACGGACTCCCGCCACGCGAATTGTGGGGTTAATGCTGGGGAGAACAGTTGAGAGCGGAGGCAATGCTTCTGAGCGATGTCTTGCTGATCAGCCACAAAGTCGTCCTTCCTACATTCGCGTCGATTAGCATGATTCGCGGGCAGAAAAAATCTTCGCTCGAACTTTTGCCGTGACATTCGCCAACCCACCGTCAAAGATCGCCAGCCTCACCTAACGAAAGGCTCAAATGTTAAACATCACAAAAAATCTCGGCATGCTCGTGCTGGCAATCTATCTCATTTGCGTCGGTTTGGTCGGCCTTATGGGACTTCCCATCGGCATGCTGACTGCGATCCTTGCGCTCGTCGCCGGCATTCTCATTCTGCTCGGCCGATAAGGTTCGACGAGATGCCTTGGGAGTAATCCACAAATGTGAAATGCTCACTCCCCTGCATTCGACGTTGGATGTTCGGCGTTGGGCGTTCGGCGTTCGCTTTTAAACATCCACCAGTTCGGTATCGTGCAGGCGGCCGTAATCGACTGCCAACCTGCCGTCGCCATTCTGGCTGTAAATTTCAACGAAACGTTCGTTGAGTCGGGTATCGCGCCAGCTGTAATCCTGCTGGGTTTGCACCTCCGCCGCAATGACGGGATCGATCCCGACAACCGATACGAAAAAAAGAGCGCGCTCGGCTTCGAGCGATTCGATGGTTGCGCCGAAGAGCGGACTTTTCTCATCAATCTCGTGACGCAAAGTTAATGCCGCTGGAAAAACGGTAAGCCGGTCAAAGTGCAGTTTCAGATCGTAGAAGTATCTGAAATCGCCACCTTCGGCTAGCTGTTGATCGCGTGAGTACATGATCCGAAATTTCGCTTCGACCATGCTGTGGCGGTTCTCGTTGCCGATGCGCACCATGAGTGTCGGCTTGCCATTCAACGGTGCGATCACGATTGATCTGCTGAAGACGACGCGCGCGATTGGTCGCGAGAAGCGGACAAAAATCAGACCGGTCATCACCGCGAGCAAAAATACTCCGGTCATGATTTCGACCGTGCTGACGAAATGTCCATAAAGCGTCTGCGGATACATGTGGCCGTAGCCGACGGTCGCCAGCGTTTGCACGCTAAAGAAAAAGCAATCGAGAAACCAGTGAGCGGTAGTGAGCCCAGCAATGCTGTCTCGGCCAAAGCTGTAAAAGGCGGCGAAAAATAAATTGAGGCCGACGTAAACAACAGCGACAAATGCGGCGAACTGTGGCCAGCTCAAGCTCAGCAGCCATCGATAGATATCGCGCCATTCCCACCCTTCGGTATTCACCTTGACGAACTCGACTGCTCCAGCGCGAAGTGAAACTGGGCGATGCCTCCTCTTCGTCCGTTTCTCTTTCACCCGCCTTTCCTTCATCTGCCTAACTCCTTCGCTTAGAACCATCTCATAAATGAGGAACGGGTCCGTTGCCAGAGATTTGGTACTGAGGCCACGCGCGAGACCTCTTATGAATCTTTTCGTAGGGCAACCGTACTTGTCGCGCCGTAGTGCAACGAAGGCAGATCGGTCGCCCCGGGGTTGGCAGGCGGAGCGCCCGCCCTAGCATCTATCCGTGTAATGCGCGGTTCATCACAACACGCTCACGATGAGAAGGTCGGCGCACGTCGTTACGTCCCCTTACAAAAGTCTCTTTTGCCTCGCTCCTGCGAAGTATCCGCTATATGAAAAGGTGTAGCCGCGGTCCCTAACTGCGGCATCTTTCTTCGATGCGCAGAACCCTGATCGCCATTGCAATTATCGTCGCCCTGCTCGTGCCGATACTGATCTTATGGGTCTTGGCCGGCCAACGCATTTCGCTGTTTCTGGATCGCTTTGGAACGATGGAAACAGTTTCGACCACCATCATGTCGATCTCCTACGAAGGTAGCGGGAGCGGCGGCATTCTTCACGTCAGCGATCTGGATTTGGGATTAAATGAGACCATTCCTCCGGCGATTTCGCCTAACGTCGGTACAACCAAGGATGGACAGCTGGCTCTCTCCCTTGGCGGAAAGGTTTTTGCTTTTGGTCCATTGCGTTCATCCGAGAGCGACCAGCTCGCGGCAGATCGACCATCTCGTGACGATGCTTCAATTGACATCCGGCACAGCGCGCTCGCCTGGCCCACGCCACTCGATTTCAATTTCATGACCGGCCATTCCGCATCGTGGAGACGTCACGTCTATCAACAGCTCGTTTGGAAGAAGTCGAGCGGTGCAAAACTCGAAATGCTTTGGCGTCACGAACAATATTTCTATCCGGACAACGGATGGGTGACCGGTTTAATGACGAATCCAGGTTCGACCGGGCTGATTCGCGTTGAAATCTCGTCGTCTCTTCCCTCACCCCCATCCTCTCCCTAAGCTAAGGGAGAGGCGGACGCGCAGCGGCAGGTGAGGGTCGCCGCGCTTGACCAGCAAATCCGCGAGATCAGCGCCAGCCGCGGTAAAAACGCGCCGGTTTTCCGATTACGATGTTTATGACGCGCTCAGTAAAAGGTTTCCATGCCGCACGGACTGGGCGTCCCCTGCGGATTATCGATCTTTGGACCCTGACACTGATGCAACGAACGCAGAACGAGGTCACTTACCTTTCCCTCGCAGTGTGACGGTAGCGGACAGGTTTCGCACGATTTCCTCATCGGTGTCGGGATCGAAAGCCGAGGCAGTGGCAGACACGCTGGCCTTCCCACCTGTGTAAAGCGCCACCGATCTCCCATGGAACAGCGCCGGAACACTCTGTATGGTGACGCTCCATGGGTTTGTCCCGGCGTTGCACGGTATGAACGCTGAAAAGAAGCCGTCGATCGGCTTACCTCCATGCATCTGTTTCAATTGCCCGAAAATCGTTACAAACGTGGGTTGTGTAGCAGTAACAAAACCCGACAGCGTCACCACTCCCGTTGTTGGATCCACTGAACCAAACTGGGTAACAGTAGGGACGATATTTAAAGGAGGAGGCGCCTGGAGGAGATTGAAGGTCAGATTAGCTGGATCGACCGGGGAAAACGAGGACGCCATGAAGTAATAGGTTGTCCCGGCAGTTGCGTCGAACCGCACCCGAGACTGAAGCGTCCCGTTTGAATCGTCATTGCACGCGACTTGTGTCAGTGCACCACGTGAACCCGTGTAGACCGACAGAGTCGTATCGTAATTGCTGCCAAACGTGTTCGCTTCAAGCCGGATGTTCCTTGTCGGCCTAAACGCGTACCATACCGTCTGGTTTCTCTCCACGCAGAAGGGATCGTCCTGAGCGACGGTTGCGTTAGTCGCATTCTCACTTGTGCTGAACGGTATGGAAGGAACAACCGTCGCGTTATTAAAGTCGTCGTTCGGAGGCGGTGGGGCAATGACAGTAATGTCCGTGTAGGTTGCGCCGATATTGCCCGAGTGATTGTCGCCTTGAAACGTCAGAAGATAGCTGCCCGCCTGGCTGGTCGCGGGAGTCCAGCTGAAGGTGCCGGTGTTGTTGCCGTTGTCAGTGAAATTTGCGCCGCCCGGAACGCCCGTTGCTGTTAGAGAAACGTGCCTTGACATGGTATCCGTCGCGGAAACCGTGAAACCTACCCTTTGATTTTCTATCACCGTCAATCGCGAGGGGGCAGTAACGTTTACAACCGGGTGCGCGTTGTAACGAACCTCGCCGCGGAGGGCCGGCGTAGCGCCTTCGCAATGTTGTTCGAAAATCGCATCGAAGGAGGTGATGGCACTTCCTGACCCGTAGCTCACTTCCAGGACAGTGAAAGAGCCCGTAAGGCCGTTGCATCCGCGACCGTCACCATCCACACTCAATCCGGGTTCGTTCGAAGCCTGAAAAGGGAAACGCGTTGCTCCGCTGTAAGTTCCTACGGTAAGCAGCTGGCTGTTCGGGGCAGCGAAATCGAGGTTCCACCACTGGCTGAAGTCTGCCGTCCCGAACGACAACGAAACGCCCTGGTCATAGTTCTGAGACGCGTTAAAGGTCCCATCGACCGGGGTGAAGAACAAGAACTGTCCAGCTCCAATGTAATCACCCGGGTCGCTGTTAAGTGTGAGCGACGTTACCTGTCCGTGCGCGTTGCTATCCAAGATCAACAAACAAGACAGGATCGTAAGAATGCTGCTCTTCATCGCGAGTGGGTCTCTTTTCATTGTCGATAAAGTTAAAAACTAAGAATCGTGTCTGACCTGCCTTCTGGCCGTATCGGCAAGAGACGCTTGCCCGACGCCGTCCGACATTCGACTCGTCTGATGAACCGGTGGAATCTTTGAATTGCTCTTTGGTGAAGCGTTCGTTAAACGAAGCTCATGCCGCGCGCCCTGGCCGTTTTCATCTGCTCGATATCGATCTTAACAACAGGGTGTGCCACGCATTCGGCGGCACGAGCAGAGAAACGCGCAGACGAAAATGACGCGCGCATGGCCGCCTTGAAGTGGCTTCGATTGCTCGACCACGGCGACTACGCGGAAGCATTTGAGTTTGAGGCTCAGGACTTCCGTATCTACCGCACGCAAAACCAATTTGTGCGCTACATGCAAGCCCGCCGGGCACCCTTCGGACACGCGTCATCGCGCACGTGCGTCGGCGCAGCTCATCTGGGAAAATTCGTCGGCGCACCGGAGGGCAATTATCAGAGTGTCATTTTTAAAACGGCTTTCGAGCATAAATCGCCAACGGCCGAGCGCGTCATTCTGCTGAAGCAGCCAGTCGGCTGGCGCGTGATCGACTATCGAATTTACTGACTAAACCAACCGGGACAGAAGTCCCCGAATAACCGCGGATTACTCAGAGCGGCGAAGTCGCAACCAAAGGGGAACCACGGATTACTCGGATGGCACGGATATGATAAGAGGAGAGAAATAGGCCGGCGGCAAGCCACAGATTGACACCAACCTTCGTCCGGCAGCTGCCGGACTGCGGCCCGGCAGGCAGATGAAACACCGATTGGAAGAGCCTTTTCTTTTTGATCTGTGAAAATCTGTGTCCATCTGTGGCTCAACCTAAAATTTGCGCAAGCTGCGAAAACGTTCATCGATAATAGTACAGATAGCACTGATAGGATCAGCGCTTTGATGGTCCTGATTATCCGCGACATCCGTGAAATCCGTGGTCATTCCGTCAGCGGTTGCATCGATTCACTGATCTCGATTCACGATTCTCGGTTTGAGTTGGACATTGAGTGTTGGGCGTTTTCTGATTACTCCATTCTTCTTCAATGAACTCCCTTAGCTCCCGCGCGCTTACGAGCCTGCACAAATGGGTTCAATCGGAAAGTCTCCGGAAGCATTGTTACGCGGTGGCTGATTCCATGAAGCATTTCGCGCAATTGCGCGGAGCGGACGCAGACCTATGGGAAGCAGTCGGCCTTTTGCACGACATGGATTACGAACGTCACCCGAATGCTGTAGCGTCCGCTGTCTCAGCGGAGAAGCTCTCGGATTTCGCCACGCTTGAGACAGATGCACTGAGGACAGCGCACCCTACAGCCATGCGGCAGCAATCTGCCCTGACCAAAGGCCATCCGTTCGTCGGCGTAGCCTGGTTGCGCCAGAACGGTTGGGGTGAAGAGATCTGTCGTGCGATCCTTTCCCATGCCGATTACTCCGGCGTCGCACGGGAAACACCGCTCGAGAAAACACTCTACGCCGTGGACGAGCTAAGCAGCTTTGTTATCGCCGTTGCTCTCGTTAGGCCAAGCAAAAACATTTATGACGTGGATGTGAAGGCCGTGAAAAAGAAGATGAAAGACAAGGCCTTCGCCCGCGCCGTGAGCCGGGAGGACATTACCCGCGGCGCGTCCGAACTGGGAATGCCTCTAGATGACGTGATCACAAACGTGATCAGTGCGTTGCAAGCGGATGCTGAGCGGCTGGGCCTTGCCGGCAGTATACCAAAGAAAGAGAACGGTGGTGCCGACACCCGGTTGCGTCAGCCGGCTTAATTCGTGTAGCCACGCCGATATTTTTCCAGCGCTGGCGATATCTAGCTTCAAGCCTCTGGACCGCTCGGGTGGGAAGGACGAGGTGGTTAATCGGCTTCGGAGGTTGCGAGTTCCCGACGAAGTATTCCGTCTTGGCTTACAGGGGACGTGCGGCTAACAAAGGCAACGTGAATTTTCGGCATCGAAGACTGAAGGTTCTTGCCGGAGTTATTTTGCTTTCGAACACCGGGTTGTGTCGTGCAACTATCACGCTCGATGAGGTGGGTCTGTATCTGACCAAGCAGGGTTACGGCGGAGCGCAACTGGCGCATCCAGGGAATTTTTATTATCTGCCGTTTGAATCAAACGGCAAACCGGCAAACCTCATCATCGACACAGGTTCACCTGACAGTTTGATTTTTCGATCGAGTTTGAAAAGACTCGGTTTGACTGAATCAAAAACGAAATTGCGGGTGAAAGGAGCTTTCGGGAGCACTCGGGAATTTTTAGGTGTAACGACGATAAAGAAT
>JACXTT010005517.1_pt1 | contig 18363 bp, 15 predicted proteins | sample 9270951 | NCBI WGS metagenome assembly JACXTT01 (sample SAMN15532306, study PRJNA645909) | rock metagenome | isolation source: weathered quartz diorite | place: Puerto Rico | collected 2017-06-21 | reverse complement strand
GCGGCTACATGGCGGGATTCATGGGGCAGAAAGGCAGACTGGTGGTCTGCGGCGACGCTGGCGACGCCTTTGCGGATTCTATGTACGAAACGGTCTGCTACGTCGGCGGGCGCGTTGAAGGGCTCGGAACCGACGCGGTCATCGAGAGGCCTTCGGCCGACGAGGCCGCCTGGCTCGACTCCACGCTGGCGCAATACCTGCCCGGAGCGCGGCCACGCGGTGAGGACTTCCAGAAAGTCGTTGCCGGGCGCAAACTGTGGAATTTCGATAAGCGCGAATGGAAAGTCTGGCAGGAGGCCCTTTGAGCGACGTCTTACAGACCTCTGGCACGTCCCAGCCCGCGGTGATCGACGACATTCAGGCCAAGGCCGCGTCCGGTCTCTATCGCATCCGCGGCTGGGGCACCCTGCGCGAGCGCCGTTGGGCGACGTTTGACGACCTAACTTTCCTACCCTGCTCGTTGACGCGTATTCCGCTGGAGGGTTATCGCGAGAAGTGCTCCACCAAAACCGTGCTGGGGACACGCTTCGCGAAGAAGCCGATCCAGCTCGATGTCCCGGTAATGATCACCGGCATGAGCTGGGGCGCACTGTCGTATAACGCGAAGGTGGCACTGGCGCGTGGCGCGCGCACTGCCGGTTCGTCCAACACGACGGGCGACGGCGGCATGCTTATGGCCGAGCGCGAGAACAGCCGCACGCTCATCTACGAAGTGCTGCCGTCGCGTTATGGCATTAACATTCACCACATGCGCATGGCGGATGCCATCGAGCTGACCATCGGCCAGGGTGCCAAGCCCGGGACGGGTGGGTTACTGCTTGGCTCGAAAGTGTCCGATGTTATCGCCAAACAGCGTGATCTGCCGGTGGGCGTGGATCAGCGCAGTCCGGCCCGGCACCCGGATTTTCTCGGGCCGGATGACATGATTATCAAGGTCGAGGAGTTGCGCGAGGCGACCGACTGGCAGGTGCCGATCTTCATCAAGATGGGCGCCAGCCGTGTGTTTGACGACGTGAAGCTGGCGGCCAAGGCCGGTGCTGATGTGATCGTCGTGGATGGCATGGAGGGCGGCACGGGGGCTTCGCCCGCGATTCTGCAGGAACACACCGGCATCCCCACCCTCGCCGCCGTATGCGAAGCGCGGGCGGCCCTGGAGGATATCGGGCTCTACGGGGAAGTACAACTCATCATGGCGGGAGGTATCCGCGATGGCGTGGATGCCGCCAAGGCCCTGGCGCTGGGAGCGGATGCGGTCTATATTGGAACCGCCGCGCTCATCGCGCTCAATTGCAACCGTCCGTTGTACATCGAAGATTATCGCGCGCTGGGCACGGAACCGCACCACTGCCATCATTGCCACACGGGACGTTGTCCGGTGGGTATCACAACCCAGGATCCCGAACTGATGAAGCGACTCGATATCGACGAGGGCGCGGAGCGCGTGACGAACCTTCTTCGTGCCATGACGCTCGAGATGCAGATGCTGGCGCGCGCCTGCGGCAAGTCAGACGTTCATCACCTGGAACCGGAGGACATGGCCGCGCTTTCGATGGAGGCTTCGGCCGTCTGCGGCATTCCACTGGCTGGCGCCAGAAAGATTTTCGGGAGGTGACGCCACGTCTTTCCTGATTCCCTGTCCACATTGCGGCAACCGCAGCGTCTATGAGTTTCGCTTTGGCGGTGAGGTGAAGCAACGGCCGCAGCCGGACGCTCCGGCCGAGGAGTGGATGGAATACACGTACACGAAAACGAATGAGTCAGCCGTGCAGAAGGAGTGGTGGTTCCACCGCTCGGGCTGCCGGCTATGGCTGCAAGCGCTGAGAAATACGACCACCAACGAAGTTCTGGAAGCGTTTTTCCCCGAATAATGGCCGACAGCTCTGAGAGATTTACGTTCGAATTTGATGGCGAGACCGTGGAAGCTCGGGCCGGCGACACCGTGGCGTCGGCCCTCTATCGAGCGGGCCGCCGCATCTTCACTCGCAGCTTCAAGTATCATCGGCCGCGCGGCCTGCTGTGCCTTGCCGGCAAATGTCCAAACTGCCTGATGAATGTGGACGGCGCTCCCAATGTCCGTTCCTGCATCACCGCGCCGCGCCCGGGCATGCGGATACGGCATCAGAACGCGTATCCGTCGCTCGACCACGACTGGCTGGCCGGCGTCCAACGCTTCGACTGGCTCATGCCCGTGGGCTGGTATTACAAAACCATGACGCATGCCTGGTCATGGCACGCGGCCGAGCCGTATATCCGCAAAGCTGCCGGGCTTGGAGTTGCGCCCGATCCTGGCAACGGGTCGGCCAATTACGAGCATGCGTGGATGCACGCGGAAGTCGTGGTGATCGGCGGGGGGCCGGCGGGTCTTCAAGCCGCCTTGGAACTTGCGGAGGGCGGAGTGCGGGTCGTGCTGATCGATGATCAGCCGGAACTCGGCGGGCATCTGCGTTATCGTAAGCGGGCCGGCGCAATGCCATTGGAACTGATCGCGCGGCTACGGTCGATCTCCGGTGTGGAGATCCTTTCCCGAGCATATTGCTTCGGCCTGTACGAAGGCAATCTTCTGGGTGTGTTGCAGGCCAACCCCCACGCCGGAGCGATCGAGCGTTTAATTCACCTACGAGCCAAAAGCGTGGTGGTGGCCACAGGCGCGTACGAAGTGCCGTTCACCTTCGAGAACAACGATTTGCCCGGCGTGATGCTCTCGACCGCCGTGCAGCGGCTGATACATCTGCACGGCGTCCAGCCCGGCCACCAAGCGGTGATTGTTGGCAATCCGGCTCATGCGGACGAAGTGGCCGGCGATCTTCGCGAGGCGGGAGTGGAGCTGGTGACGGTGTTGGAACCGCATCAGGTGATCTCGGCGACGGGCTCCTCGCACGTGACCGGTATTCAAGCTGACAACGGCCGGTTCGCCTGCGACCTCGTAGTGATGTGCGGACAACGGGTGCCCGATGCCGGCCTGCTGCATCAGGTCGGAGGAAAACTGGCCTGGAACGAAGAGCGCGGTGCGTTCCTGCCGGTCGATCTGCCCACGAACGTTCGTGCGGCCGGAGACGTGACGGGGTCGGGGCTCTCTCGCGCCATTCTGCTTCCGCCGCAGCATGTCCCCTTCCACAAGCGCTCATTTGTTTGTTTCTGCTCAGACGTCAGCACGGCAGATCTGCGCGACGGGATCGCCGAAGGCTTCGATCACATCGAAACCCTCAAGCGCTATACGACACTCACCATGGGCCCGTGCCAGGGAAGGATGTGCCAGCTGGCGGGCATTGGCGTCTGTGCGCACGAAACCGGACGAAGCATGGCTGAGACCGGTGTAACGACCTCGCGGCCGCCGAATCCCTCGGTTTCGCTGGGTGCGCTGGCGGGGCCCCGGCATCATCCCATCCGCCGCACGCCCATGCATTACGCGCACCAGGAATCGGGTGCCGTGTGGTTGGATATGGGCGAATGGAAGCGGCCACGCTATTACAAGAGCGCAACGTGCGGTTCCGAGCGGCAGTGCGTCGAAGAGGAGTATCGCGCCGTCCGGGAGCGCGTGGGTCTGATCGACGTCAGCACGCTGGGAAAGCTGGACGTAAAGGGGCGCGACGCCGGCAAATTGCTCGACAAGGTTTACACTAATCGCTTTTCGGATCTGAAGCCGGGCCGCGTGCGATACTCGGTTTTGTGCGAAGAGGCTGGAATCATACTCGACGATGGCACCATCTCGCGGCTGGCTGACGATCACTATTTCATCACCACTACCACGGGAAACCTGGATTTCGTGCAGCAGTGGCTGGAGTGGTGGCTGGTGGGCAGCGGCTGGGATGTTCACATCACGAACCTGACCGGCGGGCGCGCGGCGGTGAACTTGGCGGGCCCCCAGGCGCGCGACGTGCTCAAGGCCCTGACGGCATGCGATCTTGCGAGCAATGCGTTTCCATACATGGCCTGTCGCGAAGCCGATGTGGCAGATGTGCCGTCGCTTCTGCTGCGTATTGGCTTTGTCGGCGAAACAGGATGGGAGATCCACTTCCCGGCCGAATACGGCGAGTATCTCTGGGGGAAACTGGTCGAGGCCGGGAGGAGTTTCGGGATCCGGCCGTTCGGAATTGAAGCGCAGCGGCTCCTGCGGCTCGAGAAGCGCCATGTGATTGTCGGGGTGGATACCGACGCGCTTTCCAGCCCATATGAAGCCGGCATGGCATGGGTCGCCAAGCTCGATAAGCCGGACTTCATCGGCCGCAATGCGCTCTCGCGTTTGGCCCAGACCGCACCTCAACAGAACCTGGTAGGTTTTGTGATGCAGGACGACTCGGTGCCCCAGGACGGCGCCGCGATTCTGGTCGGGGGCGCGCTGGCCGGACGCGTGACCAGTGCGCGTTACTCGCCACACGCCGGAAAAGCTGTTGGCCTGGCCTGGGTAGCGGCCGCATCGGCGCTTGACGGCGCCGAAATCGAAATCCGCATCGACGGCGGCACTGCCCGCGCACGCATCGCGCCCGAGGCGTTTTATGATCCTGCGGGTGACCGTTTGAGGATGTGAATCGTGACAGCGATCCGGCAGACGCCTCTATTCCGCGCACACGAGCAAACCGGCGCGAGTTTCGTGGACCATCACGGCTGGCGCGTTCCCTCGTACTTCACCTGGGCGCAAAAGGAAGCCGAGCAACTGGCGGCGAGCGCCGGTTTGAGCGACCTGAGCTGGATGATAAAGCTGGATCTCAAAGGCTACGCCCTGAAGACGCCTTTGGCCGTGACCGGCGCCCGCCCATGGTGTCTCGGTCCCCAGCACTATCTTCTGACGTGCGACCCTGCGGCGCATGCGGCGGTGCTCGATCAACTGCGCGCGCTCTCCGCTCCTCCCGGCCTTGCGCTGCCGCCGCCCGTCTCCGTCACTGACGTAACCTCGGTATACACGCAATTTCTGCTGGCGGGACCGCGCAGCCGTGATGTCCTGCGCAAATTAACTTCGCTGAACGTCACGGTTCTAGCGAACCTCGCCTGCGGGCAGGCGAGCGTGGCGCATGTGCCTGCCATCATTTTGCGGGACGACATGGCTCGACTTCCGGCCTTTCATGTTCTCGTAAGCCGGGAATACGGCGAAAGCGTGTGGGATGCCATCCTCCATGCGGGCCACGAGTTTCACATCGGCCCCTGCGGGTTGAAGGCTCTCGAATTGCTGGGGAGCCAGCCATGATGCGGCTCTTCCGCAAGGAGCGGATGTGGCGCTCGCACCCTCTGAAATCCAGCTACGACGTGGTGATCATCGGCGCGGGCGTCCACGGGCTTGGCATCGCCTATTACCTGGCTTCGCGGCACGGCGTCCGCAATGTGGCGGTGCTGGAACGGGGCTATCTCGGCTGCGGCAACAGCGGGCGCAATACCGCCATCATCCGGTCCAATTACCGCACGCCGGAGGGCATTCCGTTCTACGAAGAATCGGTCCAGCTGTACGAGCAGCTTTCGCGTGAGCTGGAGTGGAACCTCCTTTTCAGCCAGTGTGGGCACCTGACTCTGGCGCACACCGACTCAGCGATCGCCGGCTTGCGCGTGCGCGCGGAAAACAACCAGGTACTCGGCGTCGACAGCCGGATCATCTACCCCGCCGAAATTCGCGAGCTTGTTCCAACCATGGACCTAAGTGACCGGGCGCGTTTTCCCGTACTGGCGGCGCTCTATCATCCGCCCGGCGGCATCATCCGGCACGATGCCGTGGTCTGGGGTTACGCGCGCGCCTGCGACCGCTTGGGCGCCGAGGTTCATCCCTACACCGAGGTAACCGGCGTGAGCGTATCACGCGGAAAGGTCGAGAGCGTAATCACCACGCGCGGAGAAATCGCAGCCGGAATAGTGGTGAATGCGACGGCGGGCTGGGCGTCGATGGTCGCCAAGATGGCGGGAGTCACGTTGCCCATCGTCAGTCACCCCTTGCAGGCGTGCGTAACCGAACCGCTCAAGCCGTTTCTCGACAAGGTGATCGTCTCCGCCACGCTGCATGTCTATGTGAACCAGACTGACAAAGGTGAGCTGGTGATCGGCGCGGAGATCGATCCATACCAGTCGTACAGCCTGAAAGGCACGCTCCCCACGCTCGAACAGATGGCATCCTACACGCTTGAGTTGTTTCCACAGCTCTCCGGCGTGAGCGTGCTGCGCCAGTGGGCCGGCATCTGCGATATGACACCGGATTACGCGCCCATCATCGGGGTTTCGCGCGAAGTTAAAAACTACTTCGTGGACGTGGGGTGGGGAACGTACGGGTTCAAAGCGGCGCCGGCGGCGGCGAAGAATCTGGCTGAGCTGATCGCCACTGGAAAGACGCCCAAACGGATCGAAGCGTTCTCGCCGGCCCGTTTCTATGGTGGACAATTGGTGGGCGAGAAAGCGGCGGCGGCTGTTTCATCTTAAACGGGGGAATCACCATGCTGGATCAGATCAAGGCACTGGTCAAAGACCGGGGTATCGATTACATCTTTTGCTCGTTCGTGGAGATGAGTGGAGCGCCGAAGGCCAAGCTGGTTCCCGCCACGCATCTCGAAGACATGGCGCGCGAAGGCGCGGGTTTTGCCGGCTTTGCCGCCGGCGACCTGAACCAAGGCCCGCAAGATCCGGATGTCGTCAGTATTCCGGATTTCGATTCCCTGATGGTGCTGCCCTGGCGGAAGAACGTGGCCTGGGTGCCCGGCAACCTGCACGTGAGCGGCCAGCCATGGCCGTATTGCCCGCGTACCATTCTGAGCCGCCAGCTGGAAAGTGCACGGCAGAAGGGCTATGTGTTTCACGTCGGCGTCGAGCCTGAGTTCATGTTGCTCAAGAAGAACGCGCGCGAGGAGTATGAACCGTGGGACGCCCTCGACATGGCGGCCAAGCCTTGCTACGACCTGCGAGCATTGCATCGCAACCTGGACATGATGACCACGCTTTTGTCCTACATGCAGGAGCTGGGTTGGGATCCCTACGCCACCGATCACGAAGACGCCAACTGCCAGTTTGAGTTGAACTGGTTGTACTCCGATGCTCTGACCACGGCCGATCGCAAGACCTTCTTCAAGTGGATGGTCCGGACCGTGGCAGAGCAGCATGGCCTTTGGGCTACCTTCATGCCTAAGCCATTTGCCAACCTGACGGGCAATGGCGCCCACTACCACATGAGTCTGGCTGATCCGGAGAGCGGAAAAAACCTCTTTCTTGACGAAAGCGACAACCTGGGTCTCTCACAGACGGCCCGGTGGTTCATGGGCGGCCTACTGCATCACGCTCGAGGCCTCGCCGCCGTCATTGCACCGCTGGTGAACAGCTATAAGCGGCTGATCCGCGGAGCGCCGCGCTCGGGAGCCACCTGGGCGCCGGTTTACGTGACTTATGGCGCGTCTAACCGCACCCAGATGATCCGCGTTCCCGGGCCAGGGCGCATTGAGAATCGCGCCGTGGATGGCGCTGCCAACCCATACTTGGCAAGTGCGGCCATGCTGGCGGCCGGCTTGGATGGTATCGAAAACAAGATCGACCCGGGTCCTGCCAACAGCGAGAATCTTTACGAGATGTCCGAGCAGGATTTGCGCCGACACAATATTACATTTCTGCCCACTACGCTGCGGGAAGCGCTCGATTGCTTTGAGAGCGACGAAATCCTCCACCGGGCCATTGGAAAGGACTACGCGGCATATTATACCGGTGTGAAACGCGAAGAATGGCGCCAGTACCACCAGAGCATCAGCCAGTGGGAGAGAGATCACTACTTGCACACGTACTGAGTTTCACCAGCGGAAACGTGCCGTCCCGGGTGAGAGTGTCACTGTGGCAGATGCCGCAGGCCTGGACTTTGATCCGCACCGATCCGGGCGATGGAATTTCGCGTTCCACGATCTCGAATGGCGCCTTCGGGCGCGGGACCTGTACGGCGCGCATTTTGGGCATGAGACCTCCATCACCATAGTGGCATGGCTTAAAGACGTCAGGATTTCTGAGAACCTGTCAGCTCTTGAACCGCCCGCCAGGCCTGATCGATGGCGCCGTCGGTGTAAGCGTAAGCGCCCGCATCGGCGTTGGCGATGGCCAGGCGTCCAAATAGCTTCCGGGCGATGACGCAGGGCGGTTCCCGTCCTTCAAGCCAAAAATCGTCGAACAGCGAGTTGTATTCGTAGGCGTAGCCGTGTGGCCAGCGGTTTACGGTGATGGCCGCGATGTCACGCGCTGGGTCGAAACCGCCACCCCCAAGAGTCCGTGCCAGCTGGTCGCGGATGTTCCGCTCGAAGGTGTCGAAGGAGGTCTGGAATAGCTCCATGCGCCCGGCGCGATGCTGGTCGCGGGCTGGCAACCCCGGCTTGCACGGCGTCCGCATCATGTGTACGACGATGGGCTGTTGCGGCTTGCGAGAGGAGTGGTACCGGCCGAGGTTCACCGCCAGATCGAGATTCACATGCGTGTGGTAGGAGCCGGGAGCATAGACGGAGTTGATTCCCAGCTTCTTCCAGGACGTCCAGTCGCGTATCACAACGTTGGTATAGACAATTGGAACCTTCGGCTCCCAGGCGAGCGCCTCCCGCTGCCTCGCGGGCAGTTCGCTGCAGATATAGGGGATCACCATGTTCCAGCATGCGAGCACGCACTGGCCGGCGCGAACTCGGAACAGCTTGCCGCCTTTCACGTACACGACTTCGACTTGGCTGGCGGTTTGCGGGTCGCCTTCATGCCGCACTCGCACCACCGTGCTGTTTAGCCGGATGCGCACCGGAGAGCGTGCTTCGTCCAGGCGCGAGTAGCGCGTTCTGGCGTTGATCAAATCGCTCAAAGAGTGCCCTGGGATGGCGTGCGGAATCAGCTTGCGCACCAGCAGGCGCGCGATCGAGGCATTGCCGTCCGGGAAATGGAAAAAATATTTTTCCGCCTCTTCATTCGGAATGCAATCGCGATTCATGCCGGGGCCGGGGCCAGGATCGAGGTTCATGCCGCCGAAGCCGGGCAACCCAAGCCCCCACGCGTCCTGGGCGGAGACAGCGTCGATCCCGAGTCCGAACAGCGGATGTGGGCGCGCCTGAAAGAAGGCCACGGCTTGCGGTTCCAGGCCGGCGATGTCGGTGAGGAATTTCGCGTAGCTGATACGCGCGAGGCGTGCCTTTTTCTCGGCAGACGAGAGACCTGGGAAGTAGTCCGTCTTCGTCTCGTAAATGCCTCGGATACCTCGCCGTGCGGTTTCAGAAAGCGGCGCGGACTCCATGAACTCCTGCGAAGAGCGCGGCGCCGACGCAGCACCCTGGATGCCCTCTACATCCTGGCTGCCTCTGGGATCGGGTACAAGCCGGTCTGCGCCAAATGTTTCTTTATCGAAGAACACGGCGGGGTGCAGATCCAGCGACCGATACAGTTTGCGATCCAGCGCTGGCTGCAACCGCTCGACGTCTATGCCCAATTCGGCAAGAAGCCCTCTGGCAACGGCGCTGTAGGGCGCAGGGCTTTCGATGGAGAACGTGCCTCCATAGCCGAGCAGCAGCCGCCCGGTCTGGTGAAATTCGTTGCGCTTGGCATGTCCGCCGAAATCGTCGTGGTTATCAAGAATCAGGACGCGGGCCTGCGCTCCTGCCGCTTTCCGGAAGTAGTGCGCGGCGGCGAGACCGCTGATGCCACCACCGACTACGACCAGGTCGTAGGTTTCTCCACTGTCGACCGGCGTCCCGGCCTGGTTCCAAAATGCGCCGTCGCGCACCTGGTGCGCCACCTCGAAGGAGCCTTCGTGGCTACCGCGCATGCCCGTCAGTACGGGTGGGTAGTACTCCGGCGAAGTTTCAGTGAGGTGCTCGGTCTCAAATGCCGACGCGATTCGCGACCCCGAGACAGTTCCCGCAGCCAACGCCATGCCGTTCAAAAAATCACGCCGCCGGATACGCCGGCGCATGCCCAAGTCGTCGTTCATAAAAATACCTGATGAAACCGCGTTAGTAAGATCATGGTTTCAGCGGCAGCAGTTCCGCGAGTTCGGGCCGTTGCGCTCCTCGGCCTGTCCGCAGCCGGTACCAGACCAGAATCATGCCCAGTGAGAAAAGAAAAATGATAGTCGAGACGGCGTTGATTTCCGGCGTAATACCCCGCCGCAGGCGCGACCAGATTTCGAGCGGCAGCGTGTTATCGCGTCCAATCAGGAAAAAGCTCACGGCAATCTCGTCCATCGATAGAGTGAAAATCAGCAGAGCTGCGCCTATGATGGCGAGCCGCAGATTCGGAATGGTAACGCGCCAAAAGGTCTGCCAGTTCGTAGCGCCCAGGTCGAGAGAGGCTTCTTCTTGTGCGCGGTCCATTTTCTGTAGTCCGGCGAAGATCTCCGTAGTGGCCACCGAAATCAGAGCCGTCCCATGGCCCAGGGTGATGGTGAGCAGGCTCAACTTCATTCCTGCCGACACGAACAAAATCAGCAGCGAGAGCCCGGTGATGATGCCCGGCAGAATTAGAGGCAACAGAACCAACCTGCGGAACAGTGCCTTTCCGGGGAAGGATGCGCGGTCGATCGCCAGCGCTGCCGGGAGTCCAAAAGCCAACGCGAGCACCATGGCGGCCAGCGCCACGAGCAGGCTGTTGCCCACCGCGCTCCACAGTGCGTCGTCTTCCACGAGCATCCGGTACCAGTGGAGCGTCCAGCCGCGAGGCGGAAATCCTCCCACGCTCTCCCCATTGAACGAGTACACAATCAAAACCAGAATCGGCAGATAGAGGAACGCGAAAACCGCAGCCGTCTGAAGCAGCAGCCAGCGGGGACGGTGAAATGCCGAGAAGGGGAGCATGTTACGAAAAACTCAACTTCTTCTCCAGCCTTTCGACTAGAAACAACAGCGCCAGCACGAGCAGCAACAGCGATGCGGAGATGGCTGCTCCGAGAGGCCAGTTGTAGGCAGCGCCAAAAAGACTGACGATGACGTTCGAAATCATGATGCCGCCGGGTCCGCCAATCAGCAGGGGCGCCAGAAAATCTCCCAGGCTCAGCACAAACGCGAAGGTGGCACCCGCCAGCGCTCCCGGCAAAGAGAGCGGAAAAATTATGGTCCAGAACGTGCGCACCGGGGCCGCGCCAAGATCCTGCGCAGCTTCCACCAGGTTTCTCGGAATGTGTTCCATTGCGGCATAGATGGGCAAGAACGCAAATGGCGTGTAGATGTGAGTTAGGGTCAAGACGACGGCAAACGGACTGTAGAGCAGAAACTCGGCCGGATGCCGGATCATACCCGCGTACTGCAACAGCGTGTTGAGGACGCCATCGCTACCGAGGATGGTCTTCCACGCGTAGGCCCGCACCAGATAGCTGACCCAGAGCGGAACGATCACGAGCAGGTAGAGTAATTCCTTTTTCCGCGAGTGAAATGACAGGTAATAAGCCAAAGGAAAACTGAGCATCAGGGAAAGAATGGTAACCGATCCGGCGATCCGCATCGAACGGAACAGTACCGCCGGGTACATGGCATTTTCGAATAACTGGCGGTAATTGCCAAGGCTCCAGTGATGGACAATCGCCTGCTGGGAAACGCTCCAGAAGCTGTAGCAAAAAAGAAAGGCGTACGGCGCGAGCAGAAACACGGCAACCCAGACCAGCGGTGGCAAAGAGATTGCACTCTTATACGCGCGCGAATACACGGCTGTCACTCCCGCACGAGGATGGCATGGCTCGCGTCGAATTCGAAATCGCACTCACCCGCCAGATTCCCACGGCTCGCAATTCTCACGAACAGGACATGGCCGTCCGGGCTCTCGACTTCCAACAGGTCGACCGGCCCGCCGAAAGTCTGATTTCTGATGGCGGCTCGAAACTGCACGGCATCGTGGTCTATGGCGGCCGTACCGTCGCAAAGCCGGATGCTTTCGGGGCGCAGCGAAAATGTCGTCGGTCCTTCACGCTCTCCGCATGGCCACCGTAAGGATCCGCATTGCGCCATTCCGTTCTCGATACGGCCGCGCAGCAGATTTGTCTGGCCGATGAAGCTTGCCGTATAGGCGGTGGCCGGACGGTTGTAGATGTCCCGGGGCGTGGCCACCTGCTCGAGTTCTCCCGAGCGAAGCAGCGCGATGCGATCGGAAAGCGCCATGGCCTCTTCCTGATCGTGCGTCACGAAGATAAAGGAAATTCCCACTTCCCGCTGCAGCGATTTCAGCTCGATCTGCATCCGCCGCCGCAGGTTGGCATCGAGCGCCGACAACGGTTCGTCCAGCAAGAGTAACTTGGGCTGATTGACCAGCGCACGCGCCAGGGCGATGCGCTGCTGCTGGCCGCCGCTTAGTTGTGAAGGCGCTCTCCGCGCATATTCGGCCATCTTGACCAATGCCAGCGCCTGCTCTACTCGTGTGGATATCTCGGATCGCGCGACTCTGCGGACCCGCAATCCATAGGCCACGTTCTCGAAAACTGATAAATGCGGGAAGAGTGCGTAGTGCTGGAAAACCGTATTGACGCGGCGGCGGTATGGAGGCAGCCTGTCCAGCCGCTGGCCCTCCATCAAGATCTCGCCGCCATCCGGCCGTTCGAACCCCGCGATCAATCGTAGCAGAGTGGTCTTGCCCGAGCCGCTCTCACCAAGAATCGTTAGCAGCTCACCTTGCGCCACCTGGAGCGAAACGTTCCGCAACACCGCGGTCGAGCCAAAGCGTTTGGCGATCGAGTGAATATCGAGCAGCGGCTCGGCGGCGGGTATCTCCCCGGCTGCCGACGCTCCAGCGGGCTGGGCCGAAGAGATCACTGCGCGGCTTTGACCTCATTCCAAACCTGGTTGTACTTGTCACGGCGCGGCACGTTCTCCCAGAAATAGATCCGCTTCTGATAGTTGTCCAGGTCGTCCAGGTGCAGGTTCTTCTTTTCCTCCGCGGTCATAAATTGGGCGGCCTGTGGATTGGCCGGCAAGTAGCCGGTGACATCGCCGACCGACTTCTGGGTCTTGGCCTCCACCAGGTACGCGAGAAACTGGTGCGCCAACTCCTTATTCTCGCTGGCTGCCGTGATCATGAGGTGATCGATCCAGCCTGTGGTGTTTTCTTTAGGGATAGTCTCGCCAATCGGAAAATGGTGCTGGCGCAGTTGATTGGTCATCAGCGGCCACCCCATGGCCGCTTGCACCTCATGATTCTCAAACAGGTTTGTTAATTCACCACCAGTCGACCAGATTTTTCGAATATTGGGTTTCAGCGCGATGAGTTTGGTTTTCACCTTTTCGAGCTGCTCGTCGGTGAGATTGTAGAGCGCGTGGGGATCGGGCCGATCGAATCCCAGCACCTGAGCCGCCATGTAGACCGTGGAGAGGTCGTCCCACACCGATATCTTGCCGCGCAGCTTCGCATCCCAGAGCGCATTCCAGCTTTCAGGCGGATGAGGGAACGCTGTTGTGTCATAGAGCAGGGGATTGGGTCCCCACTGAAATGGCACGCCGTAGACTTTCCCTCCGGCCTTGACCAATGGCATCGACGTCAGCCGCGCCATCAACTGGCCATACGCAGGAATCCTGGAAAGATCGAGCGGCGCGGCCAGACCCGTAGCGACGATCATGGTGGCGACATCGCTCGAAGGAGAGATGACGTCGTAGTTGCTGGCACTCCCGCCGCGCAGTTTGGCCACCAGTTCGTCGCTCGAGCCCATATACGCCGCGCTCACCTTGCACTGGTATTTCTCCTCGAACGCGTGGACAAAGGACGGGTCGGCATAACCTTCCCAAACGAGCAGGCCCAGCGTGGGAACCGGCTTGCGGCAGGAAGTCAGCGCCGCCAGGAACAGGCAGGCGAGTCCGGCATACACAATGGCATTCGCTCTCAGGCCACCACTCCTTCACGCTCCCGGGTGCGTGTGACGACTGCCTCAAAAGCAGATTCGAGCACGCCCAGCCCTTCTTCAAACTGTTCATCAGTGATCACGAGCGGCATAAGGATGCGGATCACGTTGCTGTAAGACCCGGCCGAGATCACAATCAGCCCGTGCTCGTAGCAGTAGCGGGCGATTTGCTTGGTTTCCTCGGCTGCGGGTTCTTGCGTCTCGCGCACCAGTTCCATGGCTTGCATGGCGCCCAGCCCGCGAACATCGCCGATTAGCGGCCAGCGCGCCTGCCAGGCACGCGCACGTGTAACGAACCGCTCCCCAAGCTGCGTGGCGCGCTCCGGAAGTTTGTCCCGTTCCATTACGTCGAGCACCGCCAGAGCTGCCTCGCACGCCAGCGGATTCCCGCCGAAAGTCCCGCCCAGGGAACCTGGTCCGGTGTGGTCCATGATTTCCGCGCGTCCCGTCACGGCTGCCAGGGGCAGCCCTCCGCCCAAGCTCTTAGCCGTGACCAGTAGATCCGGCGCAACGCCGAAGTGCTCGCAGGCGAACAGCCTGCCGGTCCGTCCAAACCCGGTCTGCACTTCATCGGCGATGAACACGATCCCATGGCGCCGGCAGATCTCCTGCACGGTGCCCAGGAATTCAGCAGGCGGTGTGACGAATCCGCCCTCACCCAAGACCGGCTCAACAATGACCGCCGCCACCGACTCCGCTGCCACCACGCGAGCGAACGTGTCTTCTAGGTGATGCCCGCAGTGCATCCCGCACGACGGATACGTCAGGCCGTATGAGCAGCGGTAACAATACGCATACGGTATGCGGTAGACATCGCTCGCGAAAGGCTCGAACCCGGCTTTATAAGGATGCGTCTTGCTGGTCAGCGACATCGCTAACAGCGTTCGCCCGTGGAATGCGTCCTCGAAACAGATGACAGCTGGACGGCGCGTATAGGCGCGGGCAATTTTCACCGCATTCTCCACCGCCTCGGCGCCGCTGTTCAATAGCAGCGTTTTCTTTGGAAAATCGCCGGGGGCCAGCGCGTTCAGTCGCTCAGCCAGTTTCACGTAACTCTCGTACGGCGTCACCATGAAGCACGTGTGCAGAAAACGCTCGATCTGCCGGTGCAGGGCAGCTACTACGTCGGGCGCGCAATGTCCCGCGTTGAGGCAACCGATGCCGCCGGCGAAATCGATGAAGCGGTTGCCGTCTATGTCTTCAATTACGGCGCCTTCTGCGCGCTCGATAAACACCGGCGTGATTTGCGAAACGCCTCGCGCCACCGCATTAGTGCGCCGGCGCAGCCATTCCTGCGAATGTGGACCTGGTATCGAGGTGCGTAAACGGATCGTGGACATATTAGTACCACCCGATGGGTTGCTCGTTCAGATTGATGTGGACCTGCTTGGTCTCGAGATATTCTTCGATACCCCATGGTCCAAGCTCCCGGCCAAAACCGGATTGCTTGTATCCGCCCCAAGGCGCTTCCACATAGGTGGGTTGCATATGATTTACCCAGATGATTCCCGCGCGCAGCGCCTTCACCACGCGAAAGGCCTTGAAGATATCGCGCGACCAAACGGCGGCAGCGAGACCGTAAGGGGTATCGTTGGCGATCCGAATGGCTTCGGCTTCGTTTTGGAATGGAATCACGGCGGCTACCGGGCCGAAGATCTCCTCCTGCGCGATGCGCGCGCTGTTGTCCACGTCGCAGAAGATCGTCGGCTCGACATAGTAGCCCTTGTCCATTCCGGCTGGACGGCCGCCCCCAGCCACGAGCCTGGCTTCCTGCTTGCCTAATTCCTGGTACGACCGCACGCGTTCATACTGCTCCTTACTTACGAGCGGCCCCATCTTGGTTTCTCGCTGGAGCGGAGTGCCCAGCTTGATGCGCTTGGCCTTCTCTGTCATGGCTTCGACGAAGTGCGAATAGATGGAACGCTCTACCAGAATGCGGCTGCCTGCTGAACAAACTTCGCCCTGGTTGATGAACACGCCGAACAGCGCCCCGTCGATGGCGGCTTCGAAATCCGCGTCAGCGAAGAAAATGTTGGGAGATTTTCCGCCTAGCTCGAGGGTCACGCGTTTGATGGATTCCGCCGCCGATTTCAGGATCAGCTTGCCCGCGGCCGCGCTTCCCGTGAACGCAACTTTGTTGACCTCCGGGTGTCGCACCAGAGGCGCACCGGCAGTTTCGCCAAATCCGGTTATGATATTGACCACGCCCCGGGGCAGCCCCACATCCGCAAACCAGCGGGCCATTTCAAGCGCCGTGAGAGGAGTCTGTTCGGCGGGTTTTAGCACGCAGGTGCAACCGGCAGCCACGGCAGGCGCCAGCTTCCAGGCCGCCATAAGCAGTGGATAGTTCCACGGAATGATCTGCCCGGCAACGCCCACCGGCTCCCGCAGCGACAGGCTCAGCGCGTTGTCGGGCACGGGATTGACGTGGCCCATAACCTTGGTGGCGAGGCCGCCATAATACTCGAAGCAGGTGGCGACGTCGGCCATGTCGTACTCGGCTTCTACAATAGGCTTGCCGCTATTGCGCGATTCCAGTTCGGCGAGCGGTGCCGATTCCTTGCGAATGCGCTCCGCCAACCGGAGCAGAATCCGGCCCCGCTCCTGCGCCGTAGTCTGCGGCCATGCGCCCGAATCAAAGGCCGCGCGCGCGGCTTGAACCGCGTGGTTCACATCATGTTCGTCAGCGTCGGGAACTTCCGCAATGATTTCTTCGGTAGACGGGTCATACACCGGAAACCATGCGCCGCCGTGAGCCTCCACGCTCTCGCCATTAATGTGCATTCGGTAGCGATTCATAACAAACCCCTGGCTCAGGAGATCGTAGCACGCTCCCTTTTGCGTCCCGAGTAATACCGGAACAGAAAAGCGGCCATTCCGAGAAACAGGGCGCAGCCGAGGAACATTTTCAGCTCGAATATCCAGATCGAAGTGATCTGATGTGAAGGGACAAACGCCACCAGGCCGCCCAGTGTTGTGGTCACGAGCCCGCTTAGCGCTGCAAACCAGATTCTCCGTCGTCCGAAGTGGCCGGGACCGCCACGGATGGCTACCGCAAGCAGCGCGGCGTAGAGGTAAAGAAATGACAGCATCTGTAACAGCACCGATAGATCCAGCAGCGTGGTATACGCTTCCTTTACTGACGCTCCGATGAAGCTCATCGACACAATGGCCGAGGACAGCAGGGCCAAGCCCGCCAGAGCCACGTGCGGCGTCGCATACTTTGGGTGTATTTCGCCAAACATCCGCGGCAGATAGCGGTCCAGCCCGGAAACGAATAGGATGCGCGCGGAGCCGCTGATCCACGCGGACGTGGACCCTGCAATCGCAAACATCATCACCAGGGCGAGTGGCGGCAGCATCCACGCCATGCTGGTATTCGCCGTCATTTTGTCAACCGCCTGCAGGACCCCTTGAATCACCGTGATGTCTTTCTGAGGAACCGCGAGCAGCAAGCACAACGTGGCGCCCACGTACAGCGTGCCCGAAAGCAATCCGCCCCAGACCACGGCCCGTGGCACGGTGCGCGCGGGATCGCGGATCTCATCACCCATCACAGGACCCAGTTCCAGTCCTACCAGCCCGAAACAGATGACGCCGAACGATGACACCAGCCGCCAATCCAAATCGCCGGGGCTGAAACTGCGCGGCGGGATATTTACGCCGTGGCGGAGCGCCGTGAACACTCCCAGTCCGATGAGCACGCAGGCCGTCACGAAGGTTCCCATCCCACCGAGATTGTTCACCCACTTGCCCACGCCCATCCCACGGATGTTCAGAATAACGGTCAGCCACAGCACGCCCAGGCTGACCAGAAAAAAGAAAAGCCGGTTTTCTGCGAGCGCGGCGGCTTCCTTACCGCCCGCGAACGCCCAGATGCCTGCCAGATAGAACAGGAGTGTGGGCACGAAAAACATGTTCGTGAGCCAGTAGCACCAGCCGCACATGAAGCCGTGAAAGTCCCCGAACATTTCCTTAGCCCAGAGGTAGATGCCTCCTTCACCGGGGAAGCGATGGGACAGTTCGATAACGGCGATCCCCTGGGGCCAGAAAAAGAACACCAGCGCCAGCGACCAGAGCCACACCGTTATGAATCCACCGGCCGCCACCACCGGCACAAGGTTCATATTCGTGATGGCCACCACACAAAGCCAGGTGAGGTCCCACGTGCCGAGAACGCGGCGCAGGTGCGGGGCGTGGACGGCGGGCTGGGCGGTGTTGGCGGCCATTGAAGTACGACGCAGGGACGAGGCAGGCCTCGCCCGCCTTAAGCCGAGTGTGCCGGAACTGCCTGACGCTCCTGTTGAGCGTGCGCCAGAGCCGGAGCCACTTCCGCGAACACCTCCAGATGGCGGTCGATATCGGCTTCGGTATGCGCCACCGAAAGCGTCCATTGCTCGTCCCACCAGTAAGGCTGGGCCATCACGCCGCGGTTTGCCATCGCGAACCAGTAGTGCGTCCCGAGGTCTTCCTCCACGTGATACCCGTCGCGACAGTTGCGTACCTCGTTAGGTTAACGCATTCGGCGCCCTTTTGCGCCCGCGCCACCCGCCTCCCAGTTTGGTCCCGTGTCCCGTCTGCCCCGTCCC
>JACXTT010005516.1_pt1 | contig 18364 bp, 8 predicted proteins | sample 9270951 | NCBI WGS metagenome assembly JACXTT01 (sample SAMN15532306, study PRJNA645909) | rock metagenome | isolation source: weathered quartz diorite | place: Puerto Rico | collected 2017-06-21 | reverse complement strand
AATCATTCGAGCCTCGTTACTCCGCCTCCGACAACGGAAGACGATGGCTGGCGGCGAGTGGAGGGCGTGAAACAGTTTTCACGCGGCGGTGTTCTCGGACAGGCCACAACGCTCGCCAAGCAATCCGGCGCGTCCCGCATCAGCCCGATCCTGCGCGGGAACTGGGTGGCCGAAGTGCTCCTCGGCGACAAGCTGCCGCGGCCGCCCAAGGACGTCCCCCGTCTCCCCGAAGACGAAGCGACCGAGACGTTGACGGTGAGCGAACTGACCGCGAAACACAGCACCGACCCAAAGTGCTACGGCTGCCACCGACGCATCGATCCTTACGGCTATGCCCTCGAGGCCTTCGACGCCATCGGCCGATTCCGCGACCACGACCTTGCGGGGCACCCGGTCGAAACTCACTCGAAGACGATGGATGGCGCCGAGTTCGACGGCCTCGCCGGCCTGCGCAGCTACCTGCTCACCCAACGGCGCGACGCGTTCCTGAAGCAATTCTGTCGAAAGCTGCTCGGCTATGCGTTGGGCCGCGGCGTGCTGCTTTCCGACGGGCCGTTGATTTCTGAAATGCGCGATCAACTCAGGCAGCACGATTACCACATTGGCGCCGCTATCGAGACGATTGTTCGCAGCAAACAATTCCGCGAGATTCGCGGAAAGGAGATGACGAGTGAAGAGTGAGAATTTAGAAACGGCGCACGGCATCCGAGCCGCCCGCCGCGAAGGTTGCCTGCCATCGCCACTTGAGCGCAACGAATGTGTAGCTATTTCGGGGACACCACCCTAGATTAGTTCCATGACCGCTCACCACTTCTCCCGTCGCACGTTTCTTCGCGGGGTCGGCGTCTCGATGGCGTTGCCGTGGATGGAGTCGCTCGCTGTCTGGGGCGACACGCCGCCCGCCGGCGTCCAGCCCGCCAGCGAAGCGCCCGTGCGGCTCGCCGTGCTGTTCGCCGGCAACGGCTTTCACTCAAAGGAATGGTGGGCCAAAGGCGAGGGCGACCAGATGGAGCTGGGCAAGGTGCTCCAGCCGCTAACCGATTTCCGCAAGAAAATGCTTTTCATCCGCGGCCTCTACAACGAGGAGGCGCTCAAAGGGAACATTCACAGCTCGCAAACCGGCAACCTGCTCTCCGGCGCGCCGCTGGCCTCCGGCGGCGAAATCCGCTCCGGCACCAGCCTCGACCAGTTGCTCGCGCAGCGCTACGGGAATTCGACCAAGGTCCCCAGCCTCGTCCTGGGTTGCGAAAAGTCCAACCCATCCGTTCATAAGAACTACTCGATGCTCTACAGCTCGCACATTTCCTGGACCTCGCCGACCACGCCGACGCCGCTGGAGATCTATCCTGCGCTCGCCTTCGATCGGCTGTTCAAGGACGACGTGAGCAAGGGCGACAAGAGCGTGCTCGACGCGGTGTTGGCCGATGCGAGGGACCTGCGCCGTCACATCAGCACGAGCGACCAACTCAAACTCGACGAGTACCTCGATTCGGTGCGCGACGTGGAGCAGCGCATCGAGAATGCCGGTAACAAGGGCGAGTTGCAGGGCTGGCGTCCGACTCTGGAAAAACCGAACATCCCGCGGCCCGCCGACGGGATCCCACAGGACGTCGCCGAGCACATGCGGTTGATGGCCGACATTCTGGTGCTGGGTTTCCAGACCGATACCACGCGCATCGGCACGCTCAAGTTGAACAACGATCACAGCTCACTCCGGTTCCCGAACCTCGGCGTGGATTACATGATTCACCACCTGCTCTCGCACAGCGACACGGCGGACTGGCTCAAGGTGAACCAATTCTTCCTCGCACAGGTCGCCTACATCGCGCGCAAGCTCGATGCCATCCGCGAAGGAGACCGCACCTTGCTCGACAACTCGATGCTGTTGTTCTGCTCCTCGATGCTGACGGGCAATCACGACGCGACCCAGCTGCCCGTGGTGCTGCTGGGCGGCGCCGGCGGCCGCATCCAAGGCGGTCGCGTACTCGATTACAAAGAAAAGCCCGAGCGCCAGATGTGCCGCCTGTACCTCTCGATGATGGAGAAGATGAACGTGCGCCCGCCAAAGTTCGGCGACGCGACGAAGGGTTTGGAGGAAGTCTAGTTCTTTGGGCATCCTGACCTGCTGCAACCTGATCCCGTGCCAGGGGGCTTTCCAGGAACCTGGCACTGATCAACCCACCCCTGACCCCTCCCAGGAGGGGAACTGGCCAGTGGCGTGGCTCCCTCCTGTGAGGGGCTGGGGTGGGTTCATGGTCCCAATGCGTGCGCGTAAGCGAATGAAGGCTTCCATGAACCGGGTGGTAATAGCACGGGCGTCCCGCCCGTGAGCTTCTGTTCCGCCACGCAGAATGAACCGCAGGGTGCTGCCGGCATCCTGCCGGCAGGCGCACCTCAGAGAAACACCGCCGGCAGGATGCTGCCAGCACTCTGGCAGTCACCTTATTGACTCTCGGCGGCCCAGGAATATGCTCGGCAAAATGAAGCCTCGGCCACTTTCCAGAATCCGCACGTTGGTCGAAACCATTTCACTCCCTCGGCTGAGACTGCCTTTCGATGGTCTGCGCCTGCTGATTGGCCTGTTCGCGCTTTGCGCTCCCACTCTTGCCGCGCCCGAACAGCGTGCGTTTGGTCCTATCCAGCCGCGGCTATCGCCAGACGGTCAACAAATCGCGTTCTCGTGGCAGGGGGCCATCTGCCGGATGCCTGCGTCGGACGGCGCGCTAACCGTGCTCACTCGAGGCGAAGGGTTCGATATTGAACCGGCGTGGTCGCCCGAGGGGAAGACCATCGCCTTCATCAATTCGATGAACTTCTTCGGCGGCCAGTTGCAATGGATCAACGCTGAGGACGGCACCCCCCGCAAATTGCCCGCCTCGCTGCGCGCGCAAGGCAAGCTGCACTTTCACCCCGACGGCAAGCGTCTGCTCGGTCGGTTCAGCAAGGATGGGGCGCCCGAGCGCCTCACCTGGTTCGATCTGGAGAGCTGTGTGCTCGCGCCTGTCGAGGGCCTTCCGGAGAACTGGCAAACGCCCCGAATGCCGATCGCGCTCTCCGCGGACGGCGAATGGCTGCTCTACGCGCTGCACCAGGATTTGCCCGACGAGCAGACCGGCAACAACGGTCCGCACGCCGATCTCTGGAAACTCTCGACTCACGGCGGATCTCCGCAGTTGGTCACACGCTGGCTCGCGCGCATTTATCAGATCGCCTGGAATGCCAAGGGCACCGGTTGCCACATCGTCACTGACCTTGGCGCGTCGCACAGTGACCTCTGGCACGTCCCCTTGGCCAGCCCGCAGCGCGAGGCGCAGAAACTCACCTGGGGCAGCGCCGACGAGGACTGGCCTTCGATCGCGCGCGAGGCGCAGTTGCTCGTGCACACGGAAAACAATGAAGGCGCCACAGGGCTTGTGGTGATGGATTTCGTCCACGATGAAAGGATGCGGCTGTCTGTGAACGAACTGGAATTCGACAAGGCCTATCGCGAGCCGGTTGCCCTGCTGCGCTTGCAAGTGGGTGACCAGGACCCGCCTCCGGTCGCCAAGGTGTCGCTAAAGCGGAAGGGGGGCAAGTTCTTCGCACCCCTCGGATCCCTCTACCGTTTCTCGGGCGGCCGTCTGCACTTTTATGCCCGCGGCGAGGCGGAACTGCTCCTGCCGGCCGGCACCTACGAGATCCTTGCGTGGCGCGGCCCGGAGCACCGCGTGTTCCGGACGGAGATCGAGTTGCCGGCGGGCAAGGCGAAGGTCCTTGACGTGAAGCTCGAACGCTGGACCGACGCGTGGTCGCGGGGATGGTTCTCCGGCGAGAACCACATCCACGCCAACTATGGTTACGGTGCCTGGTACAACACCCCCGCGAGCATCCTCGACCTGTGTGAAGGCGAGGACTTGAATGTGTGCAATCTCATGGTCGCGAACTCGGACGGCGATGGAGTGTTCGACCGCGAGTTCTTCCGCGGCCGGCTCGACGCACGCTCGACGCCGCGCACGTTGCTGTACTGGAACCAGGAGTTCCGCAGCACAATCTGGGGCCACATGACCTTTGCCAACCTCAGCCAGCTCGTCGAGCCGATCTTTACCGGCTTCAAGGACACAACCAACCCCTGGGATGTGCCGACCAACGCCGACCTGGCCGGACGCAGCCGTGCTCAAGACGGCGTGGCGAGCTACACGCATCCCGCCAACGACCCCGATGATCCCTATCGCACGGCTTATTCCGGCAAGGGCATTCCCGTGGACGTGGCTCTGGGGCGCATCGACACCATCGACGTGATGGGCTCGGGCTACGCCGCCAGCGTGCCGCTGTGGTATCGCGTCCTGAACTGCGGTTTTCGCATCCCGGCGACGGCGGGTACGGACTGCTTCTTGAACCGGATCAACAGCGCGGCACCCGGCTGGGGACGGTGCTATGTGCGCTTGACCAACACCTTTGAGTACAAAACGTGGATTGACGGCGAGCGCGCCGGACGCTCCTTCATTAGCAACGGCCCGATGATCGAACTGTCTGTCGGCGAGGCCATCCCGGGCGACACCCTTAAACTCTCCGCTCCGCAAAAGGTCCGTGTTCGCGTTCGCGGGTGGTCGCAAGCGCCACTGGATAAGCTGGAGGTGATCTACAACGGTCGCGTGGTTGCCAACGGGCAGCCCTCGACCGATAAGAAGGAACTCGCGCTCGAGCACGAACTGCGTCTCGACCTCGGCGGCTGGGTCGCGGCGCGGGTCAGCGGTCCCTCGGTCCCCGACTTCGCCGTTGGCCCACAGCAGGCGCACGCAAACCCTGTTTACATTGAACTCCCTGGCAGCAAACTCGACGCGAAGACGGACGCGGAATACTTTCTTGCCTGGATCGACCGGCTTGAGGCGGACCTGAATCGGCGCGACCGCATGCACACCGGCAAAGATCACGTTGCCACGCAACTCAAGGCAGCCCGTGATTTCTACAGGAATCTCGTGGAAAGGAAGTAACTGTCGCTGGTTAACGAGGATCACATCTCTTTGCGCTGCAACGGTCTTGCAACCTTTTGTTCCATATGGGACAAAAGGTTGCACGGGGTAGCCGATCGGGTCTTTGGGGAAAGTGGAGGGATTGTCGCGCGCCTACGCCACTAACTGCCGCAAGACGTACGGCAGAATGCCGCCGTGCTGGTAGTACTCGATCTCAATCGGCGTGTCGATGCGGCAGCGGACGGCAACGTTTTCAAAGGCGCCATTGGCACGGGTGATGCGCAGGGTCAGATCCTGTTGCGGTTTGAGGTTCGGGCCAAGTCCGGTCACGTCGTACATCTCGCTGCCGTCCAGCTTCAGAGTCGTTGCGGAAACGCCGTCCTTGAACTGGAGCGGCAGAACGCCCATGCCGACCAGGTTCGAGCGATGGATGCGTTCGAAGCTCTGGGCCACAACGGCCTTGACGCCGAGCAGCGCGGCGCCTTTGGCAGCCCAGTCGCGCGAACTGCCGGTGCCGTATTCCTGGCCGGCAATCACGACGAGCGGCACGCGATCGTGCTGGTATTTCATCGCCGCATCGTAAATGGACATCGGCGTGCCTTCGGGCAGGTGCTTTGTGACACCGCCTTCGGTGCCAGGCATCATCAGGTTCTTGATGCGCACGTTGGCAAACGTGCCGCGGGTCATCACGCGGTCATTGCCGCGCCGCGACCCGTAGCTGTTGAAATCCAGCACGTTCACGCCGTGGTCCATGAGATACTTTCCAGCCGGAGAAGTCTTCTTGATCGAACCGGCTGGCGAAATGTGGTCCGTGGTCACGCTGTCGCCGAAGACGCCGAGCACGCGGGCGCCCTTGATCTCGCGAATCGCGCCCGGGTGAGTGGAAAAGTTTTTGAAAAACGGCGGTTCCTGGATGTAAGTGCTGTCGGGATCCCACTCGTAGACATGGCCGCTGGTGGAAGGGATCTCGCTCCATTTAGGATTTTGTCCAGCGAAATCCCGATAGAGCTTATGAAACACCTCGGGCTCGAGAGCGGACTGCAGCAATTCGCGAATTTCTTTCATCGCCGGCCAGAGGTCGCGCAAATAGACCGGCTGTCCGTCGTTTCCTTTGCCGAGCGGCTCGCTGCTCAGGTCGATATCTACGCGGCCGGCGAGGGCCAAAGCGACGACCAGCGGCGGGGACATGAGGAAGTTGGCCTTGATGCTTTGGTGCACGCGCGCCTCGAAGTTGCGGTTGCCGGAAAGGACCGACGCCGCGATGAGGTCATATTTGTTGATCGCGTCTTCGATGGGCGCGGCCAGTGGGCCCGAATTGCCGATGCACGTGGTGCACCCGTAGCCGACCAGGTTGAAGCCAAGTTGGTCGAGGTAAGGCTGGAGGCCCGTCCGGCTCAGATAATCGCTCACCACCCTTGAACCGGGCGCCAACGATGCCTTGACCACGCGGTTGACGCGGAGGCCGCGCTCAACGGCCTTCTTGGCGAGCAGGCCGGCTGCGATCATGACGCTGGGATTGGAGGTGTTCGTGCAACTCGTGATGGCGGCGATCAACACGCTCCCGTGATGGACTTCCGATTCCGCCTTGGGGAAGGCGCTCGGAGGCACCTGTTCCGGCGTATCGGGCGCGGGGTGTTGATCCCGCATTTCCGATTCGCTCGGTTCCACGCCCAGTTTGCGGTGACCGTACGTGTGGTCGATGAGGGGATGGACCTCCTTGGTCGTATTCACGCGGGCCATCGTCTTGAGGTCCTCCGGTTTCTTGCCAAATCCATTCTCCGAGACCGGGCGGGTGAACGCGGCGAGAAATTCCTGTTTCAATTTGGGCAGCTCGATCCGGTCCTGTGGCCGTTTCGGGCCAGCGACGCTCGGAACGACGCTGCCCAAATCCAGGTCCAGGTCGGTCGAATAACGGATGTCGCCCCGCTTCGGCACGCCAAATAATCCCTGAGCGCGGAAATAATTCTCGTAACGCCGGCAATGGTCCTCGCTGCGGCCGGTGGCGCGGAGGTACTTAACGCACTCGCCATCAATGGGGAAGAAACCCATCGTCGCGCCGTATTCCGGCGCCATGTTCGCGATTGTCGCGCGGTCCACGACCGGCAGGGCGGCGGCGCCGGGGCCGTAGAATTCGACGAACTTTCCCACCACCTTCGCGCTACGCAGCATCTGGGTAACGGTGAGGGCGAGGTCAGTCGCGGTGACGCCTTCACGCAGTTCGCCCGAGAGGTGCACGCCCACCACATCGGGTGTGAGGAAGTAGACGGGTTGACCCAGCATGCCCGCCTCCGCTTCGATGCCGCCCACACCCCAGCCGACAATCCCGAGGCCATTGATCATCGTCGTGTGCGAGTCGGTGCCAACGAGGGTATCGGGGTAGAAGAGGGTTGCGGGTTGAGAAGGGAGTGAAGGAGTGCTGAGAATGCCTTTGGCCAGGTACTCGAGGTTCACTTGGTGAACGATGCCGATACCGGGCGGCACCACTTTGAACGTGTCGAACGCCTGCATGCCCCACTTGAGGAATTGGTAGCGTTCCCGATTGCGCCGGAACTCCATTTCGAGATTGCGCGGCAACGCGTCCGGCGTGCCCGCGAAGTCCACCTGGACCGAATGATCGACGACCAGATCCACCGGCACGAGCGGCTCGATGATTTTCGGATCCTTGCCCATGCGCGCCACGGCGGAGCGCATCGCGGCCAGGTCCACGAGCAACGGCACACCGGTGAAATCCTGTAAGACGATCCGCGCGACCACAAAGGGAATCTCCTCGGTGCGTTCTGCCTTGGGTGCCCAATTCGCCAGCGCTCTTAGGTTGGCTTCGGTCACTTTGTCGCCGTCGCAATTGCGCAGGACGGATTCGAGCACGAGCCGAATCGAGACAGGCAGGGTTGACAGGTTGCCGACGCCGGCCTTCTCGAGCGCCGGGAGCGAGTAGAACGAACCGTGTTGTCCATTGCCGAGATCAAATGTTTGAAGGGAGTGAAAGGGGTTGTGCGCTTGATTCATAAAGTCAGTTCACCAGCCAAACTGCGCGCTGGTGGGCGATCAAAATGAAGTTACGACGGATGCGTGTCAAGCTGCGGCAATCAGGAGCGCGTCGGAGGGGCGCATCCGGACTCCCACCACGGTTTGGGGGCAAGCCGGCCACCGACGCGGAGCCGGAAAGCTGCGTACCGCACACTTTCCAGCGCGCTCGGGTTCTGGCGCCTTTCAAGCCGCCAGAGGGTGGAGTAACGAGATGCACCCCTGGCCCATCTCGCGCGCGATTCTCTCCTTGCCTCTGCGGCGTTGTCGTGGTGAAGTAAACCTGGCCTGCAGCCAAATGATTCGAACAAAAACATAACAGGAAGCGAGCATCCATTGATCGAGATCAAACTGAAACGACATGAGCCGGTGGAGAAAGGATTGCGCCGGCTGAAAAAGCAGATGTTGCGCGAAGGCGTTATTCGCGAATTGAAGAAACGGCGGCACTACGAGAAACCGAGTGTAACCCTGCGGCGAAAAAGGAAGGCCGCCAGTTTCGAGGCCATGCTGAAACAACGGCACGCCGACGACTGAGTTTCTTCAACTCTTTCTCTTCAACTCCAGTGCGTCCGCTTTGGCCGTCACCTGGATGGTATCGCCCGGCTTGAATTCGCCGTCGAGCAATCGGAGAGACAACGGGTCGAGGAGTTTTTCCTGGATGGTTCGCTTCAGTGGGCGCGCGCCGAATTGCGGGTCATAGCCGTCGCGCGCCAGGAGTTGTTTGGCGGACGCGTCCAGGTCGAGGGTCAAATGTTGCTGGGCCAGGCGTTTGTCCAAGCGCTTGAGCTGGATCACCACGATTTGCGCGAGTTGGTCCTCGTTGAGGTTGTGGAAGATGATGATGTCATCCACCCGGTTCAGGAATTCCGGCCGGAAGTGCCGCCTCAGCTCGGCTTTCACGCGCTCCTCCATTTCGGCGAGGTCTTTGGTTGAACGTTTCGGGTACTGGAAGAATTCCTGGATGATCGGCGAACCGATGTTGCTGGTCATGATCACCAGGGTGTTCTTGAAATCGACGGTCCTTCCCTGCCCGTCCGTGAGCCGGCCGTCATCGAGCACCTGCAACAGCACGTTGAAAACGTCCTGGTGCGCCTTTTCGATTTCATCCAACAGCAGGACGCAGTACGGGCGCCGCCGCACCGCTTCGCTGAGCTGGCCGCCTTCCTCGTAGCCGACATAACCCGGCGGCGCGCCGATCAGCCGCGCCACGGTGTGTTTCTCCATGTATTCGCTCATGTCGATGCGCACCAAGGCATTCTCGTCGTCGAACAGAAACTCGGCCAGCGCCCGGGCCAGCTCGGTCTTGCCGACGCCCGTGGGTCCCATGAAAATGAATGAGCCGACCGGGCGGTTGGGGTCCTGCAAACCGCTGCGGGCGCGCCGGACTGCGTTTGCGACCGCCGTGATCGCCTCTTTTTGTCCCACAACCCGTTGTTGCAATCGTTCCTCCATTCGGATCAGCTTCTGACGTTCCCCCTCCAGCATGCGCGCGACGGGGATGCCGGTCCAAGACGCCACCACTGCGGCGATGTCTTCCTCGGTTACCTCCTCGTTGAGCAGACGCTGGCCGGAGGGTTTTTCGTGCAGCGCCTTTTGCGTGGCGGCGAGCTTCTTTTGCAGCTCAGGAATGCGTCCGTATTGAATCTGCGCCGCGAGGTTCAAATCCCCGGCTCGCTGCGCTTGTTCCATGTCGAGCTTGGCCGCTTCCAATTGTTCGTTGAGAATGCTGACGGCGTTGATGGCCGCCTTTTCATTTTGCCACTGCGCTTTGAGTTTCGAGGACTGCTCCTTCTGGTCGGCCAGGGTCTTTTCGAGCTTCTTCAAACGCTCGCGAGAGGCTTCGTCTTTTTCCTTCTTCAACGCCGTCTGCTCGATTTCCAACTGCATGATTTGCCGGTCGAGCTGGTCGATTTCCGTCGGCAGGGAATCCAACTCCATTCGCAGCCGCGAGGCCGCTTCGTCCACCAGGTCCACCGCCTTGTCCGGCAGGAACCGATCGCTGATGTAGCGATGGGACAAAGTGGCGGCGGCGACGAGCGCGCCGTCCTGGATCCGGACGCCGTGATGGACTTCGTAACGCTCCCGCAAACCGCGCAAAATTGCGATGGTCGCTTCGACGCTCGGTTCGGCGACGTAAACCGGCTGGAACCGCCGTTCCAACGCCGGGTCCTTTTCGATGTGCTTGCGGTATTCGTCGAGCGTCGTCGCGCCGATGCAACGCAGTTCGCCGCGCGCCAGTTGCGGCTTGAGCAGGTTGGCGGCGTCGGTCGCGCCTTCCGCCGCGCCGGCGCCGACGAGGGTGTGCAATTCGTCGATGAACAGGATGATCCGTCCTTCGCTGGCGGTAATTTCCTTGAGAAACGCTTTGAGCCGATCCTCGAATTCCCCGCGGTACTTGGCGCCGGCGATCATGGCGCCCAGGTCCATCGCGACCAGTTTCTTGTTTTTGAGTGATTCCGGCACATCGCCGCTCACGATGCGCCGGGCGAGGCCTTCGACGATCGCCGTCTTGCCAACGCCCGGTTCGCCAATGAGCACCGGATTGTTCTTGGTGCGCCGGGTGAGCACCTGCATGACCCGGCGAATCTCATCGTCCCGCCCGATCACCGGATCGATCTTGCCCGCCCGTGCCAAAGCCGTCAGCTCACGCCCATACTTCTCGAGCGCCTGAAATTTGTCCTCGGGGTTTGGGTCCGTGACGCGCTGGTTGCCGCGCAATTCCATCAGCCCCTTCAGCACCGCGTCGCGCTTGAGGCCGTGCGCCTGGAAGATCTTTTTCAACGATGCGGCCTCGGCAATCAGGCCAAGCAGCAGGTGCTCTGTGCTGACGTATTCGTCCTTGAGTCGGGCGGCTTCCGCCGCGGCGGCATCGAGGGCTTTTTTCAGCGATTGACTGAGGAAAAGGTCGGCCGAACTGGTGCCCTGGACTTTGTGGCGCCGGGCCAGTTCTTTGTCCAGGTCGGCCTTAAGTTGGGGAAGCGCGACACCCAACTTCTGGAGCACATTGGGAATCAGATTGTCGGGTTGTTCAACCAGAGCCAGCAGCAGGTGTTCGCCGTCGATTTCCTGGTGCGAATAGCGTTGGGCGAGTTGTTGGGCCTCCTGCAACGCCGCCTGCGCCTTGAAAGTCAATTTGTCCAGTTGCATGACCCATCAATAGCCTCAGTCGGGTGCTCGTCAAGGTTCGTCAAGGCAGCCGCGACATTCCGATCCGGCAGGCCAAGCCTGCGCTCTTCCGGACTTCCTCATCGCGCCGTGAACTGCTTGCCATATCCACCGGAAAAAACCACACTTTGCAAAGTGTGGATCTTTCCCCTCCACCTGGGATATTCCGTTGCTCGATAGACTCGATGCATCGCGGTCTCATCCTGATCGTCTCGGGCAGGGCAGCGTCAGGCTCCCACCCCTTCGACGATGCTGAGCGGGCACCGGGTTGCCACAACCCTCCTCATCTTCAATCCGGCCTGCGCGAATATCCCGGCAAATTCCTTCTTCGTGCGCTCTCGTCCTCCAATGATCAGCATTTGAATGTCGACGAGCTTGCCCCAATTCGGGTCGTTTCCAGGAGGGATGACGTTGTCGACGACAAGGACCCTCCCCTTCTGGTTCATGGCGTCGCGGCAGTTCTGGAGGATCTTCACGCACTGTTCATCGTTCCAGTCATGGAGGATGTACTTCATAATGTAGGCATCGCCGCCGGCTGGCACCCTCTCGAAGAAACTTCCGGATTCGAGCGTGCAGCGCTCCGCGATGCCTTTTGCGGCGACGTGCTGGTCCCTCTGGGCGCGGGCAATGACTGAGGGCTGGTCGAACAGCACGCCCTTGAGCTTCGGGTTCGCTTTGAGGATCGTCGCCAGGAGGCTGCCGTGTCCCCCGCCGACATCCACGAGCGTCCGAACTGCGGAGAACTTGTAGGCGGCCGCAATCGCGGGGTTCTCGGTTGCGGAGAGGCTGGTCATCGATTCACCGAAGACCGCGAGGTCATCCGGGTGTTTTTCGAGATACTCGAAGGCCGGAACACCGTGGGCTTTAATGAACGGTATGTCGCCGGTCTTCACGCCGTGCAGGAGTTCCGTCCAGGAGTCCCAAGTGTACTTCTCGTTGATCATAAGAGCAAAGGCGCGCATCGAGCCGGGGACGCCCGTCTGGAGCGTGGCGGCGAGCGGGGTGAGTTTGAACCGACCGCCTTTGTCCTCCGCGAAGACGCCGACGCTCGCCAGCGCACGGAGGACACGGTACAGCGCCGGTGCCTGAACGCCGGTGGCCGTCGCCAAATGGGCCGCGGTCTTTGGACCGTCCTTGAGCAGGTCGGCCAGGTTGAGTTTTGCGGCGACGTAGGTGAGGCGAGCCAGCCAGTGCCCGATAGTGAGGTTGAGCATGACGGCGGGTACCGACGGTTTTTTGGCCATAGTGCGTGTCTCCTCCGAGAATGAATCTGGTTATATGTTGTCTAACTCAAAAGTCAGCTACCGGAACCAGCGGCCCTGACATCCCATTTTACTCTGAGCTGAACGGCGGCTCCAGGCTTGCCAAACCGTCGTTTGCATAAACGCGGGCAGTGGTATTGCGGGCTGACGCGCTCAGGCACACCACCGGGAGCGCGACCGCTGCGAAGCCCGTGAGCAGCGCAATCTCGCACCAAGCGTGGAAACCAAACCCAGGGAGTTCCAGGGCGTCAGGCGGCACGGTCATACGCAATCCTCTTCAACTCTCAACTCGTGACCTCGGGTGACGGAAAAAAGAAAGGTGAGCAATTGTCCGGCGAGCCGTCGCAAGCAAACCTGCCCGATGAAAAACGTGTCGGGGCCGTGCCCGCACTGCTGAAATAGGATTCCGACGGATCTCCCGTATCGCTGGTGCAATCATCGAAACATCCAAGAGTGTACTTTCGCGAGACGGTATGACGGGTTGCAGCAGCGTGTCGTAATCCAACGCTTGCCGATCAAGCGGACATACCGCCACCTCATCGGGATACTCGCCACCACAAAATGCACAGCGTTTCACGTGATGCAAACCGAACGAACCATTATAGGACAGCCACGGGCATAGACGATACAGCCGTTCGGATAACAAAGCCAACATCCAATGAGAATCAGCTCTGCCGTTCGCTGGAACAACCTTTCGCCGGACCTCCGTTCGAGACTGCACCATGAGAAACCCCGTCGGAGTTCCGTTTGAGGGCGATAGAACGGAAAGGAAAAATTCCTGTCAGGGGATTCCCCGTCGACCGTACGCGTGATTGCACTGCCAAGGAAAAGGGACGTTTATCGAGCCGTCGTTTTGTTGGCTCCGCCAATGCTCCAGAGGTGTTTCGCTGTGCGAACATACAGCTTTCCGCCCGCAACGGCCGGCGTAGAGTGACAAAGTTCGTCCAGCGGATAGCGGTGCAGCACCTTGAACTGATCGCTGGCTTCAACGACGACCAATTCCCCGGTTGTCGAAACGCAGAACAGCCGACCATCCACCCACAAGGGCGAGCCGAAGAAGTCGCCACCGACCCGTTCCTGATAACGGACTTCGCCGGTCGCCGCCTTAAGACAACTCAGAATGCCGCTATCGCTCCAGAACCAGGCAAGATCGTCCACGACGATACCGGTGGTCACATAAGGCGCGGACTTTTTCAGCTGATAGGCCAGTTCCGGCTTTTTCCCGCCATCGCCCGCCCGGACGGCGGTGACGAAGTTGCCGCCCGCCCCGCTGCCGCACGAGCCCAGGATGAGATCACCCGCAACGAGCGGCGAACTGACGGTCCGTTTGTCGAACGCCTGGTCGTATTCCCACAGGACTTTGCCGGTGTCCGGATCGAGCGCGGAAATCCCATGTGCCTGGCTGTTGAAGATGAGCGCCGGCCGGCCGTGCTTCGGTTCAAACACGCACGGCGTGGAGTAAGCCACGACGGCGCTGCGACGCGGCGTTTGCCAAACCGTTTTGCCCGTCTTCGCGTCCACGGCCACGATAAAGCTTGTGCCGCTGCGCGTGCTTTCTTTGACGAACTTCTGATCGTCCTGGTCGTTACCGAGAATGATTTTGCCGCTGTAAAGGATGGGCGAGATACCGCAACCATGCTGGCTGACGAAAGGGCCAAAATCGCGCTGCCAAACTGCGTTGCCGTCGTGATCCAGCGCCGCGAGCAGGTAATGCTCCGGTTCGTTCCAAACCACGTAAACCCGCTCCGGGTCCACGGTGGGCGTCGATGCGGCGTAACTATTGAATTGATGCCTAGGAAACGGCGTGAGCGGAAAATCGTGGCGCCAGAGGATCTTCCCGTCCTTTGCGTTGAGGCAAAGCACGTAGAGCCCGCCCGATTTGTCGCCGGTGCAGGTGAGGAAAATGCGTTCACCCCAAAGGACGGGCGCGGAATGTCCCGTGGCCGGCAATTCAACTTTCCAATTGACGTCGCTGTCACCGATTTTTGTGGGGATGGTCTTGGCCTGGCTGATGCCCGTGCCGTTGGGCCCGCGAAAGCGGGTCCACTCCTGGGCCAGGTCATGGGGAGCGAACGAGGCAAGGCCAGCGGCAAAGAGTGCCGTCGCCCAAAATGTTTTCATGCGCATTTGAGGAAATCTCCGGCTCTGCCGGAGGAGTCGTTCGAGTTCGACAATTCCGGCATGGGTCCGACACCCAGGCTGAGTTTCGAGCCGCTTCCCCTCACTCCGGCCTTCTCCCTCGGGAGAGGGTGAAACGTTCTCCCCACAGAGAATAATCCACACTCGTTGGCTTTCCAGCGCGCTTGGCTCGCTGTTCCCTCTCCCCGAGGGAGAGGGGAAAGGAGCCGTTGCGTCGCGCCAGGCGAATGTCTTCGCCTCGGCGCGCGACGATTGCCCGGAGGACCATATGGCTTTGAGTCGTGCATGACTCTACGTCTCGGACTTTGTCCGAGCTCGGTGACGCACATAAATCTGAGCAGCTGGCTTCACGCCCAACGAATGGCTTTAAGGGCCGTTTTTTGAACAGGAACCCTTTTGAACTGGCGAGTCAGATTCGTGAGGGACTCTTCCACACCGAGACGTTCGAGACTGGACGCGCCGACAAAACCAACGGTGTCGGTATGCTGGTTGATGTAAGCGGCATCTTCGGGCGTCGCGATCGGTCCGCCGTGGGAAAGGAAGAGGATGTCTTTGCGGACTTCCCGCGCGCCTTCGATAATGCGGCGGACTCGTTTGACCGCTTCTGGCATGGTGACCACGGCGCCTTTGACACCGATGGAACCGCCGACCGTCGTGCCAACGTGCGCGATGATCGCGTCGGCGCCGGCCTCGGCCATCGCCTTGCTTTCTTCTGGTGTGGCGACATACACAATCGTGAACAAATCCATCCTGCGGGCGAGTGCAACCATTTCGAATTCCTTTTTCACGCTCATGCCGGTTTCTTCAAGGATCTGCCGGAACAGTCCATCGACGATGCAGTGAGTCGGGAAATTGTTCACGCCGGAAAACCCCATCTCCTTGACCTGGAGCAGCCAGTGCCACATGCGCCGGCGCGGGTCCGTCGCGTGCACGCCGCAAATCACCGGGATGTCCTCCACGATGGGCAAAACCTCAAACTCGCCGATCTCCATCGCCACCGCGTTCGCGTCGCCGTAGGCCATCAGGCCGCAGGTCGAGCCGTGGCCGGCCATGCGGAAACGTCCAGAGTTATAAATGATGATCAGATCGGCCCCTCCCCGTTCGATGAATTTCGCGCTGATGCCGGTGCCCGCGCCCGCGGCGATGATCGGTTGACCCTTTTTGAGCGTGGCGCGGAGCCGTTCGACAACTTCCTTCCGTGTGTACGGATTACCTTTTCCAGTCCAGGAGTTCGGCATGGTCAAAGAAGCAGATTCAGTGTTTGCGTTTCAGGTTGCAAATGCGATGGGCGAATCTGCGCGGTTCGGGGTGGAATTGCAATCTCCCAATGTTCTCAATGTTCGGGATTGACCGCTCAGCGATTTGGAGTAGCGTGACTTGTCACCTCGTTAACCAGAAAACCAAAGTTTCTTATGGAACAGAACAACAAGCCATTGCAGGCCGGTGGAGACACCCGCCGGGAATTCATCAGGAAGGCGTCTACTGCGGCGGCGGTCGTTGCCACCACCCACCTTTTCAAGACGCCCGTTTACGGTCAAAGCAGCGCCCCCTCGACGGGGCGTGTCATCGGCGCCAACGACCGCATCGCCGTGGCGGTGGTCGGCGTGGGTTTTGGCATCGGGAAAAACCACCTCGAAGGCATCCACAAGAACGCCGGGGCGAATAACGTCGTCATGGCCGCCGCCTGCGACGTGTTCAATAAACGCCGGGACTGGGCGCAGCAAACGGCCCAGTTAAAGAGCAGTGACGTTTATCCGGACCACCGAAAACTGGTCGAACGAAAGGACATCGATGCCGTCGTGGTGGCCACGCATGATCCGTGGCACGCGGGCATTTGCATCGAGGCCATGGAAGCCGGCAAGCATGTGTATTCAGAGAAACCAATGGTCCGGTATCTCGACGAGGCATTTCGCGTTTACGACACGGTCAAGCGGACCGGCAAGATATTCCAGGTCGGCTCCCAAGGGTGTTCCGCCGGCGCGTGGCACCGGGCCGCGGACCTGATCCGCGGCGGGAAGATCGGAACACTCGTGTGGGGCCAGGGCTATTACTGCCGCAACAATCCCAAAGGCGAATGGAACTACGACATCGAAGCGGAAAGCACCCCGCAGAACATCGACTGGGACCGCTGGCTCGGTCCGGTATCCAAGCGGCCGTTCAGCGCGGACGCCTTCCATCGGTGGCGCAAATACTATCCTTACTGCTCGGGCTTGCTGGGCGATTTGGTGCCGCACCGCTTGCATCCGCTCATGTTGGCCACGGGCAACCCGGAGTTCCCCAAGCGCGTCGTCAGTATCGGCACGAAAGACGTGCTTACGGACAAAAACACGCCTGGCACGCCGGAGCGCGACGTGCCCGAGCACGTGCAGCTACTCGCCGAATTTCCGAGCGGCCTGTTGCTGACCGTCACGTGCAGCACCGTCAACGCACGCAGCCCCAATTTCGTCATCTACGGCCACAAAGCCACGATGGAAATTGGCGATCAAGGCAATGTGCTGCAGATGATTCCGGAACGCGCCTTTGCCGAGGAGTTCGAGGGACTCTCCGAGACCGAACGCAAGGAGTTGGGAATCGAGCCCATCAAAGGCCTGCAGAATGAGGATATCCGCGTCCACGAAAAGAACTGGTTCGATTCCATCCGCGCCAACAAACAGCCCAACGCGGGCATCGAACTCGCCGTCCGGGTGCAGACTGTCATCTCCCTGGCGGAGATGTCGCAACGGCTCAACATGACCTGCCTGTTCGACGAGAAGACCCGCAAAGTCACCGATGGCGGCGGCAAGGAAGTCAAACCGATCACTTACGGTTCAATCCCCGGCCTGTCCTGACGTCGGCTGCCGGTTTTTTTCCCGGGGTTTCGCGGGAGCTTCCTGCGGAACCCCGATTTTTTTGCCATGACATCCGTAGCTGTGGCGCGCCAGGCAATGGCGACGCGCTTTGAGATCGTTCTCCACGGTGAGCATGACGTGGCGTTGCGCGCCGCGGCGGAGGAGGCGCTCGACGAGATCGAGCGCCTCGAAGCTCAACTCAACCTGTATCAACCAACCAGTGAAATCAGCCACATCAACGCCCGCGCCGCATTCGAGTCTGTTCAAGTGGAGCCGTCCCTCTTTCGCCTGCTGCAGCACGCGCAACGGTTGAGCCGGGAGACCGATGGCGCATTCGACATTACCATCGCACCGTTGATGCGCTGCTGGGGTTTCATGCGCGGCACCGGCCGGCTGCCTGACCCGGCGGATGTGATCGAGGCGCGCGAGAGAGTCGGAATGCGCTGGGTAAGTCTCGATGAAGAGCGATTCACCGTCCGCTTCACGCGTGAAGGCGTGATGCTGGACCTCGGTTCGATTGGCAAAGGCTACGCGCTCGAACGGGCGGCTGAACGCCTCAGAGAAGCAGGCGTGAGCCGCGGCATTTTGCATGGCGGCACCAGCACCGTTTATGGCCTTGGTTCGCCAATGGATGCCGAGGCGTGGAAAGTGGCTGTCCCGAAGCCGGAGTTTGCCGAGCAAACCATCGCCTTGGGCGCGACGAGCCTTCACGAACCGTCGGGGCTGGACGATTTTTTGGCTGTCGTTCCGCTCAAAGACGAAGCGCTTTCCGTCTCGGCTGTTTGGGGCAAAGCGTTTGCGGCGGGCGACCGCGTGTATGGCCACGTCATTGACCCGCGCAAAGGCGAGCCAGTGGACGGCGCGGTTCTGGGGGCGGTGGCGTTGCCATCGGTGACCGAGAGCGGAGCGCATTCGAGAGTGCCGTTGGACTCGGTGCCTGGAGGACCACAAAAGGTTGTTGGGTTGCGGAATGGGGTGGGGATGCCTGGGGTGGGTG
>JACXTT010005515.1_pt1 | contig 18366 bp, 21 predicted proteins | sample 9270951 | NCBI WGS metagenome assembly JACXTT01 (sample SAMN15532306, study PRJNA645909) | rock metagenome | isolation source: weathered quartz diorite | place: Puerto Rico | collected 2017-06-21 | reverse complement strand
AAAGGTCGTCACTGACCATCTCGAGAAGGCCACCTCCCTTTCGGCCGCCCCGATCCCCTAGGTCCGGGACGAACACGAGCAGGCGAAGACAGCGCACTACAAACATATTGGGCTCTATGTGTATCAGCGGGATTTCCTGCTAGCATATTCGGAATTAGCCGTTGGACCGCTCGAGCGCGCCGAGCGCCTCGAACAATTGCGGGCCATGGAGAACGGCTACAAGATTCGGGTTGTGGAGACCGAATACGATTCGCTCGGCGTCGATACGCCGGAGGATCTGGTGAAGGTGACCGGGTTGTTCGAGTTCGCGGGTTTGGGATTCAAGGAATAAAGGAGACGTCATTCAAACGGCCATGCCAAAGTGCATCTTCGTTACGGGCGGTGTTGTTTCGTCATTAGGAAAGGGTATTGCGGCGGCAAGCATCGGTTGCCTGCTCGAGAGCCGCGGGCTTCGCGTCAACATGCAGAAGCTCGATCCGTATCTGAATGTGGACCCCGGGACGATGAGTCCGTTTCAACACGGTGAAGTCTTCGTCACCGACGACGGCGCCGAGACCGACCTCGACCTCGGCCACTACGAGCGCTTCACGCACGCACCGCTCAGTCAGGCCAACAATCTCACGTCCGGCCGCATCTATTCGCACATCATCTCGCGCGAACGCCAGGGCGAATACCTGGGCAAGACTGTGCAGGTGATCCCGCACGTCACCGACGAAATCAAGGCAGCTGTGCGCAAGGTCTGGAAGGACGTCGATGTCGCGATCGTCGAAATCGGCGGCACTGTCGGCGACATTGAAAGCCTGCCGTTCATTGAAGCGATCCGCCAGCTTCGCAAGGAACTCGGCCGCTCGAACGCCATGTTCGTGCACGTTACGCTCGTCCCGTGGATCGCGGCAGCCAAGGAACTGAAGACCAAGCCGACGCAGCATAGCGTGAAGGAACTGCGCGCCCTCGGCATCCAACCCGACATCCTCGTGTGCCGTTCCGATCGCGAAATCCCCGACGAGGTTCGCAAGAAAATCGCCCTCTTCTGTGACGTCGAACCGGAAGCCGTCATCGCCGCCACCGACGTCGAATCGGTCTATCAGATCCCGCTCGTCTTCGCGGACCAGGGAGTGGACGATTTCATCGTCCGCACGCTCAAGCTCGAGACCAGCGACCGCAAGCTCGATGCCTGGAAGGGCATGCTCGAGCGGCTCTACAAGCCCATCGGCGAAGTCAGCATCGGCCTCGTCGGCAAGTACACCGACTACGAGGACTCCTACAAGAGCCTCAAGGAAGCGCTGTTGCATGCGGGCATCTTTCACGGTTTCCGCGTCAGGATGGAGTGGATCGATTCCGAAACCATGCAATGGCCGGCCTGCAAAGAGAAGCTCGCCGAGTTCGACGGCATCCTCGTCCCCGGAGGTTTCGGCAAGCGCGGGGTGGAAGGCATGCTGGACGCCATCCGCTTTGCGCGGGAAGAAAAGGTCCCGTATTTCGGCATTTGCCTGGGGATGCAGACCATGGTGATCGAGTTTGCACGCAACATCTGCGGGCTCGACGGCGCCAACTCCACTGAATTCGAGAACGCTCCCAGGCACCGGGTCATTTACAAACTGCGCGACTTGTTGGGCGTGGACGAACTCGGCGGCACGATGCGCCTCGGCGCGTATCCATGCCAACTCGCCGAAGACAGCTTCGCGCGGGAGGCCTATGGCTCACCGGAGATTTCCGAGCGCCACCGCCACCGCTTCGAATTCAATCGCGAGTACGAGCAGGTGCTCGTCGAGCACGGCCTGCGCATCACCGGCCAGAGTCCCGACAACAAAATTTACGTGGAAATCTGCGAGATCCCCGATCACCCGTGGTTCCTCGGCTGCCAGTTCCATCCTGAGTTCAAGTCGAAGCCGATGGAACCGCATCCGCTGTTCACGGCCTTTCTCGGCGCCGCCGCGAAGCATCGTGAAGTTCGCCTGTCGAACGCCGCCCAACCTTTGTTTGCGGGCATGGAATCCGCCGCATCGTGAGCCCGATTGTTTGCAACAACCCGGCTCTCGGCCTGATCGTGGGACCATGCGTCATCGAGAGCGGGGAACATGTCCTGTTTCTCGCGCAGGAAATCCGCAAGATTGCCGGCGCCGATGGTTTCGTCTTCAAAGCCTCATTCGACAAGGCGAACCGCTCGAGCGTCAGCGCCTACCGCGGACCCGGGATCAAAGAAGGATTGCGCATTCTCGGCGAGGTCCGCAAACTCGGCATCCCGGTGCTCACCGATATTCACGAGCCGTCGCAAGCCGATCTTGCGGCGGAAGTCGTCGACATCCTCCAGATCCCCGCATTTCTGTGCCGCCAGACCGACCTGCTCGTCGCCGCGGGCCGCACTGGCAAGACTGTGAACATAAAGAAGGGGCAATTCGTTTCGCCCGCCGATATCCGTTATGCCGCGGAAAAAACCGCATCCACGGGCAACAACGGCATCATCCTCACCGAGCGCGGTTCGAGCTTCGGCTACAACAATCTGGTGGTCGACATGCGGGGCCTCGCCATCATGCGTTCCTTTGGTTGGCCGGTTGTGTTCGACGCAACCCACAGCGTGCAACTGCCAGGGGGGGCCTCGGGCGGCGCGGGTTCCGGAGGCCAACCGCAGTTCATCGAAACGCTCGCACGCGCGGCCGTGGCCACCGGAGTAGATGGTGTGTTTGTGGAGGTCCACGAAGAGCCGGAACGAGCTCTTTCCGACGGAACCAACGCCCTGCGCCTCGACAAACTGGCCGGCCTGTTGACCCGCCTCCGCTCCATCCACACGCTCGTCCACGCGTTTTGAGAACTCGTCCAAAAGCATGCCGCGCTACCACGTCGCCTACTATCTGCCGAAGTCCGGAGAGCGCATGATCCGCGCTGAAGTGCTCGACTTTCCCGGCGTCCAAAGCCAGGGCCTCGACATCTCGCAGACCCGAAGCCTGGTGGCGCAAGCGATGCAAGACATGGCCATCACCTACGCAAATGAAGGCCGTGAACTGCCAAAGCCCGATCCCGCCGCCGACGCCCCACACGCAGACTACCTCGAAATCATCCCTTTGACGTTCTAGTTCTTAAAACAAAGCAGTAGACAAACTACCACCATTAGCAGTAGGCTGTCTACCAGATGCCGCCTCCAGACAAGATCGAAGTTCTACAAGGCACGCTCGACCTTCTGATCCTCCGCACACTCCAATGGGGTCCACAACACGGCCACGGCATCGGACAGGCGATCCGTTCCAAATCCGGCGAACTGCTGCTGATCGAACACGGCAGCCTCTATCCAGCCCTGCACCGGCTGCAGCGCGAAGGTTGGATCGAGTCCGAATGGGGCGTGACGCAAAACAATCGGAAGCGAACAGGGATCGGCATTGCGATCCGCCAACGGACCAGAAACCCTCGACGCCGATCCCGTTGTTCGCGGTTCCTCAAAGGGGCCAAGTTCTACCGCTTGACCGAAACCGGCAAAAGCCAACTGGCGGTCGAAGAATCGAAGTGGAAACTCTTCGTCAAAGCGATGTCTCGGACGATGCGTCCACAGGAGTAGTCACACATGGGATGGATCCGGGATTGGCGTTTGCGTGCGCAGCAGGAAGCGGACCTGAAAGAAGAGATTCGCACCAACCTCGCGATCGGCAAAGCCGAACAAATGGCCGGCGGCAAAACGCCCGCCGAAGCCGACCGCGCGGCGCGCCTGGAGTTCGGCAACCTCACATCCACAGAGGAAGCTGTCCGCGAAGTCTGGGGCTGGACCCGCCTCGAAACCATCCTGCAGGACATGCGCTTTGGCGCACGAAAGCTCCGCAAAACCCCCGTGTGGTCCGCCATTGTGATCCTGACTCTCGCGCTTGGGGTCGGCATGAGCACGGCAATTTTCAGCGTCGTCCACGGCGTGTTGCTGCAGCCGCTCCCCTATCCCGAGCCGGACCGGCTCATGGCGATTTCGCCGACGGCCACGCAGAAAAACAAGGACCAGAAAAGCAAGGAATGGTTCAACCCCAATCCCGCGCTCTGGACATACTGGCGGGAACATCTCACACGTGTTGAGGACATCGCGCTCACCCGTCCGGTCGTCAACTTCAATCTCACCGGCGATGGCGAACCTGAACGGCTCCAGGCCGCGCGCATCACCTTCAATGTGCCCGAAGTGTTGCGCATGCGCCCCATATTCGGCCGGACTTTCAGCGAAGACGAACAGCGCGCTGACGCCAAGGTCGCGCTCCTCAGCCACGCGCTCTGGAACCGGCGCTTTGGTGGCGATCCGGCAATCGTCGGCCGCAAAATTCAACTCAATGGAGAGCCTTTTGAAGTGATCGGGGTGATGCCGCCGGACTTCCGCTATCCGACAGCCAGCTTCGAAATCTGGGCGCCCCTCTACTTACCGCCTTCCGCCATCGGTCACGGCTACAATTTCGGTTATCTGTGTGTCGGGCGGCTGAAGCCGGGAGCAACCGTCGAGCAAGCCCAGGGGGAACTCTCTGCCGCGATGCGGCAGATCGCACTAGAGCACCCGTCAGCTTACAAACAAGGCCAGGACTGGATGGGCGGCTTGATCGAACCTCTCGCGCAAAACCAGGCTTCCAAAATCCGGCCCACGCTCTATCTCCTGACCGCTGCGGTCGCCTGCCTTCTTCTGATCGGCTGCATGAACCTTGCCGTTCTTCTCATAGCCCGAGCCAGCGGACGCGCTCGCGAGATTGTTGTACGTGTGGCCCTCGGAGCCAGCGCGCAGCGGATCCGCCATCAGTTGTTGGCCGAAGCCGTTCCTCTCGGCCTCGGAGGAGCCGCGCTGGGCGTCGCCGTTGCCTGGTGGATGCTCTCCATCCTCAAGCCGCTGCTGCCGGCGGACATGCCGCGGGTGGAATCCATCAGCCTCAACCCAACGGCTTTCGCGTTCGCCACCATCGTCAGCATGGCCGTAGTAATTCTCGCCAGCCTCGTACCTGCGCGGCTGACTACCGCTCCGGCGCTGGGCTCCCGCAGCGTCACCGGCAGCAGTGGCGTCAGGGACTGGCTCGTCGCCGCGCAAGTCGCGCTTGCGTTGATTCTGTTGTTCGCTGGGGTCCTGTTTGCTCGAAGTTTCGCCGCACTGCTCGATGTCTCGCCTGGGTTTTCGAGCCAGGGCGTCCTCACTATGCATCTGGCGGTTTCGCGAGCGAAATTCCCTAAAGACGAGCAAATATCCGCCTACTATTCCCGCCTCATCGAAGCGGCAAAAGCCGCGCCTGGAGTTCTCGAGGCCGGCATCGTCAACCGCCTCCCGCTCAGCGGCATCATGCAAACCGGTGGCGTCGAATTCGAAGGCTTGGACAACGCCATCCTGGTGGATTGGCGTACCGCGACGCCCGGCTATCACGCGGCGCTGGGGATCCCTTTGAAACTGGGCCGCTGGTTTTCCGATTCCGATGGGGCTGATACTCCGGTGGTCGGCCTGATTGACGAAGCCGTCGCCAAGCGCGTCTTTGGGGACCGCAATCCCGTCGGTACGCGATTCAGGTGGCAAGGTCCGCCCGGCCAGGTCAATGACGACCCGTGGACCGAGATCGTCGGCGTCGTGGGCCACGTGCACAACGACAGTCTGGAAAGCGATCCGAGGCCGCAAGTCTACTGTTTGCGTGCAATGCCGTTGGTCGATGGCCAGATAGCTGCGGCAGTGGGAGCTGTCGATATTGGCTTGGCTTGATGGAGTTCTGAGACATGTCAAATTACCACATTGCCGGCTATCCCTGCCCCCTGCTTCTCGAGATTGAGGAACGATCACAGCTTGTAGTTTGGGGTGATGATTTGAGCATTGGCCCAGTCCCAGGCGGACTAAGTTTTGAGGAACTCGAAAGCCGAAGACATGCCTTTTCGGAGGAGGTCGGGGCCAAAGTGACAGGGCCCGTTAACCCTCAGATGCGGGAGATGATCGAGCGCAGGTTGGCTCAACGCCGGTATTGGTTACATCCTAAGGACACGTTGGGACTTTTTTCCAGTCAAGATAAGGTGTTCTTGTGGTTCGGTGAGGGACAAGGCTCCCTACTTGCACTCGTGCAAGCGATTGACACCATCCCCTCGCGGGCGGAGATCTGGTTCGTACCGTTGACAATTAATGCTGCGACTCAGAATCACGACGTAATCGCTGCGTGGAGGGAGAAGCGAGTCCTCTCCAGGGAGGAACTTAGCGTTGCCAAGAATATATGGGCTCTATTTCGGAAAAACAACCCGTTCGAGTTCCATCACTATGTGGATGAATTGCCTGAGATCTTTCAAGGAATGCGGCGGTCCGCTTTGACCCTTCGGCGATTATTTCCCAGTGCCGAGAACGGTCTCGATTGGGTTCAATGGCGAGTGCTAACGGCGATTCGTGGTCAATTGTGCACCGGTGCTTCGGCGGTCTTGGAAGCGATGTCCGGTTCATATATGGGAGACGGATATATTTCCTATGTTCTGATTCGTGAGATTCAACAAGAGTCACCACTCGTCGCCGTTGAAGCGCCGCCCGAATCCATAACGATGCAGGCAATCGCATCCAAGGGACTCCGTCTGACACCGTTGGGCGAGGCTGTCTTGGATCACAAGGCAGACGCTGTTGTACTTAACGGCATTGACAAATGGGTCGGTGGGTGTCATATCGATTCGTCGGCAGGAACGGGCTATCGCTGGAGTGAGGCAGAATGCCTGTTTCTTCAGTTGTGATGAAACACTGATACTGAGCAGGTCACAGATAAGCGCTCAACGTTCCGTCGGCGGGCCAGTACACGTTCAGCTTCGCGAGCGACGACGGATTCGTTTTCGCGGTGGGCAACAGTGCATCGCGAGTGAGTGGACCGCAGACCGGGACGCCGGCCAACAGCGCGTTTCAGGGCTATCCGGTGATGGGGGGCGTGAACCAGCGCACGGCTCCGGCAACGAACACGATCACCGTCAACTTTCCGGCGGCAGGCAAGTATCCTTTCGAGGTCGATTATGCCAAGGGTGGAGACAGCAAGCTCACGCTGCGATGCAGGTGAACGGCGCGCCATCCCGCCAGCCGTGCTGTTGCAAAGTCTACTGGCACGAGGCGCAGAGGCCGCAGGACAGGGGCGCGCTCGTTGTGAGAACCGCGGGCCGGCCTGAGACCTTTGCGCCAACAATCATCGCCAACATACGCAAAGTCAATCCGGATCAGCCTGTCTACGAGGTCCGCTCGATGGTCGAATGGATCGGCCGCGGCATGCAATCCCGCACCCTTGCCACCAGCCTGGTTTCGTTGTTCGGAGGCGCATCGGTTCTGCTCGCCTGCCTTGGTCTGTATGGCGTTGTTTCCTATTCGGCAAGCCTTCGCATCCGCGAATTCGGCGTCCGGCTCGCATTGGGAGCCGGCGGCGGCCACGTGAAACGGCTGGTGCTCGAGCAGGCGGGGAAACTTGCCGCCATCGGAGTGGGGATCGGCTTGCTGCTCTGCTGGCCCGCGGGTCAGGCCCTGCGAGGAATGCTCTTCGGCGTCACCAACCTCGATTGGATCGCCTGGCTCACGCCTCCGCTGCTTCTCATTGCCGTCGCCATGCTCGCGGGGCTCGGACCCGCATTCCGGGCCTCGAACACCGACCCCGCACGCACGCTCCGCGCGGACTGACACACCCGGCAATTACTCGTAGCGCAGCGCTTCTACGGGATCGAGTTGCGCCGCCTTCATGGCCGGCCACACTCCAAAGAACAGCCCGATCATCACCGAAACTGTGAAGCCGGTGATCACCGCCCAAGTGGGAACTTCAGATGGCAGAGACGGCACGAGCACGCCAACCAGCATCGTCACGGCGATCGAGAAGATGATCCCGACAACGCCGCCCATTCCGGTAAGCGCCATCGCCTCCATCAGAAACTGGAACACGATGTCGAACCTCCGCGCGCCCAGCGCCTTGCGAACCCCGATCTCGCGCGTGCGTTCCGTCACGCTCACCAGCATGATGTTCATCACGCCGATGCCGCCCACCAGCAAGCCCAGCCCGGAAAGCGCAATCGCCACCAGTGCAATCATCCCCGTAACCCTGTCGAAATTGGCGATGATCGAATCGGCCGTTGACAGCGAAAAATCGTCATCCACCCCCGGCGGAACCTTTCGGATCCTGCGCATCGCCGCGCGAATCTCTTCCATCGCCTGCTCGCGCAACCCTTCGCGCGCCTTGCAGGTGAAGAAGTAAGTGTTGGACGCCGGGTAGCGCATCTTCAGCGTCGACAGCGGGATCAGCACCTGCGAATCGAGGCCGTTCTCGCCGAAGAAGCCGCCTTTGGCGGGCGCGAACACGCCAATGATGTAGAACATGGCGTTGCCCAGTTGAATCGATTTGCCAACCGCCGATTGTCCGGGAAAGAGCGTATCGGCAAGCGTCGCTCCAATCACGCACACGGGCGCCGCGCGTCCGGCTTCTTCCTGCGTGAAATGCCTTCCGGCCTTGATTTCGCGGGGCGAAATGATCGTCTGATAATAATCGGCGCCGCCCAATTGAAAGGTGTCGGTTTCAAAGCCCGGGACCTTGACCACCGCGCCTCCCAATCCACGAGGAAACAACTGCATGCCGACTTCTTCCACCGATGGCGCGGATTTGCGTATGAAATCGGCATAGATCGGATCCATCAACCGGCGCTTCTGTTCCTTCGGAGGCGCCATCTGTTCGGAAGGGTCGCCGCCCACGCGCGCCAGGAACACATTGTTCGGGCCGAACTCTTCGAAGAAGGTCACGATGCCTTTGCGTAACCCGGTGAGCAGCGACGAAACTGTCACCACCGTCGTGATGCCGATCACGATCCCTAGAATGGTCAGCGCCGAGCGGAAGCGATGCGTCCACACCGCTGTTAGCGCCATCTTGATGTTTTCAACCGGAGTGATTTGCATGCTTGGCTTCCTGCTTACTGTTCCTGCCGCAACGCTTCGATCGGGTCGAGTTTCGCGGCCTTGTTCGCCGGATACCAGCCCGACGCCATGCCTACCACCGACGAGACGCCAACGGCGAGCGCGACAAACGCCGGCGTGATGTTGGCCTTGATGCCCAGGCCGAGGCTGACCGCGGTCGTCAACAACCAGCCGAAGCTCAGTCCGATGATGCCTCCAACGACGGACAGAATCACCGACTCCATCAGAAACTGGATCTGGATGTCGCTGCGCCGAGCGCCGAGCGCTTTGCGAATGCCGATCTCGCGCGTGCGTTCGGTCACGCTCACCAGCATGATGTTCATCACGACAATGCCGCCCACCACCAATGAAATCGCGGTGACGGGCACCACGACGGCGGCGATCAGCCCCAGAATCTGCTCGATGAATGACCGGATCGAATCCGGCGTGAGAAAGTCGAAATTATCCGGCTTGCCGGGGCGGGTCTTGAATCGCGAACGCAGCGCCGCGCGCGTGATGTCCAGCCCCTCTTCCAGTTTCAGCCCCGTCTCCGGGCGAGGCTTGCCGAAAATCGAAATCGTCGGCGAAGAGGTGAAAATGCGGCTGAACACGCTCGTCGGCATGTACACTTGATTGTCCTGGTTGCGGCCAAAGCTCGACCCGAGCTTTTCCTGCAAGCCCACAACCGTGAATTCGACGCCTTGGACTTTGATCTTCTTCCCGACTGGCGAACCGCCCGGAAAGAAAATCGCGCGAATATCGTCACCCACGACGCAGACCGGCTGCGAGGCCCGCTCTTCCTGGTCCGTGAAGAAGCGCCCTTCGACCAGCACGATATCGCGGATCTCCGGCAGGGTCGCCGAGGTGCCGAGAATCGCCGCCGTCTCGATGGTCAGGCCTTCGAACTTGAGGTCCGCGAAGCGCGTTTCATAAGGACTGTATAGAATCTGGTCGCCGGTCGAAAGCCGCAGGTACTGCAGGTCTTCTTTGCGGATCCGTTTGTTGTACCGCAGCTTGGCCAGCCGCTCTTTGCGTGTCGTGCGGCCCGTCGAAAGCATCTGGCCGATCAGGTAAGAATCACTGCCGAAAGCCTTCGAAGCCGAATCTTCGGCAAAAGCGCCGAGTCCGTTGATGGCCGCCCCCACCATTACCACGCTGCTGACGCCGATGATGACGCCGAGCAAGGTCAGAAAGCTCCGCAGCTTGTGGGCCCGTATGGAGTCCACGGCAAGCCGGAACGCGGTAATCAGCGATTGGTAGAGGTGCATCGGTTTTCGAAGGCGCTTCTACCATAGTAAGATGCCGCGAAACGGCGTGCGCGGACAACATCGAGCTACGCGTTCTCCGTCCTAAAAGGGGGACCGCCCGAGCGACCCCCTGATAACGCGGCGCTGACCACAGGTATTCTCAACTTCAACCCTGCGCCAGCGCGTCACGAAAAGACTCGCGGCCCTTGTCGATTGCCGTTGCGATGCGCCCGGCGCTCGAACTCAGTTGCCTGGCGGTTTCGGTGACGGATTGTTCGATACTGCTCTTCACGTCCGTCAGCTTATCCCGGGCTTGCGCTCCCGCTTCCAGGCTGCGCTCGCGAATATGCCTTCGCGTAGCCGCACCGGACTGCGGCGCGTATAATAGCGAAACTGCCAAGCCGGTCACGGCCCCCGTCAAAAATCCGATCCATACTTCACGATTGGCCATAACATTCTCTCCTTTGCTCGAATTGGCGTGTTGGTGCGAATACCCAAGTACTTTCGCCTATTGTGCACGCCGCGTGCCATTGCCGCCCGTTGCGCCACGATCATTGGCATGACATGGACTAGGCTGCAATTCGGGACGAGCAAATCGGGCCGCATCACGGTCCACCAAAAAAAAGGACGCCAGCAAAGCCGGTATTTTCTTCCGGCTGCGGTAGGTTATGGCATTCACGATTCACTTCTTGTCTGCAACCCGCCCACGGCCGTGAAATCGTTCTCCAGATTCGCAACAATAACCGGAAAAACTTTCCTCATCGCATCTGGCGCAATAGCGGCTGGAAGCCTGGCAACTCGTTGAAGTTGCAAATGAAAATGGCGTTTGGCCCCCCACCTGCAACCTCGTGTTACACCGGATGTGCTTCATGCCAGCCCGGCGCTCTCAACGAAATGAATGTGGAGATTCACCATGCGAAATATCAAATCATTGGGACTGGCCGCCTTCGCCGCCGCTCTCACGGTAACGACGTTGCACGCGGACCAATGGGATAAGAAGACAGTTGTCACGTTCGATGCGCCGGTGCAAATACCAACAGCAACCCTGCAGGCCGGCACATACACGTTGAAACTGCTTGACTCGATGTCGAACCGCCATATCGTGACCGTGTGGGATCGGGATGGAATGCACCTCGTCACCACCGTCCTCGCGATCCCCAATTACCGGCTGCAACCCACCGGTAAGTCGGTGTTTACCTTCTGGGAAACACCCGCCGATCAACCGCCGGCCCTCCGCGCCTGGTTCTATCCGGGAGACAATTTCGGCCAGGAGTTCGCGTATCCGAAATGGAAAGCGCAGCAACTGGCAAAGGTGACCCGGGCTGATGTGCCCTCGTTGGCCGACAACGAGGCCCGGTTCGGAACCAGGCCGGCCGAGCCTGCTCCTGCGCCGCCGCAGGAGACCGCTGCCGTCGTCCCGGCGCGGGCCCCCGTGGAGCCTGCTCCCGCCCCACCGGTAGAAGCCACACCGGAACCCGCGCCGGCCCCAGCTCCGGAACCTCCGGCGCCTGAGCCTCCGCAACAGCCGGCAGAAGCCGCGAAACCCGCGATGCCGCCAACAGCAGGCATCTGGGCGCAACTCGTCCTGGTCGGCCTTCTGGCGGCAATCGGCGGCTTCGCCCTATCAGGCAAGCGCCGCAACGCTTGAGCGAAGCTCTACACTAAGAGAACGGAAGGTCCTGATCAAGCGGCAGGACCTTCCGTTTTTGCGCCGTCAGTGGAGGGACACGTCATGAATCCGGATGCACCGGGCGCTTCGCGAAGGTCGCTGATGCTCCTCCTGCCGTTCTCGGCAGCCCTCTCGCGACTCATGGGGGAAGTTCGGCAACCACGGAGAAAAGACCGTGCGCAGCAACAGCAACAGCCGTCGCCGCAAACCGTCGAGGATTACGTCCTACGGTCGCACGCAAACCTCGTGGTGCTCGATGTGGCTGTTGTGAACGCGAGCGGCGCGCCCGTTTCGGGCTTGGCTCGAGACCAGTTTCTCGTTCGCGAGGATGGCCGGATACAGGCAATCAAGCAATTCACGGCGGACGATGCTCCCGTTTCTCTGGGCCTGCTCCTCGATATGAGTGGCAGCATGTCCCGCAAGATGCCGGCGATGCATCGCGCCATCGACGCATTCCTCGGGGCCAGCAATCCGAGGGACGAATACTTCGTCGTCGCCTTCAATGACCGGCCGCGGTTCGTGCTGCCTGCGGGCGTCGCTTTCTCACACCGGCGGGAGGATGTGCGCGCCGCGCTGCTCGCCAGCCGGCCGCAGGGAAGGACGGCGCTGTACGATGGCTTGGCCGCAGCCGTGCAGCACCTCGGCGCAGGTTCTTACGAGCGCCGTGTTCTCGTGCTGATCAGTGACGGCAAGGACACTGCAAGCGCGCTCTCGTTGTCCGCCGCGTTGCGTCGCGTGCGATCGGCGCCGGTGACCATTTATACAATGGGCCTATTCAGCGGCGCGGAGGAAGCGGACGAGACGAATCGCGGCGTACTCAAGCGAATCGCGCGAATCACCGGCGGATTCTACTTCAGCCCCGAGAATGCCGATGGCATCGAGCAGGCCTGCGTGCGCATCGCGCGTGACATTCGAGCCCGCTACACGCTCGCCTACACGCCTCCTGAGCTGACAAAGTCCGAAGCCGCCGCCCCCGGCGGCAACGCCATTCGCAAAATCAAAGTCGAATTGCTGCTGCGCGACCGCCTCGGACCGGGACTCTCGGTTCGCGCCCGCTCCGAATATGTTGCTGCAGCAGGAAAGGGAGAAACGAATGATTGAGCGAACAGGCATCGAGTGGACCAGGGAACTCTCGACGCCGATCCTCTAGGAAGAAGTGCCTCTTATGCCAAACCGCTACCCATTTTTTGATCCGCCGCGCTTCGAGGCCGCGCCGCCGCCGCGTCCGTTCCTCCGATACATCTGTTTTGGCGTAGCTGCCTTCTGTTTTGGCTGGGCCGGTTTTCTCTTCCTTGATCAGTACTTGCATCAGCAAGAGGCGGGAGAGTTGTTCAAACAGTCGGTCCGCGCCGCCAAACGCCAGCCCGCGTCCATTAATAAGAATCGCAAACGCATAGAGGGTCCCATTGCGAAGCTCGAGATCTCCAGACTGGATGTGTCGGGTTTCGTCGAAGATGGTTTTGATGCGGCGACGCTGCAGCGCGCCATTGGCCACCTTCCGGAAAGCGCAAGGCCCGGTGAACCCGGCAACATCGTGATGGCGGCTCACCGCGACACGTTCTTTGCAGGCCTGCGCGGCGTTCGCGTGGGCGATGTGATCCAGTTGCAAGCCGTGGACGGACGCGCCTTTCGCTATGCCGTGTCGAAGGTGTTTGTGGTCAGCCGGGATGACCCTTCGGCCATGGAGCAGCACCCGCCGCAGGCCGGCGGTGGCGCCTCTCAGAGCCTTCTGACGTTGATCACCTGCTACCCATTTCATTACATAGGCAATGCCCCGGATCGCTTCGTGGTGCAGGCCCGGCCGATCGAGGCCAGAGGCTACTCGGGGACGGGAAAGGCGGTCATTTGGCGGCAGCGCGCCGTGCGACAGTATCCGCCGCAAGTCAGTAAAAACTTCCGGAATGCCCCTGTGGCCCAAGGAATGCAGTAACGAAACCGACCCCTCCATCATTCGGCGGAGAGGGTCAAATCACAAATTAGAATCAGACAGAGGGCAACTGAAAAGAACCCACTCTCCCGAACCGTGGGAGAGCGGGTTCTTTGCGCTGTGTCCAGGCGTTCATCGGTTGTTCCCTTTTGCGAGACGTAACATGGTGATAGCTTGCGGCCCCAACAATCCACCACCGATCGCAGCGGCAGGAATGTAGTGATGTCTTCGAACCTTGATTTCGATTTTTTGATTGGCGACTGGTCTGTGTCCCACCGCCGCCTGAAACATCGCTTGGTTGGATCGAGTGATTGGGAGGAATTCAAAGGTACGATGTCATGCCGCAAGATCCTGGGCGGGATGGGCAACAGCGACCAGAACTTTTTGGAACTGCCTGGTGATTCCTACCACGCCATGACGGTTCGCACCTTTGACCCGGCGGGCAAGGACTGGTCAATTTGGTGGTTCGACGGCCGTTATCCAGGCTCGCTTGACCCGCCAGTGAAGGGCAAGTTCGTTGACAGCATAGGGACCTTTTTCGCGAAGGACAACTACCAGGGCGTCCCGATCGTGGTGCGCTTCGCGTGGGATTCTCGCGATGCTGAAGCGCCGCGATGGGAGCAAGCCTTCTCGAAGGACGATGGCGCTACTTGGGAAACCAACTGGATCATGGTCTTCATGAGATGAATTGATCCTCATGAGATGAATTGCTCCTCGGTAGCCTGCGCAGGGCCGGACGGCCCACCAATGAAACAGAAACTCGACACGGCCGCTACGTCCGGCTCCGTTGCGCAGGCGAGTTCCTCAAACGGCCTTCTTGGAGGAAAAACCAGGAAGAACGGTGTCCGATCCATCGTCTAAGTACACAGCGATGGATGAAAATGGATACGACGGTTGGTGGCCCATCTGAAGCATGACCCTACTCGAGACGCCGAACTGGTTGCCGGACTCCAGGCTGGGGACCGCAGCGCCCTCAGCGGACTGTATCGCATCCACAAAGACAAGGTCTATTCGATCGCTCTGTATTTCTTTCATGGCGATGCGGCGCTGGCGGCCGACATCACCCAACAAGTTTTCTTGAAGCTTATGACGGATGTTCGCAGCTACCGGGGCGAGGCAGGCTTCTCCACCTGGTTGTATCGCCTCGTCGTGAATGCCTGCATCGATCTGGCGCGAAGCCGGCGGCAGCGCAGCAAACGAGAGGGCCCGGCGCTCGACAATGATTCGCCGCGTCTGGTGAATCAAGGGCCCACACCGGCCGAGGAGTACGAGAGACAACAAAAAGCGTCGGCGGTGCGGACCGCCGTTGGTTCGCTGCCGGAACCGTTCCGGATCGCCGTTCTGTTGCGGCATTTCGAGCAGCTTTCCTATGAGGAAATGGCCCAGGCGTTGGATTGTTCCCTGGGAACCGTGGCTTCGCGGTTGAGCCGCGCCCACCGCTTGTTGGCAAGAAGTTTGGGCCGGTTCCGGCCGTGTGGGAAGTGACAGGACGTGAACGAAGAGAAGAATCGTCACATTTCGGATGAGCAACTCACCGCATACGTCGACGGGGACCTAGCCGCGGGTCTGGAGACTGCTGAACTCGTCGCCGCACATCTCGCGGAGTGCGACGAATGCCGAGTCGCCCTGGACGAGTTGCGTGCAGGCGTGCAGGCGATGGCGGAGCTTCCTGTTGTCGCCGCGCCCGACGCGATCTGGACCCGGATTGAACGCAGTCTCCCAGCTCCGGAGCTGCGCAAGCGTTATGAGCGGTTTCGCTACTACATCGCCGCCGCCGCCGTAGCTGCAGCGGCTGTGATCAGCTTCTTTTTCTTCGTCCCGCCACGTCGCGACGAACCCACAGGATGGGAAGTGACCCGACTCGGAACCGTTGCCCAGCCGCTGCGGCGCGGCGAGTGGATTGAACATACACCAGCCACCAAAGGCGAGGTAAGCGTGAAGGCGGGATCGATCGGCTCGATTCTGATCGCTCCGGACACCCGAATTCGCTTGATCGAGGCCACTGCAAAAGAACAACGGATGGCGTTGGCGTACGGGCGGATACAAGTCCGGATCTCGGCGCCGCCCCGGTTGTTCCAAGTCGAGACGCAAGCCGGAACCGCCGTGGATCCCGGTTTTGACTAAGAGCTCGTCTGCGACCGTACGGGAAATGGATTCCTGCGCGTGACGCAAGGCTGGGTCGCTTACGAATGGAAGGGCCGTGAGTCACTCGTTCCGGCAGGTTCGAGTTGCCGCACGAGTCCCGGAAAGCAGCCTGGGCTGCCTGTCTTCGACGATGCTCCGGCCGCTTTCCTCGACCGCGTCGCCGCGTTCGACAGCGGTGGGACCGGCGGTGCGCTCTCGGCGAGCACCCTGATCGGCGATTTGCTCGATTCAGCCCGGCCCCGGGATACGCTCACGCTCTGGCATCTGCTTTCCCGCGTCGACTCCGAAACCTTCAAAGTCCGGATCGTGGACCGCATGGTGGCGCTTTCCTCACCTCTGCCGCAGGGCGTCACGCGCGACGCCGTGCTTGCCCTCGACCGCGATGCCCTCCGGCGCTGGCGTGAAGAACTTGCCTGGACGTGGTAGAGTTCCTCGTAAGCGAACAGGGATCGGCTTGGCGATCCGTCGCCGGCACAGAAACTTTGACGCCGATCCCGTTGTTCGCGACTCCGTCAAAATGGCGGGAAGAAAAGCAAAGGCTCGCGCGTCTCATTTCTCTCAGAGGATCATCTATGTTGCTGTCGAAACTCATACCATGCACCGGTTCAGCGTTGGCGGCGACGGTGGCGCTTCTGTTTCTGGCGCCCTCGGCGGGACACGCGCAAAGCCAACCCTTCGCGCTCCAGATTGCGAGTCCCGTGGCGGGCCAGGGGGCGACGCTGAAGAGCGCCTCATTTGTCTTTCGCTCCAGCGGCTGCGCCGATCTGTCGAAATTCGAGGTCACCGCAAAGGCCGAAGGACTGGTCAATGGGGAGCGGCGCACATTGCCGCTGGAAACATTTGCGGCGCCGGCGCCTGGCGTGTTCGCGGTCTTTAAGAAGTGGCCCCCCGAAGGAATCTGGATCGTTTCGCTCTCCGCTACCTGCGGGACCACGGCTTCAGCCGGCGCTCTGGTGGCGGTCGCCGGCGACCGATCCCCAGGACCTGACCGCAAGAACTCGAAGTTCTTCCCGCATCCCCCTACTGAGGCCGAGATTGCGTCGGCGCTAAAAGCGGCGGCATCAAAAAAGGCGGAATAAATCACGGCTGTGCAACGCCAAATGAGGTGAAAAAGGAGATTCAACTCATATGTCCCGCTTTTCACTACGCGCTGCCGCGGTGGCATTCGCATCACTGATCATCACTACGCCTGCGGCCTTCGCCGTCGATCCGCTGCGACCCGGCTTAGTTGCACACGAATGGGGCACGTTCACCACGGTCGCTTCCGAGACTGGTTACGCGGTACGGTGGCGTCCGCTCGCGTCGGCGGACCTCCCATGTTTCGTGGAACGATTCGGGCCTTTCCAGGTCAAGAGCCGGTTGGCTACCGCAGTGCGGATGGAGACGCCGGTGTTGTACTTCTACTCGCCGCGGCCGGCCAATTTGTCAGTGCGCGTGGACTTCCCGCAGGGACTCATCACCGAGTGGTATCCGAAAGCAAGTTCAGTCGCGCCATCCCAAACACCCAGCTACGCGCACGGAGGCAGGATCGAGTGGAACAACATCGAACTGCTGCCCGCAACCTCATCCGTAACCCTTCCTTCCACAAAAGGCGAGAGCCATTACTACCCCGCTCGCAACACCGATGCAGCGCCGCTTCGCGTGAATGGACAGTTGGAGAAGATGCTGTTCTATCGCGGTGTCGCAGACTTCGACGTGCCTGTGCAGGCGCAGTTCGACGCCGCCGGGCGTCTGCATCTCCGAAACACCGGGACTGCACCCTTACCTGTCGCGATCTATTTTGAGAATCGCGGCGGCAAGATCGGCTATCGCGCAGTTCGGGATTTCTCTGGTTCTGTCGACTGGGACGCACCCAGCGCCACCGGCATCAAGGACGTGCAACAGGCACTGGCGGCGGAACTGGTCCGCGCGGGGCTATATCCCAAGGAGGCGGCCGCGATGATCGATACCTGGCGCGACTCCTGGTTCGAAGCCGGGACTCGCGTGTTCTACCTCGTGCCCCGCAAGCTCGTGGATTCCGTGCTGCCGCTGCACGTCGAACCGCCTCCGGCTCTCGTAGAGCGTGTTTTCGTAGGACGCATGGAGGTGCTTGCGCCGTGGATGGCCGCTGAACTACCGAATGTCACTGACCCGAATGCGCTGTTTGCCCTGGGACGTTTCCTCGATCCATTTGCCGAGCAGAGCTTTCGGTCCACCGGAAAACGGTTGAACATGAGTGCGTATCGCGCAGCGACGCAACGGATCTGGGACGCGGCTGAGAAGAACGGAGGTTGCGTTCACTAGAACGTTACGCGAGCGTTAGTAGCGAGCCGGCAGCCGGGGTGGCCTCAATGCACCACTCCTCCGGCGTTGACGGGAAGGGGCCTCAACCGCCGGCCCCTTCCCAAACCCTTCCCCGCTGACCCACCTTCTGGCCTCCGCTTCGCTCTGGTTCTTGACGATTTCGATCACTTCAGGCACACTCAAGGAGCCAGCGTCGCTTCGCTCCGGTCGCACTGATCGGTTTCGCAGGAATGCTGATCGCTTT
>JACXTT010005514.1_pt1 | contig 18367 bp, 15 predicted proteins | sample 9270951 | NCBI WGS metagenome assembly JACXTT01 (sample SAMN15532306, study PRJNA645909) | rock metagenome | isolation source: weathered quartz diorite | place: Puerto Rico | collected 2017-06-21 | reverse complement strand
CGCCCGTGTACCCGGTCGAAGCAGCCAGCCCGATCGCAAGTCCTGCGAACATGTAGCATTTCCTCTCCCCCTGGAGTAGTATCTTGATGATGAAATATTGTGCGAGAAGCATGAAGAACGCGAGCAGGGGGTCGGCGCTCACCAGGTGCGCCTCCTTGATGTGAACGACGTTCACCGCGACGAAACCGGCCGCCAGGAACCCGGTTCCCCGTCCGAACACCAGTTTTCCCAGTTGATAGGTCATGGCCATCGTCCCCGCGTCGAAAACGACAGTTCCGAGCCGGGCGATGATGAGAAAGTTGGTGGGATCCTTCTCGAACGCCTGCCGGAATGAATCCAAGCTCGTGAAAACTCCGAGCAGATGCCCGATGACGAAGTACGCCGACTGAAGGATAAAATGCACGTAGACGCTGAGGGCGGGATAGATGTGAGGATCGAAATCAAAGCCGGCCCTCCCCCAGTTCCAGATTCTCCACGCGGCGCGGAACGGAGAGGCTTTTTCGTAGATCTCGGGGAGGTCCCACCCGATATGCCAGAGCCTCAATCCTACGCCGCACGCGAGGAGGAGCGCCAGAAAAATCCTCTCCCTGGTTCGGTCGACCGCGTGTTCGGCAGGCGTGAAAAATGAGGAAAGTGTCATCTGCGGATGGCACAAAGTATGAAATATTGACCCGACTTTCAATTGGTCCGTGCGTGTGAAACAGCCGGTGATCCCCATGAATGGATGGTGTATCGGCATCCCTGTTGACTCGCGTTAGTTTCTATTCGAAATCTTGATTCGGGAGGCCTTTTTCAGTACATTCGGAGAGTCCGCACAAGACCGGCCACCCTTGCGTATTCCTCCGGAAAAAATAGATGAGATAAGGAACGCGATCGATATCGTCGATCTGATCGGCAGCGTCGTGCCGCTGAAAAAGCGCGGGAAAAACCACGTCGGCCTTTGTCCGTTCCACACAGAAAAGACTCCATCGTTTACGGTGTCGCCGGAAAGGCAGATGTACCATTGCTTTGGCTGCGGCCTCGGAGGCAATGTCTTCACTTTTCTGATGGAATTCGAGAAAGTGTCGTTCGTCGAGGCCGTCCGATCGCTTGCGGAAAAGGCCGGGATCGCTCTCCCGGAGGGGCGGGATGATTCCCAGGCCGCAAGCGAGCAGGAGGTCATGTATGAGGTGTTGAAAGAAGCGGGGAGGTTTTACCACCGGTGCCTGACGGAAAGTCCGGACGGGAAGGCGGCCCTCGATTACCTGCGGAGCCGGAGATTCAGCGATCAGACGATCCGTACCTTCGGCCTCGGTTACTCCCCCCATTCATGGGACGCGTTCCTCACGTACGCGGAAGGGAAAACATTTCCGACAGCCCTCCTTGTGAAATGCGGGCTCGCGCGCCAGCGGGACGACGGCACTCACTTTGATTATTTCCGGGGCCGCGTCATGTTTCCCGTCTTCACCACGACGGGCCGCGTTGCCGGGTTCGGCGCACGCAAAATCCGCGAGGACGATCCCCTCGGGAAATACATCAATTCGCCCGAAACTCCCGTCTATAACAAGAGCCGGCTCCTGTACGGACTCTTTCAGGCAAAGGAGGAGATTCGCCAGGGCGAAACGGCGATACTCGTGGAGGGATATGCCGATCTCATCAGTCTCTTCCAGTCGGGGATAAAGAATGTCGTTGCATCGAGCGGGACATCGCTCACCGGAGATCAAATCACACTCCTCGGCCGGTATACCCGGAATATCACCATCGTCTATGATGCCGACTCGGCCGGATCGCAGGCCGCGCTCCGCGGCGTCGATGCCATACTCGAGCAGGATCTCGATGTGCAGGTCGCGAGCCTCCCCGAAGGGGAAGACCCTGATTCCTTCGTGAAGGCGAAGGGGCCCGAAGAGTTCAGAAAACTCATTCGGGAGGCGGTGTCCTTCATCGATTTCATCGCCCTGACATGCGAGCGCCAGAATAAACTTGCAACCCCCGAGGGACAGGCGCAGACGGTGAGGACGATCGTCGGGAGCATCGCCAAAATGAAGGATGAATTGAAAAGGAGTTTTTATATCAAACGGGTGGCCGACAAATACCGATTGTATGAATCGACTCTCTACCGCGAGCTGGAAAAACTGCAGTCCCCTCGCGGAAGCCGCCGCCAGGACCCTCAACGGCTCTCCGAACCCTCGCCAGCTCGCGAGACGGGCGTTCCGCAACCAGAAAAAGACCTGATCGGGGCAATGGTGCAGGGGGGTACCGACACGATACGATATGTTTTTTCAAAAATTTCCCTTGAAGACTTTTCGCATCCCGATGCACGGGGGGTCGCCGCGCTGCTGATTGCCCGCGCCGAGGCAGGCGAAAGCCTTGATCCGAATTCCGTCATCGACGATGTAAAGTTTCCATCCCAACGCGGACTCATCGCCGAGGCGGTCTTGCGCAAGTACCCGGTCAGCCAGGGGTGGAAGGGGGGATCCCAGCCCGCTCCACCCGATACGCTCCGCGCCGCCCTCGGGGCCATCACCGCGCTCCGGCGGCGGATCCTCGAAAACTCTCTTCAGGAGAATCAACGGCAATTGAAGGACGCAGCCCGGCGCGGAATCGATCTTTTCCCATACCTGGAGCGGAATCGGCAGATTTTGGGAGAAATCAAGGAGCTCGAACCTAAGCCGTAACCTTTCCGCTCCCTACGGCATCAAATGAGTAACTCATGGGTGGAAGGCCAGCCGACACGATTGCGGCGCGAAGCCCGGATGAGGATGATCTCATCGAACGGACTCGCGCACGGGATAGAGTTGCATTCGAGCAACTCTACAGGCTTCACGTGCGTCGAATCTACGCCCTCTGCCTTCGTATGGCCGGTGAAACCAACGCTGCGGAGGAGTTTACGCAGGATGTGTTTGTCCGAGTCTGGGAGTCAATCAGTTCCTACCGCGCCGAAAGCGCGTTTTCCACATGGCTGCACAGGGTCGCCGTCAACGTCGTCCTCGCATCGAGAAGGGCAGGGGTTCGACGGTTGAAACGCATCTTTTTCGCTGACGATATCGAAGAGCATGATTCCCCATCCTTTCCCCCCGGGGAAACGATGGACCTGGAAAACGCGATCGCATCCCTCCCTCCGCAGGCGAGGAAAGTCCTCGTCCTGCATGACGTTGAGGGCTACAGGCACGCGGAGATTGCATCCATGATGGGCCTTGCGGTCGGGACGTCGAAGACGCAGCTTCACCGGGCTCGAAAGCTGCTGAGAGGAGTTCTGCAGAGATGACCTGCGCCGAAATCAGGCCCTTGCTGGATGACTTTGTCGATCACGAACTGTCGGCGGAGAGGGAGGCCGAGATTTCCCGTCATCTCCATGATTGCGCCGGGTGCGCCGGAGAGGTGGATGACATTCGCCGGCTTCTCGCACGACTGAGTGAGCTGCCGGACGAAATCGCGCCGGGGCGTGATCTCTGGGGCCCGATCCTTGCCAGGATCGCCCATCCCTCAAGGCTCAGGATTAACCATTCCCCGGCGGATGGGAGAAGCGCATTCCGGCCGTCACGGATGGGTTTCGCCCTTGCCGCCGCCATCCTCGGCGTCGTGGCAGTCCTCTGGTTTCTCCCTTCCCCCTCCGGCATCTGGCAAGTCTCCCGCCTCGAAGGTTTTCCGCGGATAGATTCGTCGCCGTTCGAGGGATCGAGCACCATGAGGGCGGGATCCCTCCTGGAGACTGACGCGACCTCGCGCGCCCGGATCTCTGTCGGAAAGATAGGGCGGGTCGAAGTCGAGCCCGGCTCACGGCTCCGACTCATAGAGGCCGCATCGGACAATCAGAAAATGGCTCTCGAGCGCGGGACGATCGTTGCATCGACATGGGCCCCGCCGCGGCTTTTTTCCGTGGAGACGCCCTCGGGCGTCGCCGTCGATCTCGGATGCGCCTACCGGCTCATGGTCGACAATGCCGGGAGAAGTTTTCTTCTTGTCACCGCTGGAAGCGTCTCGCTCGAGTGGGGAGGCAGATTGTCAATTATTCCGAGCGCGATGATCTGCGAGACCCGGCCCGGAGTCGGTCCCGGCACACCGTATCGTGAGTCGGCTCCGGAGAGATTCCGGGCGTCTCTCGAAAAATTCGATTTCACGGGGGATGAATCGTGTCTCGACACAATCGTCAGCGCATGCCGGAGAGACGACGCGGTGACGCTCTGGCACCTCATCCGCCGCGCCGATATGAAGGCCCGGCCCCGCGTCTATGCCCGGCTGGCAGCTCTTGTTCCCCCCTCCCCCGACATCACCGAGAACGGAATCCTGAATCTCGACCGGGACATGATGAGACGATGGTGGAGAGAGTTTGAAACCGCGTCCCTGCCCGACGAAACCCAGAGTCCCGCAAAGTCCTTCTGGTCCTTCCTGAGAAAAACCTTTTCGATCTGATCAACCATCTCCGCCCGGGCGGCATCTCACCTACGAGGATGCGATCGGGCGATGCCGCGCATCCCCGCTGAAACTCTCACAAGCGCTGAAAGGATTTTATGAAACCGCTCATCGGATGGGCATGCGTGCTCGGCTTCCTCGTCATTCAGTGCTTCCGGCCGGAACGGACAAACCCTCCCGTCAATCCCGCCAACACATTCCAATATCGGTTCCACCCCCCTGAGAATATTGCCGGGATGATATCCCGCGCCTGCATGGACTGCCATTCCGACGAGACCCGGTGGCCGTGGTACAGCTCGGTCGCCCCCGTTTCCTGGTACCTTTCCCGCCATGTGGAGACCGGGAGAGAACGCCTGAACTTCTCTAGCTGGTCACAGCGGGAGAGGGGAGAGGAGGCTTATAAGCTGGGGGAAATGAGGGACTGGGTGGCCCGCGGCAAGATGCCTCTGAAATCCTATGTGAAGCTCCATCCTGAAGCCCGACTCTCTTCGTCGGAGATCGACTCGCTCGTGGCCTGGATTGACGTTCAAAGAGGCTTTTACACGGATTCCCAATAAAAAAAGGGCGGCCGGAGGCAGCCACCCTTAGGGATTGGGGATATGTAGCCCATTGCTTTGGAGATTTTCCCCACGTTCAAGGTAAGATTTTGCCCTCCCTGCTTCAAAGCGAATGTGTCCTGCGTCATATTTTCGCCCCCTCCCGCGGGACCACCCCCCTTAGGAGCGCAATTTTTGGGGAGTGAATTTTAGAGCCCAAATTTAATCGGAAAAACTGCGCAATCGGGCTTGATAAAGGGGGAGAGTCTTGAGTATTATGTCAAAGCATTCCGCCCCGCCTCAATTCCCTTGACATGCGTGGATCAGCCGGCACGGCTCTGAGGAAAAATCTCATGCGCTGATTTGTGACGGAGATTGAGTGCCCGTTGACCAGCGGCATCGCACGAAGTATATTGGAAACTACGATCGGAATATGAACAGGAATGAATCGCACCATCCCGAGGATCTGACATCGGTCGATGGTATCATAAAGGCTCTCTACGAGTCCGTTTCGTTTTCTCCCGGGCGGCAGCCGAATTTTGAGCGCCTCCGGACCCTTTTTCATCCCGGCGGCAGGCTCGTCCCGCCAAGGGGGGAGAAGGATTCGGCGACTTCCGTCATGGACCTCGAGACCTTCATAGCGCGCTCGCGCGAGCATGTCGTCATAAGCGGCCTGGAACGGAAAGGTTTCAGCGAAACGGAGGTCGCCCGGCGCACGCATTCCTTCGGGAATATCGCACACCTGTTCAGCACATACGAATCGCGCCACCTGCCGACGGATCCTGCTCCGATGCAACGCGGGATCAACAGCATACAGCTTCTGCGCGAGCAGGGGAGGTGGTGGGTGATCAGTATCGCCTGGGACATCGAACGCCCCGGCAATCCGGTCCCGCGTCCCTATCTCACCTGATGTCCCGCAAAATATTCGTCACCGGCGGGACAGGCTACGTTGGCAGGAGCCTCATCCCCCTTCTTCTTGATCGCGGCCACGAGCTCACAGCGCTCGTCCGTGAGCGAGGCAGGTCCATACCCGGCTGTGAGAATGTCATCGGCGACGCGCTCAATCCATCCTCCTATGACGGAAAGATTCTGCACGATACTTTCATCCACCTCGTCGGAGTTTCCCTTCCCGCGAGGCCGGTCCTCTTCCGGTCAGTCGATCTTCAATCGGCGCTCGTCGCCATCGAGGCGTCAGCGCTTGCCGGGATCCGCCACTTCATCTACGTGAGCGTCGCGCAGCCGGCGCCCGTCATGAAGGAGTACGTCAGCGCCCGCCGGGACGCAGAGACCGCCATCCGGGCGTCGGGGCTAAACGCCACCATCCTGCGTCCGTGGTACGTTCTCGGCCCGGGCCATCGCTGGCCGGCAGCGCTCCATCCCTTCTACTGGCTTCTTGAAAGATTTCCACCGACGGCCGACGGCGCCCGCCGGCTCGGCCTCGTCACGATCGGGCAAGTCTCAAGGATCCTCGCCCTGGCCGTCGAAGATCCCGCCCGCGGAATCCGCATCCTTGACGTCGCGGCTATCCGGCGGGGGACCCTCCCGGCCTGAGGGGAACTTGAAATTGAGCCGGGGGGTTTCTACCTTTAGACTATTCGGGTCAAAGAGTCGAAAGCATGAAAGCGTCCGCCCTTTCCGGGGAAACTCCGCCCAGCGTCACCAAAGCTAATATCCTCGATGCCGCCGAACGCCGGTTCGCGCAGTACGGCCTCTCGAAGGTGACGATGGACGAGATCGCGCGCGATGTGGGTCTCGGGAAGACATCGCTCTATTATTACTTTCCAACCAAGGAAAGCCTCTTCAGGGCAGTCCTCGTGCGTGAGCACGCGGAGTTCATCGACTCCGTTGCGGCCATGATGGCCGCCGAGGCGTCCGCCCGTTCCAAGCTGAGACGCTTCCTGAACGAGCGATTTGAGTATTTTCTGAGGTTCGTCAACCTCCATATTCTTGATCTCAGAATGTCGGAAAAGATGAAGCCCCTGGTGAGGGGGATGTTCGACGATATCGCGGCCCAGGATCTGAGGATGCTCCAGCGCGCGGTCGAGGAGGGAAAATCCCGGGGAGAATTCCGTGTCGAGTCAGCCGCTAAAACTGCCGAGGGGATCCTGCACCTTATGCAGGGGCTCCGCATGCGCTTCATCCGGACGATGGATGGACCGTCGGTTGAGCCGGATCAGCGGGAAAAGCTCCGGGCGGAATTCTCGATGATCGCCGAACTTATCCTTCGCGGGCTCTGCCACAGGGATGTGAAGAAGCGTGACAATGGATCCCGCACGCCCCACCACCAGCACCGGCTCTGAGCCACACACATGAAACGATCGACGCTCTATGCTTCGCTAGCCACCGCGGTCCTCCTTGTCGGCCTGATCGCATGGAAGATCGCCGCAGGAAATTCTGCGGCCGATCCGCGGCGGGCCAGTGCGCCCATCGTCAAAACCGAGCTTCCCCGCCGGGAATCTGTCCGCTATACGCTGAAATTCACCGGAGACGTCCTCCCGACCCAGCAGGCCAATATTTATTCAAAAGTGAACGGCAATCTCGAACGGATCCATGTCGATATGGGGATGGCCGTGAGGAAGGGCCAGCTCCTCGCTCTCATCGACACCACGGAGCTTTCGCAGCAGTACCAGCAGGCCTCCGCCACCTCAAAAAACGCACAACTCGTTTTCGAAAGGACCAAGGAACTGGCGGCCCAGAATCTTGTCGCCAAGCAGGACCTGGATAATGCCGATGCGGCGATGAAAGTGGCCCTCGCCAATGAGGATAACGCCCGCACACGGCTCGAGTATGCCCGCATCAGGGCGCCGTTCGCCGGGATTATCACCCGCAGATACCTCGATCCCGGGGCGAACGTGACCTCGAATACGACGACGCTCTTCACGCTGATGGACCTCGATGCGATGAAAGTCATCGTCAGCGTCCTCGAAAAGGACATCCCCTCGGTGAAGGCGGGAATCAAGGCGTCGGTCGGGGTGGATGCATTTCCCGGAAGACAATTCAACGGCGCGATCACCCGGCTGAGCGAGGCGGTCGATCTTTCAACGAGGACCATGGCCGTGCAGATTGATATCCCGAACGGGGACCACATGCTCAAACCGGGCATGTTTGCCGCCGTCATAATTTTCATCGCTGAACACAAGAATGCCGTCACGATCCCGACCCAGGCGATTCAAAAGGACGATAAGGGGATGTTCGTCTACGTCGTGGACGGAAAAACGGCACGCAGGAGAGATATCGTCACAGGCAGCGAGCAGGATTCACGGACGGAAATCGTCCAGGGGCTTTCCGGCGATGAGCCTCTGGTCAGCGTCGGGCAGCAATTCGTGAAGGACGGCTCTCCCGTCACCATACAGCAATAGCCCGCCCATGTGGCTCACCAGACTCGCGCTCCGGTATCCGATCTCCACCTCCCTTTTCGCCATCACCATCGTGGTCCTGGGATTCGTCTCGTTCCAGCAGCTCCCGGTCGACCTCCTCCCGAACATCTCCGTCCCCGTCGTGAGCACGATTACGTTCTATTCCGGCGCGGGGCCGCTCGACATGGAACAGGCGGTGACCGTCTTCGTCGAGCGGGGGGTGAGCTCAGTCAACGATGTCGACTACGTGCAGTCCTCAACGCGTGAAGGGATATCGCAGGTGAGGATCAACTTCAACTGGAACGCCAATCTCGATGTCGGGCTGGTGGACGTCGTCCAGCGCGTGAACCGCATCCTTAACCAGCTCCCGACAGGCGTCTCCCAGCCCATCGTCCTGCGATTCGACCTGACGAATATCCCGGTCTGCAATATCGCCGTGTCCGGGAATCTGGATGAACGGGACCTCTATGACCTCGGGCTCAATGTCATCGAACCGCAGGTCGAACATCTCCCGGGTGTAGCTTCCGCCCAGGTCCTGGGGGGGCGCATACGGGAGATCCATGTGACCCTCGACCGCAACCGCATCCAGGCGCTCCAGCTTCCGGTGCAGGATGTGCTTTCCGCCGTCGCCAATTCGAACCTTATAATCCCCTCGGGTGATCTGAAGACCGGCAAATTCGATTACTCGCTCAAGACCGAAAGCAGGTTCAATGTCGTCAAACCCATAGAGGACATCGTCGTCAAGATACGACAGGGGGTTCCGATACGCATAAGGGACATCGGCTCCGTCGAGGATAGCTACCAGGAACAGACGGAAATCATCCGCATCAACGGGAAGCCTGGTCTCACGCTCAGGGTCCAGAAGCTCGCCAATGCGAATACGATCGAAGTCGTCGACAATGTGGTGCGGGCCATCCCTAAACTCACCGGCATCCCCGAGGGCGTCAAGATGACGCTCTCTTTCGACCAGTCGATGTACATCCGGCAGACCATCTCCGGGCTCCAGAGGGAAGCCTTCCTCGGGGCGATCCTGGCCATGCTCATCATCCTTTTCTTCCTCCGGAACATGAGGGGGACGCTGATCATCATCGTCGCGATCCCGCTCTCGATTCTGCTCGCATTCATCTTCTTCCGGTTCGGGAATGTCACCCTCAATATCATGACCTTCGGGGGGCTCGCTCTCGCCGTCGGCCGGCTCGTCGACGATTCGATCGTCGAACTGGAGGCCATCTCGCGACACTATAACAAGCGCAAGGACGGTCAGTCGAAACTGCAGGCGACTCTGGATGCCGCCAAAGAGGTCGCATCGCCGATCTTTGTCTCGACCCTCACGACCGTCATCGTGTTCCTCCCCATCGTCTTTCTTTCCGGGATCGCAAAGCTGCTGTTCATCCCGCTCACGATTACGATCGCGGTCGCGCTCTTCGGCTCGTTTTTCGTCTCAAGGACCGTCACCCCTCTGCTCTGCCTGAAGTATCTTCCCCCGGAGCGGCTCCTTGACCGCAAGTCTCCAAAACTTGCGGACCGGATGCGGGCGCGCTCGACGGATTTCGTCGCATGGCTCGACGACTGGTACGCCCGGCGGCTCGGGTGGACTCTCGGTCACCGAAAGACCATCATCCTCGGCATCCTCGGGCTCGTCCTCCTCAGCGCGGGGCTCCTCTGGGTCATCGGCACCGAGTTCTTCCCCGATCAGGACGAGGGGCAGTTCACCCTCAACGTCAAGCTTCCCGTGGGAACCCGCGCCGAAGAGACCGAGAAATTCGTCCGGCAGGTGGAATCCGTTCTCGATCAGAATATTCCCGAGATCCAGGCGATGATTACCGATATCGGCGTCCCCTCGGCCCGCGGCGGCAACACTTTTGGCAGAAATTCCGGAAGCCACGCCGCGAATATCCAGGTCGCGCTCGTCCCTCCCGAGGACCGGAAAAGATCCGTCTTTCAAATAATCAAGGATATCCGCCCGCATATCGCCACCATCCCCGGAGCGAGCATCTTCGTCTCCCCCGGAGGGATACTGAGATTCCTTCTCAATTTTGGCTCCAACGCCCCCATAGACGTGGAGATCCGCGGATTTGACCTCGACGCAGGATCCCGGCTGGCTAAGACCATCACCTCGGCCGTCCGGTCCACCCCGGGGGCAACCGACGTGCAGTCGAGCAGGGAGGATAATCTGCCGGAGCTGCGCGTGAAGATCGACCGCGACAAGGCCGGAGTCCTCGGCATCAATGTGGCGCAGATATCCAACACGATCAATACGTGCATCAACGGCTCCGTCGCCTCCCTCTATACGGATCCAGTGAACGGAAATCAATACAACATCCTCGTCCGGCTGAGCGCGGACTACAGGTCAAATGTGAATGACCTTAGCAACCTCGTTCTCACGAGCTCCGATGGCGGCCAGGTTCTCCTCCGTAATATCGCCACGATCGAGAAGGCGAACGCCCCTGTCCAGATCGACCGGAAATACCAGCAGCGGCTCATCGACGTCAGCGCCAATGTCTCCGGCCGCGACCTCGGGAGCGTCGCCGCCGATATCAGGTCGCAGCTCGACACTCTGACCCTGCCGCCGGGATTTGAAGTGAAACTGGGCGGAAATGTCGAGCAGCAAAGGAAAACCTTCCGGGATCTGCTTCTCGCCTTCGCCCTCGCCATCCTGCTCGTCTACGTGGTCATGGCCTCCCAGTTCCAGTCGCTGATCGATCCTTTCATCATCATGTTCACGGTGCCCCTCGGCATCATCGGAGTCTTCTGGACCCTGTTCCTCACAGGCACAACTCTCTCGGTGACCTCTTTTCAGGGGATCATCGTGATGGTGGGGATCGTCGTGAGCAACGGGATTCTCCTGGTCGATTATACGAATCACCTGAGGATGCGCGGCGTCGAGCTCCATGAAGCCATCGTCCGCGCGGGCATCACGAGGCTGAAGCCGATCCTGATGACGTCGATCGCGACCGTGCTGGGATTGATCCCCATGGCTCTGGGCCTGGGGGGCGAGTCTACCCAGGCTCCCCTCGCCATCGCGGTGATCGGCGGCCTGACCGTTTCCACAGGCCTGACGCTGTTTTTCATCCCGGTCCTCTATGCGCTCTTTGAAGAGAAGTTCCGGCGGGAGCTTCTTCCTGCCGAGGCGGCGATGGAACCGGCCGTCGAGCGGGAGGCGGTCCTGTGAAGGCCCTTGTCGCCGCGGCATTCTGCGCTTTCGTCTCGCATCGGTGTCTATCCCAGGAAGAAATGAAGATCGAGGCGCTTTCACTCGAGCAGGCGGTCGGAATCGCGCTCGGACATAACCCCGCCCTCCGGGCGGCGGCCGCCAACCTGCACTCCGCCTCGTCCGGGCGCACGCAGGCCGCCGCATCCTATTACCCGTCCCTCACCGCGACGGCCACCCTCTCCCGTACCGATGGGGCGTTTGTTTTCAATCCCGACTTCCCGCCCCGGATACAGACGTATAACAACTATTCGGTGGGGCTTCAGGTCACTCAGACCATCTTCGATTTCGGAAAGACATGGAGCAGGGTCTCGGCGAACGGCGGACTCGTCGACGCTGCGGAATCGGACGCCAGGGGGGTCCGGGAAACGGTGACGCTTAATGCCCAGCTTGCCTATTTCGGCTACATGCAGGCCCGGCAGGCGCTCGGCGCAAACCTGGAGTCGGTCGACCGGGCGACGACGCATCTCAAGGAGGCGAAGGCCTTCTATTCCGTCGGACGCCGGGCCCAGCTCGACGTGACCCGCTCGGAAGTCGACCTGGCCAACGCGGAGGTGAACCTCATCGGTGCCCGCAACCAACTCAGGCTCGCAAAACTCCAGCTCGATAATGCCATGGGGATCCATGCTCCGGGCTCCGGCGATTACACCGTGCAGGACTCCTTCGATCTAAAACCTTTCGCGCTCCCGTTCGATTCGGTGAAATCGGTCATGTTTGCCGTCCGGCCCGAGCTTGCCGCCGCCCGGTCGCGCGTCGATGCGAACAGGTCCCTCGTGACCGCGGCGTGGGCCCAGCATCTTCCCACCATTTCCGGCTTCGGCACATGGACATGGAGCGCGTTCGAGTTTCCGCTCTTCAGCAGAGGGAATGCCGGGGTTACCCTGAGCCTGCCGATTTTCCAGGGCTTCAGCATCAGCGCTCAGGTAGAACAGGCCCAGGCAAGTGCCGATGTCGCACAGGCAGATTTCGACGCCCTGACCGAGTCGCTCCTGCTTGAAGCCGAGCAGAATTTCTCTGACTTTCAGGAGGCGCGGGAACGGATCGGCGCAGCCTCAAAACTGCTCGATCAGGCAGGCCAGGGCCTCAATCTTGCCGAAAAGCAATACGCGGCGGGCGTGGGTTCCGCGATCGAAGTTTCCGATGCGCAGCTTTCGCTCACCAACGCGCGGTTGACGCGCATACAGGCTCTGCACGACTATAACAGCTCCCTCGCCCGGCTGAAAAGATCCATGGGCGTCCTCGCCCCATAGGTCCCCGACTTTACAGCGTATTCCCTCCGGTTTCTGCGGCCGCTTCCCGGGGAAATCGTTGCAATTCACGGGCAATCCGCTTATATTGAATAAAAATTTTTCGGGACTCCTCGCTATTGGAACGGGCATTTCAGAGGATTTTGATTGTTCGGAACGACAGAATCGGAGACGTGATCCTCACACTTCCGATGGCGCAGGCACTGAGAAGGTTTTTCCCCTCGGCGACGATAGCCATGCTCGTCCGGCGCTATACGGCCGAGATCGTCGAGGATAATCGCTGCGTCGATCAGACAGTCCCGTTCGATGATGATCGCGGCCCCATCCCCCTTTTTCGCCTTTCCCGGATTCTTCGCTCGCAAAGGTTCGACGTCGTTTTCCACACCCACCCGCAGTTTCGACTGGCTCTCCTTACGCGATTCGCCGGAATCCCGGTGCGCGTCGGCACGGGATACCGATGGTATTCATTCCTCTTCAACCGGAGGGTCTATGAGCACCGGAAGGATGCACGGTACCACGAACTGGAATACAACCTCCACCTCCTTGAAGCCATCGGGTGCAGGACCGACCCGTCAGAGCTTGTGCCCGCTATCGCTGTCCGGCCGGAGGCGCGTGATCGCGTGAGGGGCCTGCTGTCGGATTCGGGGATTTTTCCGGGTGATATTCTCGTCGTTCTCCATCCCGGGAGCGGCGGGTCGGCGAGGGATTGGCCGGCGAGGAATTTCGGCGAGCTCGCGCGGCTCCTCTCGGGGCTCCCGCGCGTCAAAGTGCTTTTCGTCGGAGGCCCCTCGGATGAGGCCGCGGTCTCCCAGGCGGCGTCCGTTCTGGAGTCAGGTTCTACGGCCTCATGGGTCGACCGCCTCAGCATCCGGGAATACGCCGCGCTGGCCGAAGCGGCGTCACTTTTTATCTCGAATTCGACCGGCCCCATTCATATCGCAGCCGCCGTTGGAACCCCCGTGATCGGCTTCTATTCTCAGATTACATCTCTCAGCGCCCGGCGATGGGGACCCTATACAAGTAAAAAGACGATTTTTTCCCCCGAAGGTAAAGCCGCCGACTGCACGGGCTGCCTCGCGTCGAAGCGGAGCGGATGTGAGTGCATGGAATCGATCACGCCCGAGAGGGTTTATCAGTCCGCGGCCGCCTCCGTGAAGGATCATGCCACGGCAAAGGCCGTATGACGCCCTCTTTCAGCGCGTTCTTCCTTATCCTCTTCTCGGCCCAATCGATGCTCACCCTGCAGGCCTTTCGTGAGGGAATGACCTTTCCTCCCGGCGACGCGGGCGATTCCTCGGGCCACGCGGCGACCGATACGCTCCGGAAGGTACGAAACATCGCCTTCGCCGGCGGCGAGTATCTCCGGTTTGACATCAATTACGGCATCGTCACCGCGGCCGAGGCCGTGATGAGGACCCGAGATACGACCTACAACAGCCGGCGATGCGTCATCGCAGAGTTCACGCTCAGCAGCAAGCCTTTCTTCGATGCATTCTACAAGGTCCGGGATCGATACTACACGCTGATCGATGCGGAGGGTCTCTTTCCCTGGAGGTTCGAGCAGCATATCCGCGAGGGAGGTTACACCAGGGATTTCGTCGCGCAATTCGATCAGGTGAACCACCTTGTGACGACGCCGTCGGGGCGGCACAGGATCCCACCCTACGTCCAGGATATGATGTCGGCATTTTATCTCACCCGGACCATCGACTATTCCCGCTTCGCCGTGGGCGAGAAGGTACACCTCCAGAATTTTTACAAGGACTCGACCTATGAACTCGACGTCAAGTTCAGGGGGCGGCAGACCGTCGAAGTGGAAGCGGGAAAGTTCAACTGCATCGTCGTCGAGCCGCTGGCCAAGGAGGGAGGCCTTTTCAAAAGCGACGGGAGGGTTTTCGTCTGGCTGACCGATGACGACCGGAAGCTGCCCGTCATGGTGACGACGAAAATAAGGATTGGGAGCGTGGATTCTGAGCTCGTTGAGTATGTCGGCGTCGCCGGACCCATCAATGCAAAGATACCCAGGGACTAAAGCCGTGGCAAAATTCACACAGGCCGATCTCTCAAAGGTCAAGACAATTTCAATGAAATCCCGCAGGAGCAAGGTGCAGGTCAGGGATTTCGCCAAGCCGTTCGATCCGTCGGCCGGACGTTTCGGGGAGTTCGTCAAATCTCTCCCGCGGATCCTCGTGGCTCAGGATCTGAGGGATTTCGTCGACGACGTGGCCTCGGCGCGCAGGCGGCGCAAACCCGTCCTCGTCATGCTCGGAGCCCACGTCGTGAAGGTGGGCCTCGCCCCCCTCCTCATAGACCTGATGAAACGTAAGGTCATCACCGCCCTCGCCCTCAACAGCGCGGCGGCTATCCATGACGTGGAGTCGACCCTTTTCGGCCAGACGTCCGAGGACGTCGAAGCTTACCTCGTCGACGGCCGCTTCGGGATGTCGAGGCAGACAGGGGAGTTCATCAACGGCGCCCTCGTCAGAGGGATGAAGGCCGGAACGTCCGGATACGGCGAAGTTCTGGGACAATCGCTCTCCCGCGCCCGCGGGAAGCATGTCAGCCTGCTTGCAACTGCGTACCGCCTCAGCATCCCGGCGACGGTGCATGCCGCAATCGGCACCGATATCATCCACCAGCAGCCGTCGATGGATGGGGCCGCGACCGGCGAGATGAGCTTTCGGGATTTCAAGGTCCTGTGCGAGGTCGTCGGCGGACTCACCCGGGGGAGCGTCGTGATGAACCTGGGGTCCGCGGTAATGCTGCCCGAAGTGTTTCTCAAAGCCTTGACGGTCGCCCGGAACCTGGGGCACGACGCGCGCGGGTTCACCTCGGCGAATTTCGACATGCTCCAGCATTACAGGCCGCGGGTCAATGTGGTTCAACGCCCGACCAGGAATGGAGGCAAAGGATATCTCTTCACCGGACACCATGAAATCATGATCCCGCTCCTCGCCGCCATGATCAAGGAGCGGATGGTGAGACGATGAGCGATGTGCCGACCGGTGATCCTTCAGCCGCTGAGGCCGTCCGCCCTCCGCTCCTCGAGCGCTTAGGGATCTCGCCCGTTCTCTTCGCATTCTTATCGCTCTTTCTCATCTTCATCCTGTTTCAAATTGTCGGCGGCGTCATCACCGTTCTTGTTTACGGCCTGAAACCGACTGAGGCCAATATAGCCGGCTACCGCCTGAGCAACGGTATCGGCCAAATCGTCTTCCTCCTCGTTCCGACACTTATCCTCCTTCGGTTTGCCTCGCTGAGACCCGGCGAATTTGTCCGCTTCCGGGCCCCCGGGGCGGCTGCCCTGTTCATCCCCCTGGTCGGTATCTTCTCGCTGCAGCAGATGCTGCAGGTCTATATGGTCTTCCAGGAACGCATTCCCCTCCCCCCCGACCTTGAGCGTCAGCTCGACGAGCTGAAACGCATCATCGAGGAAACGTATAAACTGCTCGTCACATCCGGTTCGATTCCGGAGCTTCTGTGGGTGATCATCATCATCGCGTTGATCCCGGCCATTTCCGAAGAGCTCCTCTTCCGGGGGCTTGTCCAGCGCAGCCTCCAGAAGTCGATGACCCCCCTCAGGGCCGCCGTCGCCACGGGGATCATCTTCGGGGCTTATCACCTCAATCCCTCCTCCTTTATTCCCCTGTCGGTGATCGGAATCTACCTTGGTTTTGTGGCGCTCAGGGCAGACAGCCTCTGGGTGTCGATCGTCGCTCATTTCTACAATAATGTGATCGCCTCCGTGTCGCTCTTTCTGCATATCAGCGACGATTATGTCGTCACGGGGAACGCGGAAAAAATGTCAAACGGGATGCTCCTCCTTACGTTCTGGCTCTTCGGCGTGGTCTTTCTCGTGTCGCTGTATTATTTTCTCCACGTGACAAAGGAAGGATCCCGTCCGGAACAGGAGATCCACGAGCCGGCCTAAGGCGCTCCCCAAGGGCATGAATCCTCACAAAGGCAGAAGAAATTGACAAACCTGACGCAAAGAGTCATTACGGCCGTCGTCGCAATCCCCCTTATCGTTTTCCTTTGTGTGACCGGAGGCCCCGCCTTCTTCCTCTTCATCGCTGCGGCGTCCGCGATCGCCCTCAGGGAATTTTATCGGATCGCAGAGGCGAAAGGGGCAAAGCCGCTCGTGGGGCTCGGCATCGCGGCAGGTTTTTTTGTCAATCTCTCGTTTTTCCACTATCCCCTCCATATGGCGCTCGCCTCCTGGTTCGAGCCCGTAGGCATCCCGTTCCCGTCCCAAAGCCAGCTCCTCATTGTGACCCTCATCCTCACCGTGGCAACGATGAGCATCGTGGAATTGTTCAGGAATAAGGGATCAGCCGTTCTCAATCTCTCGACCACGTTTGCCGGAATCATGTACGTCTCTCTGTTTTTCGGGACTTTCATAGGGATAAGGGAGCTTTTCAGGGTCACCGATCCTCAGGTCGCTCATTATTTTTTCCACAGGCTCGGCAGCGCCGATGCCGGTTCCGTTTACCGCCTGGGCGGCCTGACGGCGATCTCCGTCCTTGCCCTCATCTGGATCTGTGACAGCGCCGCGTTTCATGCCGGTCTTAAAATGGGAAAACACAAGCTGTTCCTACGCGTGAGCCCGAACAAGAGCTGGGAAGGCGCCCTGGCAGGGTTTTTCACTGCGCTCCTGGCCGCCGCCGCGGCGCAGCAGCTTATCCTCGACTATCTTCCCATGGGCGGAGCCCTTCTCATCGGATTCATCGTCGGCACGTTCGGTCAGGTTGGAGATCTCGTCGAATCGCTCTTCAAAAGGGACGCGGCAATCAAGGACTCCTCGACACTCATTCCCGGACATGGGGGAGCCTTCGACCGGTTCGATAGCTTGCTTTTGGTGTCCCCCGTTGTGTATCTTTATCTAGATTTTGTGCTTTTCAGCTGAAACCGGATGCCACTCACCAACAAGAAAATCAATCTCGTCACGCTCGGCTGCCCGAAAAATGTGGTCGATTCGGAGGTTTTGCTGAAACAACTGGTTGAGAACGGGTGCGAAGTGTCCCAGACGTCGGAAGGATGCGATACGGCCATTATTAACACGTGCGGATTCATCGAAGATGCAAAGAAGGAGTCCATCGATACAATACTTCAGGCGGTCTCCCTGAAAAAAGAGGGGAGGCTGAAGAAGGTCGTGGTCATGGGATGTCTCTCTGAGCGCTACTCCCAGGAGCTTAAAAGGGAGATACCCGAGGTCGATGCCTATATCGGGGCCAACAAGATGGGCCGGGTCGTGACAGAGCTCGGCGGCGACCTCCGCCGCGAGCTTCTCGGCGAGCGTTGCCTTACCACCCCGCAGCATTTCGCCTATCTGAAGATTTCTGAGGGATGCGACCGACCCTGTTCGTTTTGTTCCATCCCCCTCATGCGGGGGAAACATGTGAGTAAGCCCATCGGCCGCATTCTCAGCGAGGCGCAGCGCCTTGCCGCCCTGGGCGTGCGCGAACTTGTCCTCATCGCCCAAGATAGCACCTACTACGGACTCGATGCCTACGGGACGAGGATGCTCGCCCCGCTGCTCGACCAACTCTCCGGAATCGACGGGATCGAGTGGATCCGGCTCATGTATGCGTTCCCTTCGGGTTTTCCGCTGAATGTCCTTGATAGCAT
>JACXTT010005513.1_pt1 | contig 18368 bp, 19 predicted proteins | sample 9270951 | NCBI WGS metagenome assembly JACXTT01 (sample SAMN15532306, study PRJNA645909) | rock metagenome | isolation source: weathered quartz diorite | place: Puerto Rico | collected 2017-06-21 | reverse complement strand
TGATACGCGGGAAGGCGTTTCAGCCCTTTCGAAACGTGCTGCCTCTCGTCGTCCTGCTGGCGGCTTGGACGGGATTCGGCATGTGGCGTCGCCACCGTCAGGCCAAGGAACTTCAGCGAGAGATCGACGAAATTGAGCCCCGCGAGACAAGAGAGCGATTCGAACGAACGTGAAACTCATGAGGCACAAGTGTGCCATGTGGCGTGTGCCGGCGGGCGGGAGCATTGTGGAATGGAGTTGCCCGCGCTACCTCGTCTGCGGTATCGTGTGTAACCCCGAGGCAAATCATGTACACAAAACTGTTAACGATTCTGGCGATGGCGGCGACCGCGTTCGCGCAAACCACCGTCAAAGACGCGATGGCGAAACACTGGAAGACGTCGGGAGAATTCACCATAGCGGTAGCCAACGCCATGCCCGCGGACGGATACACATTTCGCCCGAACCCGGAGGAGATGAGCTACGGCCAGTTGATGGCGCACATCGCCGGGGTGAATCTCAACGCATGTTCCAATGCGAGCGGTCTGGCTAAGCCGGCGCTGACGCCCAAAATCGCGGAGTGGGCCAAAGATCCGCAGAAGGTGGACGTTGATAAGGACACGGCGGTGCAGTTTCTGAACGACTCGTTCGATTTCTGCAACAAGGCCGTGGCCGCCATGACGCCGGAGCGCATGGACACAGTGGTCGGCCCGCCCAACCGCAACCTGACGGGATACGAATGGCTGTGGGCTTACTTCACGCACACCGCGCATCACCGGGGGCAGGCTGAAGTGTACCTGCGGGTGAAGGGGATCAAGCCGCCGGGATACAAGTTCTGAAAACCATCAACTCACCGCGGCGCGTTCGTAAAGCTATTCGACGTGCGAGAACGAGGCGCCGTCCAAGCCATAGATCTTCGGGTTTTTCGACTCGATGACGTAGTACTCATCGGGTGCGTGGGCTCCGTTGCCATGGCCCAGGCCGAAGTGGCCGGCGGCGAGGCGCAGCGGATCGCCGGTAAATACGTAGCCAGGCCAGGAACCGGCGGTGCGCGGCCAGAGGATGGGGTCGATGCCGGCGCGTCGATAGACGGCCTGCTCGGCGCGGATGGGCGCTGAATCAGCGGAGGTGGTCGTGGGGTCGTAGCCGCCGGTCATGTTGACCTCGATGTCGGCAAAGCCACGCTTGGCGAGGTGGGCTTTGAGCGCTGCGAGCGCGCCTTCCGCGGTCATGTCGGGCACCAGACGCAGGTCGAGCTTGGCTACGGCACGATGTGGCAGAATCGTTTTTCCGCCCGGCCCGGTGTATCCGCCGACGAGGCCCTCAATATTCACGGTGGGCCGGGAGACGAGCAGCTCGAGCGCTTCCAGCCAGTCCACGTCGTGTACCCAACGCTCGACGCCGAGCTGTTTCTTGGCCGTGGCTTCGCTCTGACGCTTCGCAGCTTCCGCGATCAGAGCTTTCTCCTCTGCCGCGAGGGGCCTTGCTTTGTCGGCGAACCCGTCGATCGCGGGCGTGTGGCCATCAGGGCCGACCAGTGTTGCGAGCGCCTGCACCAGGTGCCAGGCCGGGCTGTCGACGCGCGCCTCGTTGCTCGAATGGACGTCGTGCTTCGGGCCGCGGCCCCAGCGCTCGCCGCTCGAAACTAATTCCAGTTCAATGACGCCCTTGGCGCCGAGGTCGATTGCCACGGTGCCATCCAGCGCTTGGCTGGCGCTGGGCATGACGACGCCGGAGCACTTACCGAGCGCCGCCAGAACCTCCGGTCTGTGGATGATCTGCCGGAAGTGCGGAGAACCGATTTCTTCTTCGCCCTCGGCTACAAACACGAGGTTCACGGGCAGCTTGCGCCCCTCGCGCCGGAAGGCGCGCAACGCTGTCAATAGCGCAGCCTGCGGTCCCTTCTGATTGACCGCGCCGCGGCCGACCAGGACTTTTCCAAGCCCAGGCTTCTCAACCAGCGCTGCATCCCACGGCGGCGAGGACCACTCGGCGGGGTCCACCTGCTTGACGTCGTACATGAAGTAGAGGCCGATGGTTCGCGGTGCGCCCGCATCGAGCGTGGCGAAAACGCCGGGGTGGCGGTCGGTAGGGATTTTGGTCACTTGTCCGAATCCCGCGTCGCTCAGCAGGCGCATCATGAGGTCGCAGCCTTCGGTCATGCCCCGGTTCTCGGCGGCGATGGACGGCTGGCGGATCCATTCCTGCAGCATGCTCACGGATTCATCGTGGCGCTTCTCGATCCCGGCGCGCAGCGGTTTCAGGTCGGGTGCATCGGCCGCCCCAGCGGGTCGCGCGGCGGCGAGTGCAGCGCCCGCGGTAACGGCGGTGTTTAGAAACGCGCGCCGGTTGATTGCGTTCAATGACTCAAATGACGAAGACATTGCAGCCTCCTTACCGTTCGATAATCGGCCGCAACGGCCGCCGGTAAATATTTCGGAACGCCACGGGGCCGTGGTCGCCTTGCAGCATGATGGGATTCTCTGCCGCTTCGGGGATGTTCATGGCGGCGCGGGTAGGGCCGTCGACTTCGACATTTTCCTGCACCGAGAGGCCGTTGAAGACCACGCGGATGAATTTCGCGTTTTCGTTTTTCCTGCCGGAGGCGTCGAAGCGCGGGGCGCGGAACCAGATGTGATAGGACTGCCACTCGCCCGGACGGCGGCAGGCGTTGCGGCTGGGGGCGGAGCCGCCGATGCCGTGATTGTCGATCCAGCGGTGATAGATGCCGCCGCAGTCGGAGGAAGTCACGGGCTCGGTCGAGCCGTAGCTGTCGAAGATCTGGACTTCGTAGAGACCGTGGAGATAGACGCCGGAGTTCGATCCTTTGGCCAGCATGAATTCGAGGTAAAGCTCGACGTCGCCGAACTTCGGGTCCGTGACCAGGTTCACGGTGCGGCCGTGGGGGCCATTGAGCATGCGGTCGCCGGGCGAACCAATGCCCGCAAGACGCGTGGGGCCGAGCAAGCGGTCCCAGAAAATCGCGCGCGTGGTGAACCACTCGTTGGGCTGGCCCAGGCCGTGCCAGCCGGAAAGATCGTGGCCGTTGAACAGCGGCGTCCAGCCGTCTTCGACGAGATAGGGCGCGTCGCCATGGGCATCGCCATCATTGAGCTGTGCCTGCGCGCAAAGCACCGCGGCCAACAAGAGCGGCAGGAACCGGACTAACATAGAGTCTGAGTTTATCGCATGGCTTACATTCCGGAGAGCGGCATCACGTTTACGCACTACGGTATTTTCGAGCAGGCGGCGCGTGCGCTCAACCGCGTGATCATCGCTCGCAATACCAACGTGAAGTCGACGCCGTGGATCGCCGAGGGCTATCCCCCCAAGCCGCGCACGATCAAGATCCACACCAGCAAAGACACTGGGAAAGTCACGTGCGGAAATACTGACGAGGTAAAGAAGGCGCGGGCGGCGGGCTTCTACGTGATCGATGCCGACGGGATGGCGCGCAATGCGGGTGGAGCGGCTCTGCCCGACCGATTCCGCCTGGGTGATGAAAAGGAGCAGAACGAGGTGGGGCAGGTGATTCATCCCCAGCAGCATCTGGCGCTGGTAGGAGACTACGATCTGCTGGCGGTGATCGATCCGCTGGCGCCCGGGCGCAACATCGTGCTGGCGGCGGAGAACGGCGAGGCGGTGGAGGACCGGCTCGGACCGGAGGTGGAGCGCCTGATGGATTTCATGAACCCGCGATTCGACCAGCCGCGCATCATGCACGGCGCGCACGACCAGTGGGATGACATACCGGAGGGCGGCAGCACGGTATTCTTTACCGACGGATCATCGGAGCTGATCGCGACCCGCGACGAGATGGCGAATTTCTACGCGTTCATCCAGCGGGAAAGCATTCGGGGCAGCTACGCGAGCGACGCGGGGGCTACCACACCCGGCGGCAACGTGATTCCTTTTCCAGGCGGGTTCTCTTACTAAATCAGTTGGCCCGGCGATACTGTAAGTGTCAGGCCCGGACGTGTCCTGCCCTACAGCGCATCCATCGGTACAGTAGAACCATTACCGGCTCGACACGAATCCCCGAATGTGACACAACAGAGGAGGAGCGGTAACGCTTCTTGTCGATGCGCAAGCGCCTTCTGCACCTCCGTGCCGCGATGTGCCGCCGGATACGCTATAAAATCACGCGCGGCGGCCTGCTGTTTGTTTTGGCGGCCGGCCTAGTGGCTGGGGCGGCGGTAGCCTCGGCCAACAACCTGCTATACCTGATCCTCGCGACGATGCTTTCCACGCTGCTGGTCTCGGGTTTCATCAGCCGGCTGTGCCTGGCGGGACTGGAGCTGGATCTGCTGTTGCCCGAACACATCTCGGCGGGGCGGAAAGCACGCGCCAAACTCTACGTGCGCAACCTCAAGCCGTGGATGCCGTCGTTTTCCATCCAGGTTACGGGCGTGCCGGAGCGCGCGTTGGCCGCGCTGGGCCGTCCGCTGGAGCAACCCGCCATCCTCACGGCGCCGGTGTATTTTCCCGTGATTCCCGGTGGCGCGGTGCTGGAAGAAAGCGTGGATGTGAAGTTCGACCGACGCGGAACTCAGCGCCAGAACAGCTTCGTGTTCACTACGCGCTTTCCGTTCGGCTTCCTGGATAAGATTGTGCGCGTGACTTTGCGCCGCGAGGTTCTGGTGTACCCGTCGATCGACGCCCAGGCTGGTTTTGCGGAGCTGCTGGCCACCATCGTGGGCGAAATCGAAAGCCACATGATCGGCTTGGGACGCGACTTCTACCGCATCCGCCCGTACGAAGCGTTCGAGAGCGCGCGGCATCTGGATTGGAAATCCTCGGCGCACACTGGAGATCTGCAAGTCCGGGAATTCGCCCGCGAGCAGGAGCGGGCGGTGGAGGTGTTTCTGGACCGCGATGTCCCGCCGCACCTGGAGCACTGGTTCGAGCGCGCCATCGAGTGCTGCGCGTTTCTTGCGTGGAGCCTCTGGGAAATGGGCGCGAGCATTCGCTTCCGCTCGCAACAGTTTGATATCCGCGTGCCGGAAGAAGGCGATGTGTATACGATCCTGAAATATTTGGCGTTAGTCTTCCCACAGTCGGGAAAGCTTCCCGAAAACCCAGCCGATGAGTCGAGTTTTCAGATCGTACTCAGCACGTCGCCGCGCCGATTCCGCGATCTCGGATGGGCTCCCGCTCATCTGCTGGGTCCTGAGGCTTTTCCCGGCGCCGGCTTGCGCGCCGGAAAGTAAGCTCGGCTAGGCGTTGGGAGGATCGATCCGGTACACCCAATTTGGTTCCGCGATGGGGAGCGGAACGCCATCGGGTGCTTCCTCGTTCCGATTTACTTGTTCCACTACAGCTTCCACCAGCCGGTGCATGGGCGAGAGCGTACATACGGGGTCGGTCGCACTGGCGTCGCCCGCGAGCAGCATCGCCTGGCAGCGGCATCCGCCGAAGTCCTGGGTACGTCGGTCACAACTACGGCACGGCTCGGGCATCCACTCTTCTCCGCGGAACTTTTGGAAAGCCGGCGACTCGTCCCAGATCCAACGGAGTGTATGATCGCGGACGTTATCGAACCGCAAACCGGGGATCGAGCCCGCGGCATGGCAGGGCAACGCGAATCCGGCAGGGTCAATCAGGATCGCCGTGCGCCCCCATCCGCCCATGCAGGCTTTGGGGTACTTGGCGTAGTAGTCGGGACCCACGAAATCCACCCGCATGCGTCCCGCGAGGCGCTCGCGCGCGGCTGTGATCTGATTCAGAGACCGATCCCATTGAGCCCGCGTGGGGAGCAGGGCCTCACGATTGCGCAATGCCCAGCCATAGTACTGGACGTGAGCAATCTCGAGGCGGTCTGCTTGCAACTCCTCGGCGAGTGCAATCATGTCCTCCAGCCGGGCGAGATTCTGTCGGTGCACCACCAGGTTGACGGTAAAGGCCAGGCGATGGCGCTTAATGAGGCGGGCCAAGTCGATCTTGCGCGCGTGAGCGCGGGTCCCGGCGATCTGATTGGCCGCATCTTCGTGTGCGTCCTGGAAACTCAACTGGATATGATCCAGGCCGGCCTCAACCAGCTCTTCGAGCCGCTCCGGTCCGAGTCCAATCCCGGACGTGATCAGGTTAACGTACAGCTTTGCCTTGCGGCCGGCGCCAACCAGCGCCGTCAAGTCGGGACGCGCGAGCGGTTCGCCTCCCGTCAAGTGAAGCTGTAGGATGCCCAGGTCGCCCGCCGCCTCAAACACCTGCGCCCACGTCTCTGTAGGAAGCTCGCGTTCCCGCGCCTGCATTTCAAGCGGATTCGAACAGTAAACGCAGTGTAGCGGGCAGCGGTGAGTGACCTCGGCAATCAGCGACAGGGGCCCGGATGCCATGACACCATCATTCCAGATCGATCACGCGCTTCTGATGCAGCCGCTCCAGAAACGTGGTGACTTCCGCTTCAATCCGGCCGGGCTCGACGGACGGAAACTCCGCTTTGAGTTCCTGAATGATTTCGTCGATGGTGCGGCGGCCGTCGCAGCGCTCCACAATTTTTCTCCCGGGGCCGACCAGGCGCAAAACACCTTCAGGTATCAGCAGCACGTCCCCTTGCTGGGCGGACTCCTGGAGACGGCAACCCGGCCGCAGCCTGGGCTGGCTCCCGGCCGATAGCTGGCTCACGCGTCCTCCATGCGAAATGCGCCGGGCGGCGGCCAGCCAGGGCTTACGTAGGCGAAATACAACGCGTCCAGTTGCGCCCACAGAATGTCGCACTTGGCTCGAAGCGCTCCGATGGCCAACTCCTGCTCGGCGCGCGTGCGGGCGTGCCTGGTGACCCAGTCCAGCGCGAACCGCGCATCTTCCGGACCTTGCGTGAGACGCGCTTCGAAGTACGCCAGGCCCTGCTCCAGCCACGGATAATGTTTTCGCAGTGCGTCCATGCGCAGTGCGATCAAGTCGCGGGAGAACATCTCCGTTAGCGAGGACGCGACCGCTTCAAGGAAACTCCTGCGGGAAACCAGCTCGAGGTACGCATGCACGGCGTAGCGCGTGGCCGGCAGCACCTCTTGCGCCGACTCCACTCGCTCACGGCTCAGCCCCGTCGCTTCGGCCAACCTCAGCCAGCGCTCGATGCCACCGTCACCGGGACGGGTGCCGTCGTGATCCACCACGCGCTTCCGCCATGCCCGCCGGAATTCGGGATCGTTGCTGTGCGCCAACACCAGCGCGTCTTTCACCGGAATCTGGCTCTGGTAATAGAAGCGATTGAGCGCCCAGGCCTGCAGTTGGCCACGTGTCAGCCGCCCTTCGTGCATCAGCAGGTGGAACGGGTGGCGGTGGTGATAGCGCTCTTCGCCGATGGCACGAAGCTGCGCGGCCAGTTCGCCGGCGGTCAACAAATCGGATGGTGAAGCGACGGTCACAGCTCGAACTCCTGGCCATCCTGGGCAACCTCCCAGCCCGAATCGCGCACGCGATGATACTCGGCGCTGTCTTCGTCCAGGATCGGATTGGTATTGTTGACGTGAATGTAGATCTTTCGGGGCCGCTTCAGACTCGCAAGCTTTTCCATGCTGCCGTCCGGACCGGAGATGGGGATGTGTCCCATCTGCCGCGCGGTGCGGCCGCCTCCTTGCACCCGGATTAATTCCTCGTCCGTCCAGAAGGTGCCATCGAACAACAGCAGATCGCAGTTCTCGAGATGCTCCAGCCACGATTTCTCTGCGGACGGGACTCCCGGCATGTAGACCAGCCCACCGCCTTTCGCCGTGGTTTGAAGCCGCAGTCCGACGAGCGCCTCGCGGGCCGGAAGGGATGACGCCAGGTCAGTATCCACGTAATAAGGATAGTTGCCGGACAGTGCGAACGGAAGACATCGTATGCCCGAGCCGGCGGCGCTGACGGAGGCGAGCTCAAACTCCGCGTCGGGAATCACGTCCACCCAAGTGACCTGCTTTTTTACCATGGCAAAAACGATGTTTTTCTCCATGATAATCTTCCGGACTGACGGCGTAGCGTAGACGCGCAGCGGCTGCGATTCCCGTAACAGGATCAGGCCCAGCACCTGGTCGAGGTCCGCACCCGGAAGAACCAAAGCTGCAATAGGTGTCCCCCTGGATCGCGAAGCTGGATGGAGTTTCGGAAACGATTCGATTTGCCGGGGGAGATCAGGCGAGGCGCTCAACAGATACCAACTCTCGTTATCGGCCGAGACCGCAACCTGTACTTGGGTGCGAGGGGCGCCGCGCAGAGCGCCTTCACGGATCTTGCGGCAGTTAGTGCAGGCGCAGTTCCACTGTGGAAATCCGCCGCCAGCGGCGGAGCCGAGGATCTTGACCCGCACGCGGGCCGTTAGTATTCAGGGCTTTCGTAGGTGTTGATTTCGCAGCTGGTGCAAATTTCCTGGAAGTCCGGTGTTGTCCATTCCATGGGTGTGCCTCCGTGTCGTTGAGTCAAAATACGATTCTACCTCCGGGTAGAGACGATTGGCAAGGCCGTGGCGCGCCCGACTACTTTTTGGCCGGAGCGGCCTTCTTGGCGGTGCCCGCCTTCTTAGCCGCGGCCGGGGCGGGCGGAGGTCCGACGCGCTCCAGCTTGACGCTGAGTATCTTCACCGGCGTGCTGGGCTTGTCTCCGGGGCCGGTAGGCACGGTGGCAATTTTGTGCACCACATCCTGGCCGTCAACCACCTGTCCGAAGATGGTGTGGTGCCCGTTCAGGTGCTGCGGCGTTCCATCGGTGATGAAGAATTGCGTGCTGCCGGTATGGGGCTCGCCGATATTTGCCATGGCCAGGCGGCCGGGCACGTCGAACTTCAGCGTGGCCACGAATTCGTCAGCAATGGTGTAGCCCGCGTTGTAATCGCCCTTCCCCGTGGGATCGCCGCCTTGAATCATGAACCCTGGAATCACGCGGTGAAATGTGATGCCAGTGAAGAACGGCCGCTTCACCATTTGCCCGGTCTTGGGATCGCGGAAATCCTTCGTGCCACGCACCAGGCCGGTGAAGTTCCGGACGGTGATGGGCGTCTCTTTCTCGAAAAGGCGCAGCGTGATTGCACCTTGCGTCGTATTCATGACGGCATAGAGCCCATTTTCGCGCGCGGGTTTGGCTTGGGCCGCATCCGCCTGGGGGGCGGGGGGCGTTTGCGCCACAAGCGCGCCGCCAATCAGAGCCAGCACAGAGAGACGAATCATGGAGTGAATCCTCGCTAAGGGAATGTTGAGCAACGAAGCATTATACTGAATGCCGGCGGCCAGATGCGGGCGCCGAGGGTTCGGCGCGCGGGACGTTACATTCGGGATATGATGATTCGGTAATAACGTGGCGGTATTATACGGAAGGTGTGTTCATGAAGAGAGCATTTTGGATTTTGCCCTGCCTGGCGCTGCTTCTGAGCGGCGCGGACATCTCGGGAAAGTGGGCGGGCACGATTGACGTGGAGGATTCCGGATCGACGACCGAGGTTCAGGTCGAACTGGTGCAGAAGGCGGACACGGTCACCGGCAAGATCGGCCGCACCGGGGGCGGAGACGACGGCGCCATCCGCAATGGCAAGGTGGAGGGCGCCAAGGTTTCCTTCGAGGTCGTCTCTCCGCAAACCAGCAGCCCGTTCAAGTTCACGCTCACGCTGATGAACGATCGTCTCGAGGGAGAGATGAAGGGCTCGGTGGATGAGGGCGAGGTCGTCGGAAAAGTGAAATTGAGCCGCGCGGCACAGTAACGGCCGGCCAGACACTATACCGCGCGGATACGAAGCACGCGCGTGGCATTGCCGTGCAGGATCTTGCTGACCACTCCAGCGTTCGGCGCGAGCCGGCGGATGGCGGCCAGACATTGCGATCCGCTGCAGGCCGCGCCTTCGCCAACCCGATCGTCGCAGTCACTTCCGTACACCAGCTTGTCCTGATGGCGCTCGAGAAATCCGCGCGCGTGCTCCTCGTCGCGTAACAGCGAGTTCAAGCCGCTGCCTGCGGAAAGATCGCCGTACATATTGGGGTAATCGGCCAGCAGGCGGTCCGTTATGCCTCCCGGCGTGACCTTGGTTTTGGGGTACAACACGGTCTGCTCGTGATTGCGGTCGATGTTTCCCCACCAGGTCTGCGCATGTCCTATGAAGGTGACGCGCGGGTGTTTTTCGAGCACGGTGTGAAAACGTTCGATGCCCATGTTGTAAGTGGCGTGCTGGAAATGCAGCAGCACCGGCACGCGGAACTCCTCGGCCACCTCCGCCACCATGTGGATGGCCGGCGAGTCGCATTCCACCGGAAATTTCTGCTCGCCGATACCAATGGCGCCGAGCTTCAAATATTTTTCCAGCACCTGGCGCGCACCCGGCAGGTCCGGCACTTCATTGGCGAAGTAGAGAAACAATTCGGGCCGGCGCCGCGCCAGCGCCACCACGGATTCGTTCCCGCCTGCGCCGACCGCCAGCCCGTACTTCGATCCGGCCGGCAACAAGACGGTTCTGGTGACGCCCATTTTGCGCTGGTGTTCGATGAGCTGGTCATCGGTGCGGCCGGCGTAGTTGGTGTGCTGGTGAATATCGATCACCGGCTCGGAAGCGTGAAGAAGCGCCGCTGTAGCGGAGGCCAGGAACGTTCGGCGGGATAGGTCCATAGCTCATACAGTACAATCAAACCGCCTGAATCGTATGACCCGAATTTGCTTCCTTTCGTTCCTGGCGATGGCCGGTCTGTGCCCGGCCGCCGATCAGCCCGTGTTTCGTCAAGTGGAATCGCTCGATAAGCTGGTGCGCGACACCGCCGGCGCCGCCGTGGAACGCTTCGGCGAGGGTGGTCTCACGGCGGACAAGATCGCCATCACCGTGATCGATCTGGCCGATGCGAAACATCCCGCCCGCGCCGGTTATCGGGGCGACGCACCGACTTATCCCGCCAGTGTCGTGAAGCTGTTCTATCTCGCGGCCGCGCATCACCAGATCGAGACCGGCGCGCTGTTGCGCACTCCAGAGCTCGAGCGCGCGCTGCACGACATGATCGTCGATTCCTCCAATGACGCGACGGCGTACGTAGTAGACGCGCTCACCGGAACTACGAGCGGTCCCGATCTCGGCGACACGGCGCTGCGCGAATGGTTGAACCAACGCAACCTTATGAACCGCTACTTCGCGGCGCAGGGCTACCAGAACATCAACGTCAACCAGAAGACCTGGTGCGAAGGGCCGTACGGCCGCGAGCGGCAGGGCCTTGGCTCTGATTTCGAGAACCGCAACCGGCTCACGACCGATGCCGTGGCGCGGCTCTGGCACGAAATCGCGACGGGGCGCGCCGCTTCGCCCTCGGGCACGCGTGACATGCTGAACCTGCTGCATCGCGATCCGCTCGCAAAATCGGAAGATCCCGACGACCAGGCGACCGCGTACTCCGGAAAATCGCTGCCGCCCGGCTCGCAATACTACTCGAAGGCCGGCTGGACATCGACGGCGCGCCACGATACAGCGTACATTCGCCTGCCCAATGGCGCTCAGTACATCCTGGCCGTTTTTACCGTGGACAATAGCAAACAGACGGAGATTATTCCGTTTGTATCTCAGTTGGTGGCCCAGGAGTTTTCGAAAACCGCGCCGAAGGCCGATCTCGCGCTGGTCAACGGCCGGGTCTGGACCGGCAATCCAGCGCAACCCTGGGCGGAAAGCCTGGCGTCGCGCGGCGAGCGTCTGGTCGCGGTGGGCTCGAATGCCGAGATCCAAAAGGTCATCTCAGCCGACACGCGCGTAATCGATCTCGCCGGCAAACTGGCGCTTCCCGGCTTCATCGACGACCACACACATTTCATCAACGGCGGCTTTCATTTGCTCTCCGTCGACCTGCGCGGCGCCCGCACCCAACACGAGTTCGCGCGCAGGATTGCCGGGCAGGCGCGCAAGCTCGGTCCGGGGCATTGGATCACCGGCGGCGACTGGGACCACGAGTTGTGGCCCGGCGCTCCGCTGCCCACTAAGGACTTAATCGAGCGCGAAACCGCACAGAATCCCGTATTCGTGTCGCGGCTGGATGGCCACATGGGGCTCGCCAATTCGGTTGCCTTGCGCCTGGCCGGAGTGACGAAGGAAACCCAGGACCCTCCGGGCGGCACGATCGTTCGCGATCCGAAAACTGAGGAGCCAACAGGGATCCTCAAAGACGCGGCGCAAGAACTGGTCTACTCGCGCATTCCCAAGCCGAGCGATGCGGACTACGACGATGCGCTGCGCGCGGCACTTGGAGAGGCTGCGCGCGTGGGCGTCACCTCGATTCAAGACATCACCTCGTGGGATCAGTACGGGGTGTACCAGCGTTTTCGTGACGCGGGACGCCTCACGGTCCGCGTTTATGCGCGCACACCCATGCGCGAATGGAAGCGGCAAGCGGACCTGGTAGCGCGTCAGGGCCGCGGCGACTCCTGGCTGCGGCTCGGCGGGCTCAAGGCTTTCATGGACGGGTCACTCGGCTCAACCACTGCGCTGTTCTTCGACGCATACAACGACGCGCCCAGTACCCGCGGGCTCATGGGGGAAGATAATCTGCCCGAAGGCAAGCTCGAAAAGGATATTCGCGACGCCGACAAGGCCGGCTTGCAGTGCTCGGTTCACGCCATCGGCGACAGGGCGAACCATGTCCTTCTGAATTATTTCGAGCGGGTCGAAAAAGAAAACGGCCCACGCGACCGGCGCTTCCGCATCGAGCACGCGCAGCACCTGCTGGCTTCGGACATCCCGCGATTCGCAAAGCTCGGCGTGATCGCTTCCATGCAGCCGTCTCACGCCATCGACGACGGGCAGTGGGCCGAGAAGCGAATTGGTCCGGTGCGCGTCAAGACGACGTATGCTTTCCGCTCGCTTCTCGACTCGGGCGCGAAGCTGGCCTTCGGAACCGACTGGTCCGTTGCGCCTCTCTCGCCGCTGATGGGCCTCTACGCAGCCGTGACGCGCGAGACCCGCGACGGGAAGAATCCGCAAGGATGGGTGCCCGAACAGAAGATCACGGTCGAAGAGGCCATGCGCGCTTACACCGCGACCGCCGCGTACGCCGAATTCGCGGAGCGCGAGAAGGGAACGCTCGAGCCCGGCAAGCTAGCGGATGTGGTGGTTCTATCGCGCAACATCTTCCAGATCAAGCCGGATGAGATCCCCAACACTGCAGTGGTGTACACGATCGCCGGCGGGCGCGTGGTGCATCCATAGCCCGGTCGAACAATTCCCTTGCGTTGTAGATTAATTAGTACTATATAAATAGTATATGCGGCGGCCGAGCACGACCCTTACCACGGCGGAGCTGGAGATCATGCACGTGGTTTGGGGCCTGGGCCGTGCGACGGTGCGCGACGTCTATGAAGTGCTGCGCGAGCGGCGCCAGGTGGCCTACACCAGCGTCATGACAGTCATGAAGATCCTGGAACAGAAGGGCTATCTCAAGAAAAAGCAGGAAGACCGTGCCTATCTCTACCGCCCGGCGCGCCCGCGCGCGCAGGTTCTCGGCGTAATGGTGCGCGATTTTGTGGATCGTGTTTTTCAGGGAGCCGCGAAACCGCTGCTGTTGCATCTGGTCGAAGACCGGCGCCTGTCGCAAGAGGATCTGGCGGAGATCCGGCGCCTCCTTAGAAAGTCCAAATGAATCCGGAGTTGTGGTTCCCCAATCTCCTGGCATATTCGCTGCAAGTCGCCGTCATTTCGGCGCTGGGGGTAATGTTGTTGCGGGCCTTCCCTCTGCGTTCGCCGGAAGTGACGCTGGCGTGGTTGCAGTCGATGCTCGGCGCATGTCTGGTGCTCCCGGCCGTCGAGCCATGGACGCTGCCAGCCACTGCAACGGTGGCCGGAGTTACGGCAGCCGTTGCACGAATTTCCACCGGTGGCGCAATGCATCTTTCCGCCCAGGCGATGCTGATCGCCATTCTGTTAGCGGGCATCGCCGTGCGTCTTGTCTGACTGGCGGGGGGATACGCCAGGCTTTTCGGGTATAGCCGCCGCGCGCGGCTGCTCGATGCGCGTCAATCCGGAATCGACCAGTGGCCGTGGGCCAGGGCCGCTTGCGCATGAGTGTGCCTTTCCTCTGAAGTGGCTGGACCCGTCACGTTCGGCTTTCTGCAACCCGCCATTCTGCTGCCGGCGTGCTGGCTGAATCTCACTCCCGTGCAGCGCGATACTGTCGTGTGTCACGAGTTTCTCCATGTCCGCCGCAAACACTGGCTGTTCCACATGGCGGAAGAAGTGATCCGCGCGCTGCTGTGGTTTCATCCGGCGATCTGGTGGCTGACTGGAGAGATCCGGTTAGTGCGGGAACAAGTCGTCGACCGCCAGGTGGCCCGTCTCACTGGTTCAACCCGGTCCTACGTCGAAGTTCTGCTGGTCTTCGCCGGCGTTGATTCTTCCGGGACGGCGCCGGCATTCACGCCGCGGCGCCACTTGGCCCGGCGCATCACATCCCTTCTTGAGGAGGTTTCTATGACGAAGTCTCGTTCGGTGGCATCACTCGCAGGCATCACGCTGTGCCTGACTGCCGCCGGTGCAGTCGCTGTCTGGTCGTTTCCCCTGCAATCAGTGCGATCGACCTTCATCACGCAAGACCACTCCGCTCCCGCTGGCGGCGTGGTAAGCGGCGTCATTCAAGGCATCCCGGGGGGAATCGGCGGGGGTGTGATCGGTGGTGTAGCCGGCGGCGTGGGAGGTGGTGTGGTGGGTGGCGTCTCAGAAGTGCAGAGTGTCGCAGCAAGCCCCCAGGACCAGGCCCTGCATAAGACCTCCGAACCGGGCGTGACCGCGCCGAAGGTCCTTCACAAAGTCGATCCCGACTACACCAAACAAGCGAAAGACGCGAAGATCGAAGGCACGGTTGTACTGAACGTTGAGGTACACCCGGATGGCCGCGCCCACAACATGCGTGTTGAGCGGTCTCTCGATCCGGGACTCGATCAGCAGGCGCTCGAATCGGTTGAACAGTGGCGATTCTCGCCGGCCAAGAAAGATGGAAAGCCTGTTACGGTGGCGGCAACCATCGAGATTAACTTCCGATTGCGTTAATGGCTGCCTTCAGCCGGATCGGGCACCGAGATCTGCGGGTGTGTCTGCTCGCGCATGGCTCTCAAGTACGCGGGAAAACGCCTGCCCAGCGTGCCGCCATAGAGCAAGTGTCCCACCAGCATGGCTCGGTCGGGACTATAGATTTGCACCAGCGGATTGACGTGCTTCCACAGTACGTCGAACGACAGGAAAAACCAGCCCGTGCCATAGATCAGCCCGAGCAGTGTAACGCGGAAGCGGCTGTCTTGATCGCGGATCACCAGGGCGAATATGGCGCCCAGCACACCATAGAGCACCAGCAGCAGCGCCACACCGGCGCCGGTACGCGCCCCAAGGCCCGGCCGGTACGCTGATTCGCCGTAAAATGTCGACGCCATTAGATTGGGCACGGTCCACACAGAGCGCCGGTGCCATGCGGAATCGAGCGCCAGGTATCCCAGCAGGATCAATGCGCCCACCACGCCCGCCTGGATGCCCGCCAGCACAAGAAACCAGCTCGGACGCGTCCGCTCCCCTGAAGGCATGAAAACAGCCTATACTGACTGAAAGGTAAAAGGCAAAGTAGTTCTCCAGTCGCAGACCCTGCGTGGCGGAGTGCGCGCGCCGCAAATCGAAGCAAGGTCGCGCGGATGGTCTCGGTTCGTAACTGAAGACAAAGATGGCACGTCGCGTCGTCGTCACTGGTATCGGAGCAGTCAGCCCCAATGGAGTGGGCCGCGAGAATTTCTGGCGCGCCACGCGGGAAGGCGTGAGCGGAATCCGCCGTATCACCCGCTTCGATCCTTCGGGGCATGCGGTGCAGGTAGCCGGCGAAGTCGCGGACTTCGACGAGCACCGGTACGTGTCGCCCAAAGACCGGCCGCACGTCTCGCGCGCGGTGCCGCTGGCGCTGGCCGCTGTTGAGGAAACTCTTTGTGACGCGGGCCTGGAATCGGATGCCATGACGCGCGACCAGCTTCGCGGGATCGGCGTGATCGTCGGCTCGGGCGGCGGCAGCCAGGAATTTACCGAAGAGCAGTATCGCCTTTACTACACCGGCCACCAGAAGCAATGCAGCGTCTACACCATTCCCACCGGCACCATCGGCACGCTGGCCAGCGAAGTCTCTATGCGTTTTGGCTTCCGCGGCATGAGCCACATCGTTTCGACGGGCTGCACTTCGTCCACCGATGCCATCGGCTATGCCTACCGCAACATTCAGGCGGGCGTAATCGACACCGTGGTGACCGGCGGTGTGGACGCGCCCATCGCGCCGCTCATCCTGCGCGGCTTCATGCTGATGCGTATTCTGACTACCAGCTGGAACGACCAACCGCAGCGCGCCTCGCGCCCGTTCTCCCGCGATCGCGACGGCTTCGTGCTGGGGGAAGGCGCCTGGTTTTTTGTTTTGGAAGAACGCGAGCGGGCGATGGCGCGCGGAGCGCACATCTACGGCGAAATCGCCGGCTACGCGTCCACCTGCGAGGCTTTCCACCGCGTGCGGCTGGAAGAATGCGGCGAGGAGCCGGCGCGAACCATTACTCTTGCGCTTGAAGAAGCCGGCGTGCCGCCCCAAGCCGTGCAATACATCAACTATCACGGAACCGCCACGGAGCTCAACGACCGCATCGAAACCCGCGCGATCAAGCTGGCCTTTGATGGGCAAGCGTACAAATTGGCCGGCTCGTCAGTCAAGAGCCTGATCGGCCATCCGCAGGGCGCTTGCGGCGCCGCCGGGATCGCCGCTACGCTGCTGGCCATGCGCGACGGCGTTGCGCCCGCCACCAAGAACATCGAGGAGCCCGACCCGGAATGTGATCTCGATTACATTTCCGAGGGGGCGCGCAAACTGGATATTGAGTACGCCGTCGCCAATTGCATCGCTTTTGGCAGTAAGAATTCAGCCATCGTCCTGCGCCGCAATTAAAGGAGTCTAAACGTGTCGCGCATCCTCCGTTTTCTTCTGATCCCCGTCATCGTCGTTGTGGCGCTTCTCTGGTTCTATCCGCCCGCTCGCCTGTTCGCCTTCGCTATCGTGGGCCGCAGCCCGGAATGCCCCGTGGCCAACGCCGTCAAGGCGGATGAGAACCTGCAACTGCAGATTCTCTACAACGACCAGATGATCAAGGGCAGCAAATTGCTGGATACCGATCCCGCCGGGTACCAGCTCTGGGACACACCCTTGGGCCGCTACTGGATTCCGGCCGGCAGCCGCTGGGTGCTGCCGTACAACCTGGCGGAGCAGAAGCGCCATATCTATGGCAACGACCGGCAGTCCGCGCACGCGGGCGATATCGTGCTGGATTGCGGCGCTAATGTCGGCGTCACAGTGCGGGTGTGGCTCGCCGCGGGAGCGAAACAGGTTGTGGCTATCGAGCCTGCGCCCGAAAACATCGAATGCCTCCGCCGCAATTTCAAAGACGAAATCGCCGCCGGCCGCGTAATTGTTTATCCCAAGGGCGTGTGGGACAAAGACGACATCATGCCGATGCAGATCGATCCGAGTAACTCGGCGGCCGACAGTTTTGTGATTCATCGCCAGGGAGACACCGAAGCGCGCGGCATTCCGCTGACAACCATCGACAAGCTGGTGGCCGAGCTCAAGCTCGAGCGCGTGGACTTCATCAAGATGGATATCGAAGGCGCCGAGCCGCGCGCGATCGTAGGAGGACGCGAGGCCATCGCGAAGTATCATCCCCGCATGGCGCTCTGCACCTATCACGCGCCCGACCATCCAAAAAAGGTTCCGGAGCTGGTGCGGGCCGCCTGGTCCGGCTACTCCGTGGAGTGTGGGCCCTGCGCCGAGGCCAATCACGCCGTGCGTCCCGATGTGTTGTACTTTCACTAAGAGTGGCGTGGCGGGTGCTCGCCGGGCTCTTGCCTGCGCGATTTTGGGAATGCTAACGTCCTGCGCCAAACGTTACCCCGCGGAGGGCCTGGTTCTTCGCGTCGAGCGCGAAAAGCAATCCGTTGTCATCTCTCACCGCGAGATCCGCGGTTACATGCCCGCCATGGCCATGCCGTTCCGCGTGCGCGATGCGGCCCAGCTCGAGGGTCTGGTTCCCGGTTCGCGCGTCGACTTCCAGCTCGAAGTGGGCCGGGGCGGTGCCGTTATTCGCAAACTGCGGCGCCGTGCATCCGTTACCGAAGGCGTCGCCGACGATAACGGCCGAAAGCTGCGGCTGCCACCCGCTCCTCAAAAACTTTCGATCGGCGCGGATGTGCCCGACTTCTCGCTGACTGACCAGTTGTCCCGTCCGGTCCGGCTCGCCGGCTTTCGGGGCGAAGTGGTAGCGCTCAACTTCATCTATACCCGGTGCCCGCTGCCCGACGTCTGCCCGCGCCTCAGCGCAGGTTTTGCGAGGCTCCAGAAACTTTTCGCGGCCCGCGATCTCATCTTGCTGTCTGTAACGCTCGACCCTCAATACGATACGCCCGACGTCCTCGC
>JACXTT010005512.1_pt1 | contig 18368 bp, 15 predicted proteins | sample 9270951 | NCBI WGS metagenome assembly JACXTT01 (sample SAMN15532306, study PRJNA645909) | rock metagenome | isolation source: weathered quartz diorite | place: Puerto Rico | collected 2017-06-21 | reverse complement strand
TCAACTTGCCCTCGTTCTTTGCGAGCACGTGGAAGCTCCAGCCGAGCGTGGGGATCATCAACACGACGGGCGCTGGGCCGTTCATGATCCGCAATCAATTCACCGGCGGCCAGTTCGTCCGTCAGGGCAAGCGTCTGGCGTTCAGCGCGAGCCTGTCACCGACGTTCTTTGGATTCTTCCCCGGATTCGGCCCGCTGTCTCGGATCCGGCATTCTATTTCGCCACAAATCAGCTATCAGTACGCGCCCGGTGTGCGCGTGCCCGAGGCCTTTGCCCACGCGATCGACCCCACCGGCCGCTTGAACAACTCCCGCATCGACCCGCAACAGACCATCAGTCTCGGGTTGTCGCAGACCTTCGAGGCCAAACTCAAGCCGCCCGCCGGCGATACGGCGAGCGACAAGGAACCGCGCAAGATCAGGCTGCTGAGCATCAACACGAGCGCGATCGGCTACAACTTCCAGCAGGCCAACCAGCCGCACCACACCGGCTGGCAGAACCCTACGCTCTCGAACACATTTTTGTCCGACCTGCTCCCGAGTTTTCAGCTGTCGATCTCTCACGATCTATGGAAGGGGCAGGTCGGCACCGATTCCGCAAAGTTCCAGCCCTTCCTGCAGAGCGTCTCGGCATCGTTCACCGTGACACCGGCGACGTTGCAGGGACTGGGCCGGTTGTTTGGGTTGCGCCCGCGCCCGCTGCCTCCTCCGGCGCCGGACACGACGATGACACGCGGCTCGCCGTCGGATGACCTCCGTCGCTATCAGGGAGGTTCGCGCATTCCAGCCGGGCCGCGCTTACCGGGCATGGGAATCGGTGGAGGCGGGGGATACGGGGGGAGGGGCTTTACGCTGGGCATTTCGTTGACGAGCACGCGCAGCCGAGGCGATACCACTCCGGAATTACGCCACGCGGCGGGACGGCAGACGACCAATCTGAATCTGGCGTTCAGTCCCACACGAAACTGGACGGCCACCTGGAGCACGTCGTATGACATGGGCACGAGGCAGTTCTCCTACCACTCGCTGACCTTTCAGCGCGACCTGCGGCGCTGGCGCGCGAGCTTCAGCTTCAACAAGACCGCGGCGGGCAACTTTTCATTCAGCTTTAACATCACGCTCACCGATCAGCCCGACATCAAGTTCGACTACGACCAGAACACGTACGTGCGGTAGGACTGCGTTGTCCTCTGGCGGAGACACCGCCGTGGGTGACTCTGCTGTAAACCTCTAAAAATCAGCGACTTCGCTTCGGGCATGACGCGTGCTTACACGTCGGGCGATCCCCGTCCTGAGGCTCTTATGCGTGTGCTCCTGTCTGTTGTGCTACTGGTCGCTGTGGCATGCCAGCCTGCAGTCGTCGGTCCCGGCGGCGGCGCGCCGTCCACGCCCGGCAACCTGACGTATCAGCTCGAGCCCAGCGGCGATCCGAATCGTCCTCTCGGCATTCTGCTCATCTGGGACGATGTCCCCGACGCGAATCTGTCCAGCTATCGCGTCTATTCCCGTTCTTCGAGTAATGGCTCTTACGGCCTACGAGGCGAAACCAGCTCGAACACGTTCCACGACAATGGCGTGCCGCATCTCGATTACTACGTCACCGCCGTGAATACCAACGGCGAGGAAAGCGGCGGTAGCAACGTGATTACGGTGGACGAGCGGCTGCAGCTCGTTCCCCCAGCGTGGTTGTCGTCGATTTCCTTGAACGGCGCGATCCATCTCGGGTGGGATGACACCTCGTACGTCACGGCACCGACGCGCTTCAAGTGGTACCGGATTTACAGCACCGATTACAATCTTGGCAGCCGTCTCTGCGGCACGAACTGGCTGCTCGAAGGCACGACGGTCGCGCCCGAGTTCCTTGCGAGCGCCATGACGAATGGCGTGCCGCGTTGCTTCGGCGTCTCTGCCGTAAGCCGGGAGGGGTACGAAAGCCTCTGGTCGCCGCTGCGCCAGGACACGCCCCGTCCCGACGGGCGGAACACGCTCGTTTACGCCTACACCGCAAACCAGGCCAAGTCGGGTTTCCGGTTCTGGCAGGATCTCAACGCCGATGGCCGCGCCCAGCCATCGGAGTTGGGCTTGGTGCAGGACGGGAATCTGACGAGCATCGACTTCTGGGTGTACCGTGACCCGTCCGACTCGACGCTGTGGCTGGTGCCGGAGTTCTCGGGGACGCAGATGCGGCTGTACAGCACCACGCCGGTCGCCGATCTAACGTCGATCGATTTCGCGCCGGCATCCGGGTACGCGCGGAGCATGATCCAGGCGGTTCCGGGCTATGCCTATGTCTTCGAGATCGTCGAAGGCTCGACGGTGCATTATGGGGCTCTGCGCATGACGCACGTGGGCCGGGACTACCTGATCTTTGATTGGAGCTTCCAGACTGATCCGGGCAATCCTGAGCTGCTTATTCGCGCCGGGCAGTCGACCGCCATGGCGACTGGCACCGGGGTTTCAGGCTCGAAATAGGGAGTCCGGGTCACCTAAAGCGCCGGAGTGGTCGCAACAGCCACTCCGGCGCTTTAGCTTTGGTTCCCATGGTGAAACCTGTCACGTTGGATGGCAATTCCCTCTCTCTGGACGATGTCATGGCCGTGGCACGCCACAATGCGCCCGTCGCGCTCGATGCCACGGCGCTCGTGGCCGTGCAAAAGTCTCGGACGGCGGTCGAGGCAGCCGTCGCGCGCGGCGAGACGATCTACGGTGTCAATACCGGCTTTGGAAAGCTCGCTCACGTGCGTATTCCGCCGGAGCAGGCCCGGCAGCTGCAGCTCAACCTCATCCGCAGCCATGCGTCGGGCGTTGGTGACCCGCTTCCGCCGGATGCCGTGCGCGCGATGATGCTGCTGCGGGCGAACGTGCTCGTGCGGGGCACCAGCGGCGTGCGGCCGATCCTTCCCGAGCTGCTGGTAGACATGTTAAACCGCAAGCTCCATCCGACCATCCCGTCGCAGGGCAGCGTGGGTGCGTCGGGAGACCTCGCGCCGCTGTCGCATCTCGCGCTGGCGATGATCGGCGAGGGCGACGTGAAGGTGCCGAGCCCCATCACGCTGGAGGCCAAAGAGGGACTGGCATTCGTGAATGGGACCCAGGCACAGACCGGTCTGGCAGCGCTGCTCGTGGCAGATGCCTGGACGCTGTGGCGTAGCGCGCACGCCGCCGCGGCGATGAGTCTCGAGGCGGTCCGCGGCTCGCCCGACCCGTTCGACGCCCGCATCCAGGACGTCCGCCCGCACCCATGGCAGCAGCGCTCCGCCGCGCTCCTGCGCGACCTGCTGGCCGACAGCGAAATCCGCGAGTCGCATCGCGAAAACGATCCGCGGGTTCAGGACGCCTATTCGCTGCGCTGCACACCGCAGGTGCTCGGGGCGGTCGGCGAGGGACTCGCGTTTGCCGAACGGCTGGTGACGACGGAGCTCAACGCGGCCACCGACAATCCACTTGTTTTCGGCGACGATGTCCTGTCGGGCGGCAACTTCCACGGTCAGCCCATCGCGCTCGCGCTCGACGTCATCGGGATCGCGCTGACCACGCTGGCGGGACTCGCGGAGCGGCGCCTGGAGCGCGTGGTGAACCCCGATCTCTCTTCGGGATTGCCCGCCTTTCTCGCTCACGACCCCGGCCTCGAGTCGGGCTTCATGACGGCGCAGATCGCTGCCGCCGCGCTCGTCGCCGATTGCCGCGTGCTCGCGACGCCCGCGAGCGTGCAGTCGGTACCGACGGAGGGGAATCAGGAGGATGTCGTGCCGATGGGGATGAGCGCCGCGTGGAAAGCGGGACGCATCCTCGCCAATGCCGAGCGCATCGTCGCGATCGAGCTCCTCGCCGGCGCGCAGGGGCTCGAATACCTCAAGCCGTTGCGGCCGGCTAAAGCCGTAGCGCGGATCCATACTGCGGTGCGTCAGGAGTCTCCGGCGCTCACCGGCGATCGTCCGATGACGAAAGACATCGAGCAGGTCGCGCGTGGCATCCGTGAGGGGAAATTCGCGCCGTGAGCGGCCCGCGGACGGTGCGCGCTCCCCGCGGCCCGACGAAGAGCTGTAAGGGTTGGGTGCAAGAGGCCGCGCTCCGCATGCTCATGAACAACCTCGATCCCGAGGTGGCGGAGCGTCCGCAAGATCTCGTCGTGTATGGCGGCACCGGCAAAGCGGCGCGGAATTGGGAGTCGTTCGACGCGATCTGTCGCACACTGCGCGCGCTGACAGACGACGAGACCCTGCTCGTGCAGTCCGGTAAACCGGTCGGCGTATTTACCACCCACCCGGGCGCCCCACGCGTGCTCATCGCGAATGCCAATCTCGTCCCGCGCTACGCAACGTGGGACGTGTTTCGCGACCTCGAGCGGCGCGGCCTGATCATGTATGGCCAGATGACCGCCGGATCGTGGATTTACATCGGGACGCAAGGAATTCTTCAGGGCACCTACGAGACGTTTCGTGCGGTAGGCGTACGTCATTTTGGCGGCTCACTCAAGGGCCGCATCCTCCTCACGGGTGGGCTCGGCGGCATGGGCGGTGCGCAGCCCCTGGCGGCTACAATGCAGGAAGGGATCTGCCTGGCGGTCGAAGTTGACCCCGCACGAGTCCAGCGCCGTCTTGAGACGCGGTATCTCGATCGCTCGACGGCATCGCTGGACGAGGCCCTGGCGTGGTGCGCGGACGCAAAGCGGCGAGGCGAGCCGCTCTCCGTGGCCATCGTGGGCAATTGCGCGGAGGTGCTGCCGGAGCTCGTCCGACGTGGCTTCACTCCCGACGTCGTCACCGACCAGACATCGGCACACGACCTGCTGAATGGCTACATCCCTGCCGGGCTCACGCCCGCCGCCGCCGCCGAGCTGCGGCGCAAGGCTCCCGATGAGTACCTGCGGCGCGCCCGCGCGAGCATTGCGCTGCACGTGCGAGCGATGCTCGACCTGCAACAACGCGGCGCTGTCGCACTGGACTACGGCAACAACATTCGCACCGAAGCCCGCGATGCCGGGGTGGCGGACGCGTTTGCGATCCCCGGCTTTGTGCCGGAATACATCCGGCCGCTGTTCTGTGAAGGGAAGGGGCCGTTCCGCTGGGTGGCGCTCTCCGGCGATCCGAAGGACCTGCACCGCACCGATCAGCTGGTGCTGGAGCTGTTTCCTGACAACGCGCATCTTACGCGGTGGATCACACTGGCACAGCAGCGCGTCGCTTTTCAGGGACTCCCGGCGCGCATCTGCTGGCTGGGGCAGGGGGAGCGCGCGCGGTTCGGGGTCGCGTTGAACGAGCTGGTGCGAGGCGGCGAGCTGTCGGCGCCGATCGTCATCGGTCGCGATCACCTCGACACCGGCTCGGTCGCCTCGCCGTTCCGAGAAACGGAAGCCATGCGCGACGGCTCCGACGCCATCGCCGACTGGGCCATACTCAACGCGTTGCTCAACACCGCATCGGGCGCCTCGTGGGTCTCGTTCCACCACGGCGGCGGCGTCGGCATCGGGAACTCGTTGCATGCGGGTCAAGTCATCGTTGCTGATGGGACGGCCGCTGCCGGCAAGCGGCTCGAGCGTGTGCTCACCAACGATCCGGGGATCGGCGTCGCCCGTCACGCGGATGCGGGATACGCGGAAGCGATCGATGCCGCGCGCCGCCACCACATCCGGCTGCCGATGACCGAGGATCTCGACTGAAGACATTGCTCGTCGGCGCGCGGCAGGTCGTGACGTGTCGCGGGCCCGCGCGCGCGCGTCGGGGGCGCGAGATGGCGGACGTCGAGGTGCTCGCCGATGCCGCGGTGCTGATTGACGGTGAGCGAATCGCGTGGGTGGGTCCGCGTGCCGACGCCCCGAAGGATGCCGGCGTCCCTCGTCAGGAAATCAGCGGCGTCCTGTTCCCCGGCTTCATCGATTGCCACACGCACGCCGTCTTCGGCGCGCCCCGGCTCGACGATCAGGAGCGGCGCGCGCTCGGGGTCGACTATAAGGCCATCGCCGCCGCGGGTGGCGGCATTCTCCAATCGGTGCGCGACGTGCGCAACCGGTCCGAAGCGGAGCTCGAAGCACTCACCCGATCGCGTCTCGAGACCCTGATGGCGCACGGGGCGACGACGATCGAGGTGAAATCGGGGTACGGCCTCGAGCTGGATGCCGAGCTGAAACAGCTGCGAGTGATCCGGCGGCTCGGTGAGCAACTGCCCGTGACGCTGGTCCCGACATTTCTCGGCGCGCACGAGATCCCGCCCGAGTATCGCAACACGCGCGCGGACTACGTGCAGCTGATCTGTGAGGAAATGCTGCCGGCGGTCGTGCGCGAGCAGCTCGCCCGGTGTTGCGATGTCTTCTGCGAGCCCGGCGTGTTCACGGTAGCGGAGACTCGTCAAATCCTCACAGCGGCGCGCCGCCACGGCTTCGCGGTGAAATTGCACGCCGACGAGCTCGAGGGTTCCGGCGGCGCCGAGCTCGGGGCCGAGCTGGGTGCGTTGTCGGCCGATCACCTGGCGGCGATCTCCGATTCAGGCATCCGCGCACTCGCCGCCAGCACGACCGTAGCGGTGCTCCTCCCCGCGACCATGATCTTTCTCGGCAGGCGGTCGCAGGCGCCCGCCCGTCGGTTGATCGACGCCGGGGCGGCCGTCGCCTTGGCGACCGACTTCAATCCCGGGAGCTCGCCCACGATGAGCTTGCCCCTCGTCATGACGCTGGGCGTCTCGCAACTTGGGCTACGTCACGCGGAGGCTGTGACGGCGGTGACGATCAATGCCGCCGCAGCGCTCGGGCTCGGAGGGGACCGTGGTCAGATTGCCGCCGGATGTGTGGCGGATCTCGTCGCCGTGACGGTAGACGACTGGCGGGAGGTCGCGTATTGGATCGGGAAAGACGTCGTAAGCGCCGTCTGGACAGCAGGTTCGGCTTGTCCCGCCTAGGCGGCCCCGATATCTTAGTCGGTCCATATGTCTAAGCTCGAGCAGCTCAAAGAAAAAGCGAAAGGTCTCGAGGCCAGGGACCCGAAGCGGGCCGTGGAGACGTGGCTCGACGTGCTCAGCAATCAGGACGAGACGAATCTTGATCTCTCCATCTACAACCGGATCGGCGATCTCTACATCAAGCTCAAGGACCCCGCGCTCGCGGCGGATTACTACGACCAGGCGGTGGACAAATATGCCGAGCTCGGGTTTCACAACAACGCCATTGCGATGTGCAACAAGGTGCTCCGCAACGCCCCGGCGCGGCAGACGACCTACCTGAAACTGGCGAAGCTGTATGCCGCCAAGGGGTTCATCGGCGAGGCGAAGCAGAACTTCGTCGAGTACGCCGAGCGGATGCAGAAGGTCGGCAAGATCGAGCACGCGTTCGCGGCGTTGAAGGAATTCACGGACATCTCGCCGGAAAGCGCGTCGCTCCGGGAAATGCTCGCCGAGCATCTCAAGATGTACGGGGCCGATCCGGGCAAGCGTGGCTCATCGGCTCGGCTCAGCACGCCTGCGGCTCCGAGGACGGCGCCGCCGGCAGGTGATGATGAGCTCCATAAGTCCGGCAGCCGCAAGACATCCAGTCTCGTTTTCCTCGATCTCGACGAGCCGCGTGCGGTGAAGGGGCAGAAGGCGCCTGCCGCGGCCGCGAAGGCGCCGCCACCGGCCCCCCCACCGATCGCTGCCCCGCCGCCGCCTCCGGTTGCCGAGACGCTGATCGAGGAGGTCATGCCCGAGCCGGACGAATCGCTCGAGATCGAGACCACGAGCCTCGTTGACGAGGCTCCGGGCAGCAGCAGCACCGGCATGCTCGAAGGTCTCGAGACGACCGTGGCGGACTTCGGACAGGTGCGCCAGGAGAGTCCCAAGGCACCGTCGATTCGGGAGGAATTGAATCCGGCGGACCTCAAGCTCGAGCCGGTGGCCGAGCTCGAGCCCACGATCCCGGACGTAACCGCCGACGAAGTCCGCGGTCTCGAGGACGCGGATCTCGTGCTCGAAGGCAACATCGTCGAGACGCCGGCTCCGCCGCGTCCCCCGGCAAAGAAACCAGCGCCGACACTCAAGCCCCTGGGACGTCCAGCCGGCCAACCTGTTGGGGAGCCGCCGCGCGTAAAGCCCGTCGTGCCGAAGCGTCCGCAGGCGCCGGACTCAGCGTCGGCGCCCGGCACGCGCAAGCCTGTCGTCGAGGTGCCGCCGCTCGAGCTGGAGCCCGACTTCGAGACGGCCGCGACCGAGCAGGGTCACGACGTCGACGATGAGCCACTCGCTGTCGATGAGCCTTCCCCGCCGCGGCATCCGAGCTTTATCCAGACCGAAGACGACACGTCGATTTCTTCGGGTGGGCGCCGCTCCGGTTTCATCGATCTCGGGATCGACGAGATCCATAGCGGCGGAGATCAGGCGGGCTCGCTCGTTTTCTCCAACATCGAGGAGACGCCCGCGGCGCCGGACATCGACGAGCTCGAGGAGCGTGTCGCCGACAACCCCGATGATCCCGAAGCGCATCAAGCGCTCGGCGAAGCGCTGATCGAGCAGGGCGAGCGCGAGCGTGGTATCGAAGAGCTCGATCTCGCCATCGCCGGCTACGAGAATGCCGGTAATCTGTCGCACGCGCGCGACCTCGTGGACGAGGTCCTGCGACTCGACCCGAACAGCGTGCGTCACCGGCAGAAGGCCGTGGAGTTCGCGTTCAAAGCCGGCGACAAGGCGAGGCTGATCGACGCGTATCTCGAGCTCGCCGACGCGCTGCTGCGTTCGGATCTACCGGACAAGGCGCGCGCCGTGTACGCGCGCGTCGCGGAGCACGACGCGGCAAATGAGCGCGCCAAAGCGGCGCTCTCGATGCTCGCCCCGGCGGTTGCGGCGCCCGCGGCAGCGCCGGGCAAGCCCCAGGGGAAGGTCAAGGCCAAAGACGCCAAGATGAAGGTCCGCGACGAAGCGGCACTGGACGGCGATTTCATCGATCTCGGCTCGATGCTCAACGAGGAGGACGCAGGCCCGCCGGCCAAGGACACGCGGATGACAGTCGCCGATGAAGAGCCGACCGGCGACGAGGAGCAGGATTTCCAGGAGATGCTCGCCCGCTTCAAGCAGGGCATCGATGAGAACATCGACGAGGCCGACTTCCAGTCGCACTACGATCTCGGCGTCGCGTTCAAGGAAATGGGCCTGCTCGACGAGGCGATTGCGGAGCTGCAGAAGGCGTTGCGCGCGCCCGAAGGGAAGCTGCGGACCTCCGAGATGCTCGGGATCTGCTTCTTCGAGAAAGGCGCATTCGGCGTGGCCGAATCGATCCTGCGCCGCGGGCTCGATCTGCCGGCCTCCGGCGACCAGGAGCGTCTCGGGGTCCTGTACTGGCTCGGTCGCGCCCTCGAGCAGCAGGGCAAGAAGGCCGACGCGCGCGACCTCTACGGGCGCGTCTTCGCGGTGGACATCCGTTTCCTCGATGCCGAGAAGCGCGTCAAGGCGCTCGCCAAGGCGAAATAGCGTGAGTCAACAGGTCGCCCGCGTCAGCCTCCCGGACGTCCAGCGGCCCGTGGCCAGGGAGTTGGAGCAGGTGGTCCTCGAGCTGCGGCGCGTCATCGCCGCGGACTTCCCGATCGTGAGCGAGGTGAACGACCACCTCCTGCAAATGAAGGGAAAACTGTTCCGGCCGACGCTGCTCCTGCTCAGTCATCAGGCGGCGGGATCCAAGGATCCCCGGGCGGTGACACTCGCCGCCGTCGTCGAGTTGATCCACCTCGCGACGCTCGTGCACGACGACTCCGTCGATCACTCCGTATTGCGCCGCGGCTTGCCCACGATCAATGCGCTGTTCTCCCATCAAGTCGCGGTCATCATGGGCGACTATCTCTACTCGCGGGCGATCATCGAGCTGGTCCGATTGGACGACCATGAGGCGCTGCGCGTGCTGGCGCGCGTCACCAACGAGATGACGGTCGGGGAGATGCGGCAGCTCGAGGCCCATGACAAGCTCGCGTATGGCGAAGGGGCCTACGACGCCTTGATTCGAGCCAAGACGGCGTCGCTCTTGTCTGGCGCGTGCGAAGTGGGCGCTCTGACGGCGCCCGCGAGCTATCGCCAGGCGCTGGCGCGGTTCGGCATGCTCCTCGGCATGGCATTCCAGATCACGGACGACCTGCTCGATTATACCGAGCCCGAAGCGGTGACCGGAAAACCGTCCGGACTCGATTTGCGCGAGCACAAGGTGACCCTGCCGCTGATCGCCGCCCTCGCGCGGATGCCGGCCGAGGGCGGCGGGCGGCGTCTCGTCGCTGAGCTGATGGAAGCCGCGGAGCCAAGCGACGATTTGGTCGCTGCAGTGATCCGATTGGTAGAAGGTGCGGGCGGGCTCGAGACGGCGCGCCAGCGCGCCTTAGACCTCGCGCAGCAGGCGGAGGCGGAGCTCGATGTCTTGCCCCCGTCTCCCGCGCGGGACGCGCTGCAAGGCAGCATCGCATACGCCGTGGAACGGCGCAGCTAAGCCATGCCGCACGGTCCGCGTCGCCCCATGTTCTATCTGGGAGTTCTGGCCATTGGCTTCATGGTGGGGGGGTTGCTGCAGGCGTTCCTGCGGCGCTTCTTACCTCAGGGGCCAGCGAAGGAAGTGTTCACCTGGTCGGTCACCCCGACGATTGGGCCGGTGCACCTGGATCTGCTGGTAATGTCGATTACGCTCGGACCTATCGGACTCGACGTGTCGCTGCTCGCGGTGGTCGGCGTCGTGGTCGCGTATCTCGTGGCCCGCTCGCTCTTCTAGAGAGGCGAATCATGCTTGGCAATCTCGGCTTCACGGAAATCGCGATCCTGGTGCTTATCCTGGTGCTGTTCTTCGGAGCGAAGCGTATCCCGGAGATCGGCGCGTCGATCGGGAAGGGCGTCAAGGAATTCAAGAAGGGTCTCAGGGACGTGTCGGCCGAGGACCCGCCGGCGACATCGGATTCCTCGCTCCCACCCGCGTCCAGTTCGGTTGGGAACGCGCCGAAGCCTCTGAATCAGTAAAGGCGGCGTGTCATGCTGGGAAATCTCAGCGGCAGCGAAATCCTGATCCTGATGTTGATCGTCCTGCTCGTCTTCGGCGCGAATCGGCTGCCGGAAGCGGGCAAGGCCGTCGGCAAAGGACTGCGCGAGTTCAAGCGCGCGCTCTCTGACGCGCAGGGCGGTATCCAGCGGCCGACCTCCGCCCCTGAGGACGAGCAACCGCGGGATGCCAAGCCGAAGCGTTTAGTCGAGTAGGGTTACTGCAATCCCGCTGAGGCGTCCGCCGACGCCCGGGATTTGAAGAGGTCTTTGCGCCGGTCCACGATCTTGGCGTTGGCGCGTACCCCCTCCAGATACTGCTGAATCCGCGCCTGCTGCAGTGCCTGCCGGAGTTGCGTCCGCTGCACCTCTTTTTGCGCGAGCCAGGCCGTCGAATCGGCGGGTCTGCGCGCCAACGACTGGAGGATGAAGGAGCCGTTCTCGCCTTCGACGACACCGCTGCGCTCCCCGACTCGCAGACCAAACGCCGTCCCAACGGCGAGGGGCTCCCCGCTGAGATCGCGAGGCGGCCGCATGCGAGTAAAGGGGCCGAGACGCTGGACTTGGAGACCGTGCGCCGCCGCCGCGGTCGCCAGGTCCGGCACGCCGCGCAATAACGCCGCGATCGAATCCGCCCGATGGCGGGCTACCGTCTTCAGTTTCTCCACGCGCACGAGGTCCGTCACGCGCGCCCGAACCTGCGCCAGCGGCGTTGCGCCCGCCGGCGTGAGTGAGTCGACCCGGAAAACGTAGTAGCCCGACTTGCCGTCGATCACGGGGCTGGTTTCGCCCACCGGCGACTCGAATGCCCACACGCTCACGTCGGGAACCCTGTTGTCCCCGAGCTTGAACCCCTGACCCTCGACGACGCGGTACTCCGGGGACACCTGCAAACCCATGCGACCGGCCACCGCGTCGAGCGTCGTTGGATCACTCCGCTCCGCCGCCAGGCGTTCCAGCGTGTCGGCGCGCGCTTCAACCTGCTCCAGGTGGGTACCCTGCAGCGCCACGGGGATCAGGATGTGGCGGACCTTGACCGAGTCCCCCTTGACCTGGTCGACACGAATCAGGTGGTAGCCGAACTCCGTCGACACAGGGCCGGAAAGCTGACCCGGCTTCAGGCTCCGCACGGCCTGCATGAACGGTGCAACGAAGCTGCTGTCGTTCTTCTTGACCCAGCCGAGATCGCCGCCGCGCTGCCCGCTGCCGGAATCGCTGGACTCGCGCTTCGCCACGTCCTCGAACTTCGCCCCGCGCGCGAGCTCGCTGCGCACGCGCGCGACGTGCGCCCGCGCCACGGCGCTATCGGCAGCGTTCGGGAGGCGGGGGACCGCGATGAACCGCACGGAGGCGACCGCCGGCCGCTTGAAGGCGTCGGATTTCTTCGCGATGTTGGCCGGGAGCTCGGCGTCACTGATGGGAGTCGTGTCGAGGATCGTGAACGGCGACACGGCGAGCGAGGTCACCCGCACCGAGTCGTGCTGATCCTTGTAGAGCCGCCACAGCTTAGCGTCGGGAATGTAGACATCGCTGGCGAGATACTCGAACAGCTTGATGCGCGGAATCTGTTGGCGGTAAATCGCTTCGAGCTGCAGCAGCAGGTTGCGGTCACTCGTCGTGGAGAGGAACTGCTGCCATTTGCGAATGTCGAACTCGCCGTCGGTCTGGAACTGCGGATCGCGCATGATCTCGGGCAACGGCGAATTGTGCGCCATCGCGACGATTTCGTCGTCGCTGACCCGGATGCCGAGACGACGGTACTCCTGCTCGAGCAGCGCTTCCTGGGTCATTTGATCGATGACTTGATCCTGAAGGTGCCGGTCCTCTTCCTTCGTCAGCGGAGCGGTGCCGTTCTGCTGGCGGTACTGTTCGGACGCGAGCTGTACGCGTTGCTGATACTCGGTGACGGGGTATTCCTTGCCGTTCACGCGCAGTACGACATTGCCGCTGGGACCGAGGATGCTCATCACTTGACCGATGGCGAGCCACGCCACGAACGCGATGGCGAGGATGTAAAAGATCCACTTGGCGTTGGAGCGCATCGTGCGCAGCATGACGACTTCGAACTCCGTTCCGGAGGAGGGGGTGAAGGGGCATAAGTCTAAAAACGACAACGCACAAACTCAAGCGCACACGTGTTCGGGTCATTTGACAGTTGCGGCGGCCAAACACTATCTTCGTCCAATTCCCACATAGACTTAGGCCGTGGCCTATACCAGCGAGATCGACAAACTCGAAGCGCGGTTTCGGGATAACCCCAAGGGCAGAAACTTCGCCCCCTTGGCGGACGCCTATCGTAAAGCAGGACTTATAGATAACGCGATCGATCTCTGCCAAAACGGACTCCAGCTCCATCCCGATTACGTCAGCGCTCACATCGTTTACGCCCGCTGTCTGATCGATAAGAAGGACGACAACGCCGCCCAGGGTGTCTTCACGAAGGTGCTCGAGCTGGATCGGGAAAACATCATCGCGCTGCGTGGTCTCGCCGAGCTCGCCGATCGGAATGGCCGGTACGACGAAGAAGTGGTGTGGCTATCTCGCCTTCTGAACGCCGACCCGATGAACGGGGATGCCGCCGAGGCCCTGGCGCGCGCCAAGGGGAAGGCCGCGACCTCCGTCGCCGCCCCCTCGGTCGCCGGTGCCCCTCCAGAAGCCGCTACGACGCCGATGACCAAGCCCGATTTCGCGGTCGACCACGAGACTCCGGAGCCGATCGAGCTCACGAAGTCGGCAGGGCCTTCGACGAGTGCACCGGAGGTCGAGAACTTTGAGAATCCAATCAGCTTCAACGCCAACGCCCACGCTGCTGCAAGGGCCGAGGGCTTGGAAGTTCAGGAAGATGTCGAGCTGAATGCGGAGCAGATCGAGCAGGTGGAGATCGAGGGACTGGCGCGTACGCAGTACGAGGGCAGTGGAATGTTCAAGTTCGATGGGCCGGAAGCTGCGGCAGCGCCATCCGGCGCAGAGCTCGATGACGCGCTGCCTCAGGTCGATCTCCCGCTCATCATGCCGGACGATGAGACGCGTGCGCCCGCGCCAAGACCCCCAAAGCCGCCAGCGCCGCCCCCGGCACCACCGCCTCCGCCGCCCGGGCCGACCTCGCGCGTTCCCGCCGCGGTCGCATTATCCGACGACGATGGCGCCGCGGATACCGCGACGCTTTCGCAAGCGGAGCCGGTGCTCACGGAGACGATGGCCGAGCTCTACCTGAAGCAGGGCCATCAGCAGGACGCGCTGCGTGTCTACCAGGCGCTGCTCGCGCAGCGTCCCCACGACGCGAGGCTGAAAAACAAAGTCGAACAGCTCTCATCCGGCGGCCGAAAGAAATCCAGGGTGTCGGCGCAGGCATTCCTGAAGGGGATTTGGTCGGGGCGTGGCTCCACTCCTGCTGCTCCGGCACCGCGGAGCACGCTTGCGGCCGCGTTCGACGTGGCCGGACCGACGCTCGGCGAGCCATCCCGTCCGGCCCAAGACCATATCTCGTTGGACTCGGTCTTTGGGGAGGAAGCGGGACGACGCGCGCACACCGAGCCAACCGAATCCCCGGCTTCCTCCACGCCGCCCCCTGAGGGCACCGCTTCTCCTGCGGGCGGCGGGGGCGGATCCAAGACGGGCGGCTTCTCGTTTGATGAGTTCTTCGCCGGCGGGAAGCCGGGTGCGGCAGGCGGCGGCGGAGCGGCCGCCGCGGAAGCTTCGTCGCCGAAAACGCCGAGTGCTGGCCGGTCGTCCGGACGGACGCAGCGGTCGCCGGAGGATGAGGCGGAGGCCGATCAGTTCCAGCAGTGGTTGAAGAAGCTCAAGTCCTAGTGTCTCGCCATATCGCCGTGCTGAACGGCCCCAATCTGAATCTGTTGGGTGAGCGCGAGCCTGAGATTTACGGCCGCACGAGTCTTGCGGATATCGAGCGCGCCACGAAGGAGCGCGCGCGCACGCTGGGCGTCGAGTGCACCTGGATTCAGACGAATCATGAAGGCGAGCTCGTGGAGGCGATCCAGGGCCTGAAGGGCCATGCCGATGGCGCGCTGATCAACGCTGCGGCGTTTACGCATACCAGTCTCGCTGTGCGCGACGCGTTGCTCGCGGTGCGCGTGCCCTTCGTGGAAGTGCATCTCTCCAACATCTTCGCCCGCGAGCCAGAGCGGCGGCGGTCGCTGCTGGCGGATCTCGCCGTGGGTGTGGTGACGGGATTCGGCGCCGACAGCTATCGGCTGGGATTCGAAGCGCTTGCCAGGTACCTCGAGTCGCGATAGGCGTGCCGAGCGGCAAGCGGCGCTCGCCGCACTGCTCGAAGCCGAGAGTCTGGAGGCGCTGCTTGTAACGTCGCGGCCCAACATCCGCTATTTGACGGGGTTCAGCGGGTCGGCGGGAGTGGCGGTGGTGACGCGTGGCGAGGCGCTCGTGGTCACCGATTTCCGCTACGAAGAACAGGCGCGGCAGCAATGTGGCGCCGTCGCGCGCGTCGAGATCGAAGGGACGAGTGTCTGGGACCGGCTCCTGCGGGAGCTGCCGACGCTGGGGACCATCAGCGTGATCGGGTTCGAGGCGCACGCGCTCAGCGTGAAGGAGGCGGAGCGGTTTTCGAGCGGGCCTGGTGCTGCGTGGCGGTGGAAGCCCACCGGGGAGCTGGTCGAACGGCTGCGCGTGCGCAAGGACACGGGTGAAATCGCCGCGATTCGCTCTGCCGCGACGCTCGCGACGGCGGCGCTGCGCGAGACGTTGGCGGTGGTGCGGCCCGGGCAGACCGAGCTCGAGATTGCGGGAGGGCTCGAACGCGCGCTGCGGCGCCACGGCAGCGAGGCGCACCCCTTCGCGACGATCGTGGCGAGCGGACCGCGCAGCGCGCTGCCGCACGCGCACACGAGCAGCCGCACCGTGGCGGCCGGCGACTGGCTGCTGCTAGACTTCGGCGCGGTCGTCGACGGCTACTGCGCCGACATGACACGCACCGTCGTGGTCGGCGCGCGGGCCGATGAGTCGCAGCGCGCCCTGTACGGATTGGTGCAGGATGCACAGCGGCGCGCGCGCGAAGGCGTGCGCGCGGGCATGACCGGGCGGGAAGCGGACGCGTTGGCACGCGATCCGATCGAAGCGCGCGGCTTCGGCACGGCGTTCGGGCATTCGACGGGGCATGGGTTGGGTCTCGAGGTGCACGAAGCGCCGCGGCTCGCGCGCACCGCGGGCGACCCGCTGCCCGAGGGCGCCGTGGTGACGATCGAGCCCGGCGTCTACGTCGCGGGGCGGGGCGGTGTCCGGATCGAAGACGACGTGCATTTGTCGGCCGATGGTCCGGTGCTGTTGACGGACGGCTGCACGGATCTCCTGGAACTGGTGTAGGGCCTCTTGGGGGGTATCTTCACGGTATGAAGCTCGACATCATCGCCCAGATCGTGCAGATCTTGAAGGACGCCCCCGAGGTGGGGGCGATCGAGATCCGTCGCGGTCTGTTCGGCGCGTGGTCGTCGGTGCGAGTCTCGAAGGCGGGCCATGGGGGGAATACGATCGGGGGGGGGCCGGCCCACGTGGTCGTATCGCACCCCCCTGCCGCTCCCTCGAGCACTTCACCATCCGCTTCCGCCGCCGCCCCGTCCGCCCCCGCCGGTCCCCAGCTGTTGGAGATCAAGTCCCCGATGGTGGGGACGTTCTACCAGTCGCCGGAGCCGGCCGCGCAGCCGTACGTGAAGGTCGGCTCGCGGGTGAACGTGGGGCAGGTGGTCTGCATCATCGAAGCGATGAAGATCATGAACGAAATCGAGTCCGAGGTCGGGGGCGTCATTCGGGAAGTCACCGCACAAAACGCGCAGCCGGTGGAGTTCGGCCAGGTCCTTTTCCGGGTGGATCCGCATGGGTGAGGCGACGCAGGGCAATCTGCCGGCATTCAACTTCAAACAGGCAATCACGCACATGGTCCAGCGCAACGGCTCCGACTTGCTGCTGAAGGTCGGGCGTCCCGCGACCATCCGCGTGAACGGCGATCTGGTGGCGCTCGATACCGCGCCGCTCAAGCCGGAGGAGCTGAAGTCGCTGGCCGAGCAGATCATGACGCCGCGGCAGGTCAAGGAGTTTGCCGAGCATAAGGAAGCGGACTTCGCGATCGGGGTGCCGGGCGTTGGGCGGTTCCGGACCAACGTCTACCAGCAGCGCGGCACCGTGGCGTTCGCGTTTCGGGCGATCCCCTACGAGGTCAAGCATATCAAGGAGCTGAATCTGCCGGCCGTGCTCGAGGAGATCGCCTTGAAGCCGCGCGGGTTGGTGCTTGTGACGGGCGTGACGGGCTCGGGGAAATCGACGGCGCTGGCTGCGATGATCAATCACGTGAACACGAACCGGCGCGTCAACATCATCACGATCGAAGACCCGATCGAGTTCCTGCACCGCGACCAGCACGCCAACATCTCGCAGCGCGAGGTGGGGAACGACACGCTGTCCTTCAACTCCGCGCTGCGACACGTGCTGCGGCAGGACCCCGATCTGATTTTGATCGGCGAAATCCGCGACATGGAGACGCTGGACACGGCGCTCAAGGCCGCCGACACCGGCCACATGGTGTTTACGACATTGCACACGACCGACGCCACCCAGAGCATCAACCGCGTGATTTCGTTCTTCCCGCCGCATCAGCATGACGAAATCCGCCATCTGCTGTCCACGGCCCTCCAGGCGATCGTCTCGCTGCGCCTGGTGCCGCGCAAAGACGGGCGCGGCCGCGTGCCCGCTGCCGAAATACTGATCAATACCGCTGCGGTCGCGGACAACATCCGCGATCTCTCCAAGCTGCTCAACATCCCCCAGCTGATCGCGGAAGGCTCCGTCCAATACGGGATGCAGAGCTTCGACCAGTCGCTCTTCCACTGGTACAGCCAAGGCGTGATCAGCTACGAGAGCGCGATCTTCTACGCGACGAACCCGAGCGAGTTTGCCCTGAAGGTGTCGGGCGTCGATTCGTCGGGGAACCGGCTGGGCGGGGCCGACGCGGCCGGGGCGATCGAGCTGACGCCCTGATGTTCAAGAAAGTGCTGATCGCGAACCGCGGGGAAATCGCCCTGCGGGTGATCCGCGCGTGCAAGGAGCTGGGCGTCGAGACGGTGGCGGTGTATTCGGAAGCGGATCGGGAGTCCCTCCACGTTCGCTTCGCCGACGACGACGTCTGCATCGGCCGCGCGCCGAGCCGCGACAGCTATCTCAACATCCCCAGGCTCATCGCGGCTGCCGAAATCACGGGCGCCGACGCCATCCATCCCGGCTACGGATTTCTCGCCGAAAACGCCGAGTTCGCCGAGAAGGTCGGTGCGTCGAACATCGCGTTCATTGGGCCGACGCCAGAGCACATCCGGCAGATGGGCGACCAGGCGGCGGCGCGCACCACCGCGAAACAGCAAAGCGGTCCAACAGTCCCCGGCTCGCCCCGGG
>JACXTT010005511.1_pt1 | contig 18370 bp, 16 predicted proteins | sample 9270951 | NCBI WGS metagenome assembly JACXTT01 (sample SAMN15532306, study PRJNA645909) | rock metagenome | isolation source: weathered quartz diorite | place: Puerto Rico | collected 2017-06-21 | reverse complement strand
CTGCGGCTCAAGAAGATTCAGTTCTGGGACGCTGTGTTCTACGTCCTTGCGCAGTTTACGGGCGGCGTCCTGGGCGTTCTCCTCGCGGCCGCGTTCCTCGGCAAAGCCATTTCCCATCCCTTCGTGCTTTACGCCGCGACCACCCCCGCCGCCGGAAAGGAGACTGCCTTTCTCGCGGAAGCGCTGATTTCCTTCTTCCTCTTCCTCACCGTTCTCCTTGTTTCGAATCACCGAGACCTGAGCCGGTACACCGGGCTGTTTGCGGGAAGCCTGGTAGCTCTGTACATCACCTTCGAGTCGCCGCTCTCCGGAATGAGCATGAATCCCGCGCGAAGCTTCGGATCCGCCTTGCCCGCGAAACTCTTTGACGGGCTCTGGATCTATTTTCTTGCGCCGCCGATCGGCATGCTGCTCGCCGCCGAGCTCTACGTGCGCTTCGGTTCCGCGCGCAACGTGTATTGCGCGAAGTACCACCATCACAACGGGAAGAGATGCATTTTCAACTGCCGCTTTGGCGAACTCCAAAGCGAATGAGCGGCTGAGGACCGGGGAACCTGAATCTTTGAAGGGAGCAACACAGCAATGACCGAGACCAAGCACTACGACGTCATCATCATCGGCACGGGCGCTGGCGGAGGCACGCTTGTACACGTTTTGGCTTCGAGCGGGAAAAACATTCTGCTTATCGAACGCGGCGACTACGTGCGCCGCGAAAAGGCCAACTGGGACTCGCGCGCCGTCAACGTCGAGGGAAAATACCAGACCAAAGAGGAATGGCGCGACAAGAATGGCAAACCGCTGCACCCGCACACGAATTACTACGTTGGCGGAAATACGAAATTCTACGGCGCTGCATTGTTTCGTCTGCGCAAAGAAGATTTCGGCGAAATCCGTCACTTCGGGGGAATCTCTCCCGCCTGGCCGATCTCTTATGACGATCTCGAACCGTATTACCTGAAAGCCGAGCGCCTCTATCACGTGCACGGCAAGCGCGGCGAAGATCCCACCGAACCAAAGGCCAGCGGCCCCTATCCACATCCTCCCATCAGCCACGAGCCGCGCATCCAGCAATTAAGCGATGATTTCGAACGTCTCGGACTGAAACCGTTTCACACACCGCTCGGCCTGCAGATCGATGAACAGAATCCGCAAGCCAGCAAATGCATCCGTTGCGATACCTGCGACGGCTATGCCTGTCTCGTTGGCGCAAAATCCGACGCGCAAGTCCTCTGCGTCGATCCGGCGCTGCGTTTTCCGAACGTGACACTTCTCACCAACGCCTACGTCGAGCGTCTCGAAACCAGCGCTTCCGGCCGCGAAGTCGCGGGCGTTCGCGTGCAACGCAACGGCGCGGTGGAATCCTATTCGGCGGATTTCGTCGTCGTTTCCTGCGGGGCGATCAACTCAGCGGCATTGCTTTTGCGTTCGGCGAACGACAAGCATCCCCGCGGTCTCGCCAACAGCTCGGATGTCGTCGGCCGCCACTACATGGGGCACGTCAACTCCGTTCTTCTTGCGTTGTCCAAGTGCCCGAATCCTACGGTCTACCAGAAAACGCTCGCCGTGAACGATTTCTATTTCGCCTCGAAAGACTGGGAATACCCCATGGGACACTTTTCCTTCGTCGCGAAGCTCGACGGCGTCGCGCTTTCCGCCGGAGCGCCAGCCATCGCACCGGGTTGGACGCTGGATTTGATGGCGCAACACGCCCTCAGTTTCTGGCTTACGTCTGAGGATTTGCCCGACCCCAACAATCGCGTGCGGCTCGACCGCGAAGGCCGCATCGTTCTCGAATACACGCCGAACAACGAAGAAGCGCACCGCCGCCTGACCGCGAAACTCAAAGAACTCATGAAGCAGCAAACCAAATGCGGCGTTCACGGCCACGACTGCCACGAAGGGCTGTTCGCGAGGAACCTCTTCCTCGGCGACCGCATCCCGCTCGCCGGTGTCGCGCACCAGAACGGCACGATTCGCTTCGGTCACGATCCGAAAACATCGGCACTGGACGTAAATTGCAAGGCGCACGAAGTCGAAAACCTTTACGTCGTTGACGGCAGCTTTTTCCCTTCGAGTGCCGCCGTCAATCCAGCGTTGACGATCATGGCCAACGCGCTCCGCGTTGGCGACCACTTGCTGGGGCGCCTCGGTGCCAAGACCGTCGCACAAGCAACTGCAACGCAACCAACCACAGCCGGAGTGACCCATGCGGTCTAGACGCCTGTTCCGGTTCCTCCTTTCGGCAGCGCTGCTCGCCGCAGGTGCCTTTTCCGCTTCGGCGCAGGCCCCTGTCGCAGCCGGCGGGCAAATTCATATCCGCAGCATCGGGCCGGTGATCACGACCGTTGCCGAAATGGATCGCTCAGTCGAGTTTTATTCCCGCGTGCTCACGTTCGAAAAGGTGTCGGATACGGAAGTCGCAGGAGATGAACTGGAACATCTCTTTGGCGTGTTCGGTTCGCGCGCTCGGATTGTGCGCATGCGTCTCGGGGGCGAATCGATCGAACTTGTCCAGTTTCTCGCTCCGCGCGGCCGTCCCATTCCCGTCGATTCCCGCAGCAACGACCTGTGGTTTCAGCACTTCGCCGTCATCGTCAGCGACATGGACCGCGCGTATCGGGTTCTGCGGCAAAACAATGTGGAACACGCCTCGTCCGGTCCGCAGCGGCTGCCGGATTGGAACAAGAACGCCGGCGGCATAGAAGCGTTTTATTTCAAAGATCCCGACGGACACCCTCTTGAAATCCTTCATTTTCCCGCGGGCAAAGGCGACCCGAGGTGGCAGGCGAAAACGGACCGCGTATTTCTCGGAATCGACCACACCGCCATCGCCGTAGCCAATACCGATGCCAGTCTCAAGTTCTACCGCGACCTCTTGGGGTTGCGCGTCGCGGGAGAAAGTGAAAACTACGGAACCGAGCAAGAGCACCTGAACAACGTGTTCGGTGCGCGGTTGCGCATTACCGCGCTGCGCGCGCCTTCGGGACCCGGCATCGAGCTTCTTGAATATTTGAGTCCGCGCGATGGCCGGGCCTACCCGTCCGATGAACGCGCCAACGATCTCTTGCATCGCGAGACTGAACTCGAAGCAGAAGGGATCGAGTCCGTTGCCGGGCCGCTCCGTGCCGCTGCCGTTCCCTTCGTCTCGTCCGGTCTCACAACCTTTCACGACGGAAGACTCGGGTTTACGACTGGACTGGTAATTCGGGATCCGGATGGCCACGCGTTGGGCATCGTACAACGCTAGAAGCGCAAGGAGGGTTGCCGTCATGAATGCGGAAGAAAAACGTCTCGAAGAAGCAAGAACTCGCAAGGCGCACTGGAAGCGCTGGGGACCGTACGTGAGTGATCGTGCCTGGGGCACGGTTCGCGAAGACTACAGCGCCACCGGTGAAGCCTGGGAATATTTTCCGCACGACCAGGCCCGCTCGCGCGCGTATCGCTGGAACGAGGATGGACTGAGCGCAGTTTGCGATCGCCACCAGTATGTCTGTTTCGGCCTTGCTCTCTGGAACGAAGCGGATCCCATCCTCAAGGAACGACTGTTCGGCTTGACCGGAAACGAAGGGAACCACGGCGAAGATGTGAAGGAGTATTACTTTCATCTCGACTCCACGCCCACGCACTCGTACATGAAGTTTCTGTACAAGTATCCGCAGCGGGCTTTTCCCTACGGCGAGCTGGTGTCGGAAAATCGACGCCGCTCGAAGCAAGATCCGGAGTTCGAACTTCTCGATAGCGGCGCTTTCGTCGAGAACCGCTATTTCGATATCGTCGTCGAATATGCCAAGGCCGGCGCCGACGATCTCCTCGTGCGCATCACCGCACACAATCGCGGTCCCGAAGCCGCTCCCATCCGGCTTCTTCCCACCATCTGGTTTCGGAATACCTGGTCTTGGGAGAAGGATGTGGCAAAGCCTTCGCTCGCAAAAAGCGCTGCCGCGAAGAATGCGGCGGCCATCGCTCTCGATCATCCGCAACTCGGCAAACTTTGGCTTTACGCCGAGGAACCCGCGGAATTGCTTTTCACCGAAAACGAAACGAACACCGAGCGCCTCTACGGCTATACAGGACCCCTCTTCGCCAAGGACGGCGTCAACGACTACGTTGTCGCAGGGAAGACGGGCGCCGTGAATCCGGCGCAAACGGGAACCAAGGCGTCGGCTCACTACCGCCACGTCGTCCCCGCTGGCGGCAGCGTCACCGTCAAACTCCGTCTTACAAACCAAGCGTGCCCGGCGTCGAAAGATCCCGTGGGCAACGAATTCGACAAAACCTTTGGCGATCGTCTTCGCGAAGCGAACGAGTTCTACGCCGGTATCGCTCCGGCTTCGCTTTCGAGCGACGGCCGCAACGCACTGCGCCAGGCCTTCGCCGGACTTCTCTGGTCAAAGCAGTTCTACCACTACGTGCAGAAGGACTGGCTCGCGGGTGACCCCGCACAACCTGCGCCGCCAGCATCCCGGAACTACGGGCGTAACGGCGACTGGCCGCACGTGTACAACGCCGATGTCATTTCCATGCCCGACAAATGGGAATATCCCTGGTATGCGGCGTGGGACCTCGCGTTTCATTGCGTGCCTCTCGCGCTCGTCGATCCCGACTTTGCGAAGGAGCAGCTCGTGCTCTTCCTGCGCGAATGGTACATGCACCCGAACGGCCAGCTGCCCGCGTACGAATGGGCGCTCGGCGACGTCAATCCTCCGGTGCACGCGTGGTCGGCTTGGCGTGTCTACAAGATCGAAAAGAAAAAGCGAGGACGCGGCGACCGCGCCTTTCTCGAACGCGTGTTTCAGAAGCTGCTGCTGAACTTCACCTGGTGGGTAAATCGCAAGGACGCGGAAGGCATGAACGTCTTCCAAGGCGGCTTTCTCGGACTCGACAATATCGGGGTCTTCGACCGCAGCGCTCCGCTGCCGACGGGAGGCCACATCGAACAGTCCGACGGCACGGCGTGGATGGCGATGTATTCGCTGAACATGCTGGCCATCGCTCTCGAACTGGCAGCCGAAAATCCCGTCTACGAAGACGTCGCCAGCAAGTTCTGGGAGCACTTCCTCTATATTGCCCACGCCATGAGCCATCGCGGCGACGGCCAAGAATCGATGTGGAACAGCGAAGACGGTTTTTTCTACGACGTTCTGCATCTGCCGAACGGCGAACGCAAGCCGATGAAGGTTCGCTCCATGGTCGGCCTCATCCCGTTGTTCGCCGTGCAGACCCTCGAACCCGAGCTTCTCGAACGCCTGCCCAATTTCAAGCGCAGGCTCGACTGGTTTATCGAGAACCGGCGCGATCTGACCTCGAATGTCGCGTGCATGCGCACGCCCGGAAACAAGGAGCGGAGGCTCCTCTCCATCGTGGACGCCGACAAGCTGCGGCATGCACTGCGGTACATGCTCGACGAAAACGAATTTCTCTCTCCCTACGGCATCCGCGCGTTGTCGCAACACCACCGCGACAATCCCTACATTCTGCACGTCAACGGAAGCGAGCACCGGGTGGATTACCAGCCGGCGGAATCGAAGACAAGCCTCTTCGGTGGGAACTCCAATTGGCGAGGCCCGATCTGGTTTCCTCTGAATTTTCTTCTGGTGGAATCGTTGCAGAAATTCGACCGCTATTACGGCAAGGACTTCCAAGTGGAATTCCCCACCGGAAGCGGGAAGATGCTGACATTGACCGAAGTTGCGGGAGAAGTTTCGCGACGCCTCAACGGGATTTTCCTGCGCGACGCATCGGGACGAAGGCCCGTCGCCGGGAATCTCGAGCCCTTCCAATCCGATCCGCACTGGAAGGATTTGGTCTTGTTCCACGAATATTTTCACGGCGATACAGGAAGCGGCGTCGGCGCAAACCATCAAACCGGATGGACGGGGCTGGTCGCCAAGCTACTCACTCAGAGCGGTGAAGCTCGCGAAAGGGCATCCAGCAAGGCCGCGTCGTAAGAGGCAAGCTGCAAGCTATCGACCTCGCCCGGCAAAAGGAATCGGAAATGATCAAAGTCAGCATTCTCTATCCCCAGCGAAGCGACACGAAATTCAACATGAACTACTACGTCGATCACCATATGCCGATGGTTCGACGACTGCTCGGGTCGGCGCTGAAGGGAGTGTTGGTCGAGCAGGGGATTTCCGGCGAGAAACCGGGATCGCCCGCTCCCTACGTCGCGACGGGCCATCTGCTGTTTGAGTCGCTCGAAGCTTATCAATCGAGCTTCGCTCCGCACGGAAAGGAAATCATCGAAGACATACCTAAGTACACGAATTCCGAACCGCTGATTCAGATTGGCGAGGTCAGGATGTAGCGTGCCTCTGGAACGCGATTTAGGCTCTGCGAATAGGATCACCAACGCTTTGTGAGCAGCTCAAGATGAGGCTGAAACCCTACGTCGAGGTAAAGCCGCCGCGCCGTGCGGTTGCCCGACAGCACTCCGATCCGCAATTCCGTCGCGCCAGCCTGCCTCGCATAGGCTTCCGCCCTTTCAAGCAGCTGGTGTCCGATCCCGCCGCCTCGGTATGGTTCGAGCACCACGAGATCTGTAATCAGAGCGTAGTGGCCAGGCGGATCATCGAGTTCGGTGAACGGTTCGCGAGCGAGAATAGTTGAGAAACCCAGAACACGCGAGCTCTCTTCTGCCACGAAGATTTTCCCCGCGGTTTCCCGACACCGGGCATGAATGCGCTCGCAATAGGCATCTGCCATGACTTCGCCGGGAAGGAGACGCGGGTCAATTTCTCGCTCGGCATCTTGGAGTACGACGACGCACTGGCGAAGCGCGGCGGCATCGCCGTTCTCGTATTCGCGAATTATCATCCGGGAATCCTCTTCGTCAACAGAAGGCAAGCCTGCGACTCGCGGCCCGCTCAAAATTTGATCAACAAACCGCCCGTAAAAACCACGTTGTTCTGAAGCCTGCCGCGAACGCTCTCATTGTAGTTGGGTGAACCCGAGTAGAAATCTCGAACTTCCGCCCGAAATCCAATCGGAATCCGGAAGACGCGGACCACCGTGTGCGTATCGACGCCCCCGCCGAAAACAAAGGTTCCGGTATTCGTCCCAGGCACAAACCCTGGCGCTGCCGCGGGCTTTTTTTCGAGAAACCGAGCATATCCTCCACCAAAGGAAAGCCATGGAGAAAACGCTCCTTCGGGGCGGAACTTGACGCGCACATGCGGTGTCAGGAAGACATAAGCGTATTGACCGATGACATCGGTTGGCGGGTTGCTCAGTTTGACGTCCAGCGGTGACGCGAGAAAATCGACTCCGCCGTAAACCGCGACCCTCGGGCTTCCGGTCACGAGCCGGTCGTATTCCGCTCCGAGCGCCAGGCTCGAGTCGAACGAAGCTCGCGCCCCTGCGCCCGATGTGAATTCCCGGTCCGGCGTCACTGTCGCGCCAATCACCAGCCCTACCTCGTTTTTCTCTTGGGCGTGCGCGGCAGTCGTTCCGAACGCCATGACTGCGGCCACCGCCGCAACAAACAATGCTTTCCGCTTCTTCACACGAGTCTCCTGTCCAAACCGGTTTTGGCGACAATTCACCGCCCGAAATGGGATTCGCCAAACCCCGAAGTGTTTCAAGCCAGCGCGTGAAACTTTCCGGCAAGTTCGGAATCTCAGTGCTGGTAGGCGAAGCCCTCGGCGTTGGGGGAGGACCATGAGTACGCAGACAAAAGCCGCAGAAGAGAAGAGCGCGTCCGTAAAAGTTACCGTTTATCTCGAACAAGCCGGCGCCCACGTTTCCCGCTATGGCCTCGTCACCATCCTTGCTCTCATCGGCATCTTGAAATTCACCGCTCCCGAAGCCGACGGCATCCAGCCGCTCGTCGCACACAGCCCGTTTCTTTCCTGGATGTACCTCGTGCTCGGCAAGCAGGGAGTGTCGAACGTCATCGGCACAATCGAACTGCTGGTCGCGGCGCTCCTCGCTCTGCGGCCGATCTCTCCGCGCGCTTCCTTTTTCGGAAGTCTTGGCGCAATCGTAACGTTCCTCCTGACCACGAGCTTCTTGTTTACGACGCCCGGCGCAGTGCAGTTAGGCCACGGCGTTCAAATCCTTGGAGACGCTGGACAGTTTCTAATCAAAGACATCGTCTTGCTCGGAGCGTCCTTCTGGACGGCGGCCGAAGCGTGGCGCGCTTCTCCGCCCCGCGCAGCGTGGCGTGATGCCTGAAGACGCACAATGAAGAACGAGAACACGACGGCGGCGGCGGGATTGAAGGTAGCCGCAAATCCTGACTCCGCCTATCGCATGGCCTGTATGGAAATCTGGGGCGGAAATACTTCGGTCGAAACGCCGGTCGCGTTGCCGGGGCTTACTGGATGGGTGCACTCGAAGCCAATCGAGCCGGCCATCGAAGGCGGCGACGTCTACTATCTCTCCGTTTGTTCAGCCGGACTCCTTTCCCGCATTGTTCTCGCCGATGTGGCGGGACATGGACAAGCCGTAGGCGGGGCCGCCATAACCCTGCGCGACCTTCTCCGCCAGCATGTCAACGCCTTCGATCAATCCGAGCTGATGCGAGGGATCAACGACGCCTTCGGCAGCGGCTTTGAGGGAGACGTTCAATACGCGACGGCGGCCGTTCTCGGGTACTACTGCGAGACTCGCCAGCTCATATTCGCCAACGCCGGGCATCCTCCCGTGCTCTGGTATCGCGCTGCAGAACAGCGTTGGGAGTGGCTGCACGAGGAAACACCTCACGCCGAGAAGGCCGTCGAGGGCCTGCCCCTCGGACTGATTACGGGTACGGAATACACGCAAACCGCGGTGCGTCTCGGCACGGGCGACCTTATCCTTATATATACCGATGGCGTGACGGAGTCGGTGAACGAAGCCTCCAAAGAGCTTGGCTACGAAGGACTGCTCGACCTCACTCGATCGCTGCCGGTTCGCCAGCCGGCTGACGTCGGGCCGGCTTTGCTCTCCGCACTACAGCGCTTCCGCGGCGCTTCCAAGCCTTTCGATGACCTCAGCATCATCGTACTCCAGCAGTGTGACCCGATTGCCCCGGTGAAGATCTAGCTCTCGGCTTGCTCGATGGCTCTGAGTCCTATTTTTCTTTCGTTGCGAGACAGCGCAACCTGCAGAACGGCAAGGGCGGCCAGCATAATCACGAAGAAGTGAGGAACGAGCGGAAGCGCTATGACCGGCAGCAATAGGATCGCGCTTGCAACGACACAATGCGGTATCAAGAAACCGGCAACCGAGCGCGAGGACCGCGCTTTGTCGGAAGTCGCCGCTATCACCGCGAGCGAAACCATCATGCCCGTTGCAGCCGCGGCAAGCAGCCACGCTTCACCTCGTGTCAGAATCGCGCCTCGGTTGAGCCCGATCACGCGCTCGACGCCGATGCTCACGGTCGCAACTCCGAGATACAGGGGAAAGTGCGCGTAGCTCCAGAGACGAAAGAGCCGAAAATCACGTGCGCTGCGAATGTGCCGTTCCTTGGCTGCGTGGGCTCCGTCGAAATACCACCACCATAGTCCAAACACCAGAGCCATGCCGAAGAATGCCGCGGAAGCCGCCGGCGGTGTCCAGGTCTCCTGGCTCTCGATGCCGCGCATGATCGCTACCAGCGACTCGCCCATCAAAATGATCGTAAACAAACCGAATCGCTCGGGTAGATGTTCCGGATGGGGAGGCAGTTCATGATCGTGGCGCCGGGAGAGCAGGGGCGTCGCGATTTCGACGAAGAGGGCGATGCCCCAAATCCAAAAGCGCTCTGGCGCGTCGAGGAATGCGGCTACGAGCCACAGCGAGGCCGCCAGACCGAATCCCGCGGCGTAGCGGTTTGTGAGCCGCCTCGATTTCTCGACGCTCCGCGCTCGCACGTATTGCAGCACCAAAACTACGCGCATTGCCGCGTACGCCGCTCCGAAGCCTGCCGCACTTCGTGAGTCCAGAGCCTCGCCTGCGTTCGCGGCCATCACTGCCACCGTGAACATCTGTACGAGCGTTAGCGCGCGCTGGACGGGATCATCCGTATCGAAACGCGTGGAGTACAGCGTGTGTCCGAGCCAGGCCCACCAGATCAGAAAGAAGAGAAACGCGTAGCGCGCGAGAGCCGCAAACGAGTAGGTTGCGTGCAATGGATTGCCGACTTGCGCAACCGCCGCCACAAAAATGAGATCGAAAAAGAGTTCGAGCCAAGTCGCCCGCCTTCCGGCGGTTCCGTTCACGGCTCCCGCCGCCGGAAGGGAAAGGAATGTCCAGGGGGTCATGACATTTTGCTGGAATTCGCCCTACATCGAAGCGACTTCGCAGTACACCTTAATGGCGCCCTTGGCTTCGGTCAGCGTCTTCAATAGCGTCTCGTAGTTTTCAAGCCCTTTGACCGGATGCGTGAGCAACCGCCCCAGCCATCCGGGATACGACAACTCGGCGTCCGCAAGATCCTGCACGCCCGTCTCGAAGTACTCCCGATTTGCGTTCACGCTTCCCAAGGCCACCTTGTTGCCCAGGACGAACCCCAGATTGATTTTGTCCGCAGGAATTTCTAATTTTCGCTCTCCGCCCGTGACGCTCACCATCACCAAGACTCCATTTTTGGCCAGAACCTCCATGGCTTCGAACACTAGCGGCGAGTAGCCCGTTCCTTCGACAATGATGTCGAAGGGACCGTACTTCTCGGAGGTTTCCCGCAAGGGCATCGTTTTCGTGCTTACATAACGCGCGCCGAGCGCTTCGACCATCGTGGAGTTCAAGTAAGGCGCTGCCGTCAACCCAAGCGTCACCACTTCCAGTCCGCGCAACCGGAGAAACAGAGTTGTGAGCAAACCGAGCGTGCCGGCTCCCAAAACGGCCGCACGTCGCGGACGCCAGACACGCAGGCGCCGCTGCACTTCGTAGGCTTGCGCGATGGCTTTCTCGGCAACGCTTGTCGGCTCCATTAACACTCCGACATCCTTTAGACCGCCAGGTACGCGCACGATGTACTCAGGCTCGTCGACGTAGTATTCGGTCAGGAAGCCATGTCGCAAGTTGATGCCGCGCTCAAAATAGGTATCGTCCGTCGTCATGTCGTACGTTCCGATCGTGTCGTACAAACTCGAACCAGGGCGCCGCACGGTCGCGGCAACGTAGTCGCCCGGCTTCAGTTCCGTGACATTCGGACCCACCGCTTCGACGCGGCCGAAACTCTCGTGCCCCACAATCAGGAAATCGTCTCCCGCGGGCGCCGCTCCGTATTCAGCGGCGTTGATCTCTTTGTCCGTTCCGTCCACGCCCACGCGGAGAATCTTGACCAAGACACCGCGCCCGTTCGGCACGTCGGAGACGCGCGGTTTCCTCACTTCCCGCAGGTGGATCGTATTGGCCTTGCCTGGAAGCACGGCGATAGCCTTCATGGTCTCCTGAAGATCCAAAACCTGACTTTGCGCAACGCCTGCTGGCTCCGGCCCGGCCGAAATCGTCTCGCTTTTGTTCATTTGTGGTCGTCCTTATTATCTCGTTTGCAGCCGACCCGTCGGCTGCGGTCGGGGCAACCCCGCTAGGCAATACGAGTCTTTTGAAGGCGCAAAGTTTCATACTCCGGGAAATTTGTCCTCCGGATTTTCGGCCGAGAGATGAAACTTTCTGCTCTCTTCCGATTCCTATTTTCTTGTTTAGAGGCATAGGCAAAGAAATGAAAAACGCACTTACCGACGAGCAAGCGTATCTGGCTCTTCTGCCGATCGATCTGCCGTGTCAGCGGGATTCCGGCGCGGGAACAGAACTCCAGCAGTTCATCCACATGCGCTGGAGGATGACTGCAGCCCTGCTGCACAGAGAATTGCACAACCAGCGATCCGCCGACTGCGAGCAGGGAACGAGCTCGACCTATAGCTTTTGCATCCCGGAGGGTTCGATATGAAATTCATTCGTACGTTCGCAACACTCGCAGCAAGCCTGATCCTTGTTTTACAGGCTGATGCCGAGCTGCCCGTCAAAAAAATCCTGACGCTGAAGGCCGCCAAAGCCATTGCTTCTGCCGCCGAAGCGGAAGCGAGCAAACGCGGCTCGACCGTGGTTATCGCCGTCGTCGACGATGGCGGCCATCTTCTCCTGCTCGAGCGGCTCGACAACACGCAGGTCGCCAGCGTCGAAGTCGCGATCGGCAAAGCCCGTACTGCGGCGATCTTCCGCCGTCCGAGCAAAGATTTCGAAGACCAGATCAAGAACGGCCGCGCCGCGTCCCTGGTTCTCCCCGGCGCGACGCCTCTCCAAGGAGGCATTCCCATTTTGGTCGAAGGCAAGGTTGTAGGCGCGATCGGCGTGAGCGGCAACACACCACAGGAAGATGAGGACATTGCTAAGATCGGGGCTGCGGCGACCGAGGAAGCGATCCGTTGAAAGCCGTGGTGCGATCCCACCGAGCCTTTCTGGGAAGCACCAGAGCGTTCTGTCTTCTCGTACTTGCCTTCGCTCGCGCCGCAGCGGCGCCGTGCCGCCAAACGGAAACCGCCCCGTCGCCGGCAAGCCTTCAGGCGGCAGCCACGGTTTCAGACGAGCAAATCCCTCACCAGGACAAACTGCATGCTTCAAACGAAGCGACGACCATGCCCCGCATGATCATCGATATGACTCCTGGCGACGTGCAACTCGTCACGCCTCCCTCGCGCGACTCGGGCAAACTCTCGCGCTGGCTTCTGCTTCGAACGGCGTCAATGAGCACGCGCTACAACTACATCGAGAATTCCCTCGGCTCCGTCACCAGCAACCAAGACCAGTATCAAGCTGTCTTCAAGGCAGGCATCCGATTGGATCCGAGGGCGCGTTACACGATTGAAATGGGTCTCTTTTCCGGTAGACGCTTTTCTTCGGGTTGGAACGGCTCAGGCTGGGGAACCGGCGAACTCCGCACCAATCTATCCTTGAAACAGTTGTATTGGAGCGCCACACCGATTACCGGACTCGAATTCCAGGTGGGCGGCTTGCACTTCAACCAGGGAGTCAACACCGAGATTACCGGCTACGATTATGATGGCTATCTCACCGGCGAACGGATTCGCTTGCAGCGGCCGAAGAACTTCTTCTTCGACGAAATCTCCGTCAGCTACGCCTATGTCAGCGAGGAAGACCCGCCCTCCGTTTTGAAGCGATTTCATCGCTTGCAACAGTCGAACTATCACCAATTTCTCGTCGCGAAGAGAATCGGAGAGCGCATTCTGATTTCCGTGGACTATACCGTCGAGGCTGGCTCGGAGACCCTTCGCCAAGCGATCCGTGCTCAGTTCCGAGAAGCTCGAATCATCGATGTCTTCCACTTTGAGAATTACCAGACCGCGAGACCGGGCTCCGGGTACGGCTTCGCCGCCTATGGCGAGAAGAAGCTTCTTACGACACTTTCGCTGGGGGGCGGCTACACGCAGCATGATCGCCGCGGCCTCTATTCCGATCGGTTTGCACCCGGCAAAAGGATTTTTGCCAACCTGCAGTTCGAACTCACGCCCGACTTCAGCATTTCGACTTCTGTTACGCACGCCGTTCGCAACCCGCAAAAAAACAATCCCCGAACGCGCGTCGATGTTGCTTTGAACTACGATTTGCTGCGGACGCTTCGGAAGACCAAGCTCTTCTAGGTCGGCCGACGTGAGACGTGCTGTGTCCAAAAAGAGGGACACCTTCCCGTTCGGGACCGGAAGCGTGCGATGCAAGGCAAAGGGAAGACGAGAGAACGGATTCGCCCCGTTTTCTTGGACGACCTTGATCTGTCGTTACGGCATGTCCGCAACGCTATTGAATCCACCCAGGCCGTCAGATACTTTCCTCGGATTCCCTGGATCGTCGAGCCAGCGCTCGCCGTCGAGAAGGAATTTGTAAGAGTGTCGTCCTCTCGGCAGCTTTGCAGGAGGAGTTTGCCAAAATCCGCGTTCCACGGCCGTTGCGTCCAGACCTGGTCGCTTCCAGTTGTTCCAGCTCCCAAAAATCTCGACCCGCGATGCGTTGTGATCGTGGAGCGAAAACACAATCCCGGATGCCGTGACCTCCGGGCTCACTCCGCTCCCAATCTTCGTATGGTGACGTTCGGCTAACGCACGCGCCACGGCCTGCCCTGGCGCGATGGCGCCGGCGCCCTGGCGCGCAGGTTCGGCTCCCGGAACACTGTGTGCGGTCTCCACCAGTATCGAACGAATGAGAAGTGGTGAAAGACCGGAATTTGCTTCAAGCATGCAAGCGACGGTGCTCGCGACCAAAGGCGCAGCAAAACTTGTTCCGTCTACGTGCTGGTAATGCGGCGTAATCAGCTTGAGCTCGGATATGCGATCTTCAACGCTCGCATCGCCTCGCCGCTCGAAGAGCAGCTTGGCTTCGTCCGCCGTTTCCGTCCCGGGAAGAACGGGCGCTGCTACCCAAATGCTTGGTGCAACGAACTCTGGTTTCGGTACCCCATTGTTGGCATTCCCATAGTTGCTATGCCACAGCATCACGTCTTCGTCGCTGAACGTGTTTTTGTCATCGATGCCACCAACGGTGCACGCAAACGGGGACGTTGCAGGCGGCAGCAATCTACGCTCGCCGTCATTGCCCGCAGCAGCGATGACATTGATGCCGTCTTCAACGAGCGACGCCACCGCTTCGTCCACGGCGTTTCCACTGAGCGGCCAGACCGGATCGCCACAGACCGAAAGGCTCACGACACGAATGCCAAATTCTTTAGCGTTTCCCTGAATCCATCGCAGAGCTCGCGCAATGCTGTCGCTCGAAATCGCGCCACTTCGGTCACGCACTTGAATGAGTACGATTTCGGCATCGCGAGCAAGCGACGAGTAGAGGCCCCGGCTGAGAAACCCGTTCCCACAAGCCACAACACTCGTCATCGTACCATGCCATTGCCAATCCCGCGCACTATCCCAATCCGGCCATGCGGGATGATCCTCCTTTCCGAAGCGGATCACCGCTACCTTTTCTCGTGTCGCATCCGCCCACGCTCGAATGCGGTTTTGCGGTTCGACCAAATCCCCATGTGGGTAAAAGCCGGAATCCACTACCGCGATCGTTACGCCCTTGCCCGAAAAGCGCGGGTCCGCGTGTAGGCGGAGCCGAGTCGGCAACACACCGAATGCAGCTTCCGCATCCAGCGGCCACACACGCTGAACGGCCTCATGAAGAGCGGCGTCTCCTTCGGCAAGCAACACCCGCAACAGATTCTCTTGAACGCACGCAGGACAACGGCCGTTGCTCGTTTCCCAGACTGGATACCAGAGCGCTTCGGCGCGAGCCCCCGCACTAATCTCCGTACCACAGCCCGAACATCGCAGACCGTTCTTCACCACACACTCCAAGCCCGGCGGAAAGACAGTCCTGTCCTTCGGCCAGTCCTTCGTCCGATTCGGCAGGGAGCATAAAGTTTCGGCTGGCGCTGGGAGCCCGGGAGGAGGCGGCGATGGCCCTAGAAGCAAGTCGGACTACTCTGGCTTATAGTCAACGAGTGAGAGTTTCAGGTGAGCACTCAGCATCTCACCCTCCGCGCGGCGTGACCGCGTTCGGACTCTTCCTCGTTTTCGGCACAACGATGGCGCTCGTCGCTGCCGAGACTCTGGTCTTCTCGGGCACCGCGCTCGACCACGTCTGGAAGCTGAATCCTCGCGCCCATCAGGAACTCGTGCCGTTCGGAAAAATGGCAGGCGTCGGTTTCGCGTTGCTCGCTGCGGCGTTGGCGATCGCCGCTATTGGTTGGTTTCGCAGGCAGCGATGGGGATGGCGACTTGCTGTCGCTCTCATTGCCGCGCAAGTTTTAGGAAATCTCGTCAATCTCTTTCAGGGCCGCGTCCTCGAAGGCGCCGCCGGAATCACGATTGCCGCTGCTCTCCTGCTCTATCTCCTGAGCCAACCGATCCGCATTTACTTTCGTCCCGGAACAGCGAAGACGCAGACTGCAAATTCCTCGCTCTGAGATTCCTTGTGCAGTTTGTCGGTGCACCGCCGCGTCATAAAAGGAATCGCTTGTGACGGGTTTCCGAAGTGAACGCAATCGGATAACGTATTTGAGGCGCGACATGAGTAATCGACACGAGTCCGCGCCGCTTCGGGCTTTTCTGCGCCGGGAAACAGGAGTCGAATGGAATCACGACCGGAAACCGCTGAGGGCGGATGGACCATGCCGCTTGCGCGGTGGTTTCCCCGCATACGGGAACGAGAAGAGCAGGTCTTTCTGGCTCTCACCCTGGTTATCGGCGCATTGACCGGATTGGCCGTTGTCGCGTTCATCGTCGTGACCGAACGCCTCGGCATGCACCTCTATCCCGTGGGCAGCGCGCCATGGCGGCGCTTCTTGATCCCCGTCCTCGGCTCCCTCGCGATGGGGTACCTCCTCTATCGCTACTTCCCGCACGCTCGCGGCAGCGGAGTTCCGCAGACCAAAGCGGCGCTCTTCGCGCGGGGCGGACGAATCACGATTCGCACCGTCCTCGGAAAATTCTTTTGTACCGCGACAACGCTCGCTTGCGGAATTCCGCTCGGGCGTGAAGGCCCTTCGGTGCAAGTTGGAGCGGGGATCGCATCGGTCCTTGGCCGGCAGCTCGGCCTCAGCGCCGAACGTGTCAAAGCTTTGCTGCCGGTCGGCGCTGCCGCTGCGGTCGCCGCCGCCTTCAACACGCCATTGGCCGCCGTTGTGTTTTCTCTCGAAGAAATTACGGGAGACCTGCATACGCCCATTCTCGGCTCGGTTGTGCTGGCTTCGGCGGCTGCTTGGGTCGTGCTTCGCATGCTCCTCGGCAATCACCCGCTCTTTCAGGTGCCGCAATACGAACTCGTTCATCCCCTCGAACTCGCGATCTATGCGGCTCTCGGAGTGATTGGCGGCGTCATCTCTGTTGTCTTTACGAAATTGCTTCTCAAAACGCGCGAATGGTTCATGCGTCTCCCGCAGAATACCCTCCGCTTTCAACCGGTCGCCGGTGGACTGCTCGTCGGAATCATGGCTCTGTTCGTTCCGCAAGTCCTTGGTGTCGGCTACGGATACGTCGGAGATGCTTTGAACGGCAGGATGACGCTCGGCATCATGGCGTTGCTAGTCGTGCTGAAACTTGTTGCCGTCACAACCAGCTACGGTTCAGGGAATGCCGGAGGCATCTTCGGCCCGAGTCTTTTTCTCGGTGCCATGGTCGGCGCGACGGTGGGTAGCGTCGCGCATCATTGGCTCCCAGCGCACACGGCCTCGCCCGGTGCCTATGCGCTCGTCGGCATGGGGACGCTGTTTGCCGGGATCGTTCGCGCGCCGATGACTTCCGTTCTCATGATCTTCGAGACAACGCAGGACTACGCGGTCATCGTTCCGCTCATGATCTCGAATCTCGTCAGCTTGTTCATTTCCTCTCGGTTGCAGAAAGAACCGATCTATGAGGCGCTCGCCTATCAGGACGGAATCCACCTTCCGCATGGAGCATCGCGCCGGCATGCGGACGCGCATCCCGTCTCGGAACTTCTGCGACCCGCAGACGAAGTTCTCGACGCGAGCATGACGGTGTCGGCCGCATTCCAAACGACTGCCGGCAGCCGCTATCGCTCCTGGCCCATCTGCGATTCCCGCGGAGTCATTGGTGTCGTCAGCCGAAAGACCATCGAGAAGACAGCCGAGCAGGAACCTGGTCAGCCGCTCAGTAAACTATCCGACGGGACGATGTTTCCCCATCTGCACGCCGATCAATCTTTACACGTCGCTCTCGAACGGATGGGAGCCTCAGGCCTCACGCTTCTTCCCATCGTAAGCCGGGCCGATGTTCATAAGCTTGAGGGAATCGTCGTCATGAGCGACGTCCTCAATGCGTACGGCATTGGTCCGGAACACGACTCGAAATGATTTTCTCTATGGATCCCCGTAGCGGTTCACGACACAGCTTCCTTCTTACTTACAACGGTTCAAACAACCGTTGCGGACCGTAATGACACGGTTTCGAACGCCGTTGTCCGCCACGAATGGCACCCGCTGGAATTGAATGAATCCTCAATTCGCAATTGCAAGAATTTCACAAATCGAGCGAGCATCGCTTCGCGTACTGCACTCATCTGTGCTAGTATGAACCTGCATGAGGGCACTGATTTTTACAGGCGGTTTACAGGCGGTTTTGCCAGGAAGGCTTGCAGTCAGGGGCGTTCCGGGCGGACAGTGCACCATATGCGAATCTTGCAAACGCTGCTTTTGCAACGATTTAACGTAAGGTGTAGATTCTACGGTTGTGGACGTAGTTCAGTTGGTTAGAACGCTGCCCCGGCGCCTGTTAGGGACCGGCACTGTAACGGCGTCCCCAATTCCAGTCGCATCGCTCAATCCAAGATTTCGGCAGGACAACTAGTCCCTTCGCCTAAAACGACAACTCCAAAACACGCGACGAAAAACCCCAAGAGAGACCCATTACACCTGACTCTGCCAAGCCGCCTGCTTTAT
>JACXTT010005510.1_pt1 | contig 18372 bp, 13 predicted proteins | sample 9270951 | NCBI WGS metagenome assembly JACXTT01 (sample SAMN15532306, study PRJNA645909) | rock metagenome | isolation source: weathered quartz diorite | place: Puerto Rico | collected 2017-06-21 | reverse complement strand
TTCTGCGCTGGGACGTCGAAGTCCCTGCCAACTGCAACGGTGAAAAAGCCTTCCCGATCACCTACGAATTCCGCATGGAACTCGATCGGCAAATGGCCATCACCGGCTTCCAGAGCCGATGAGCGAGTGTTCAGGCTTGGCTAGATAAACATGGGGCCGGGAGACGACCTGCGCGGGCCGGCTCCCGGCCCTTGTTGCTTGGCGGGTTTTGCAAATTCTCACGAACCCGGGCGCGTCGCGCAGACCGTCTTGCTGCACAACCGACCTTGACGTCAGCCCCGCCGCTGCCTGGCCAATGATTCATCATTTCCTGTTTCGTTGTTGACAAGCCGGGGTCAATGATTAGAATTGGCTTTATCTTTTCCACCATCATTTCGGGCGCTTGGAGACGCTGATGAGAGTCTGCGTACGGGTCGTCCCGGTATTTGCCGCCTTGTTCGCCCTGATCGGCTGCAGCGGTCCCTCTGCAAAAGTCAAGGGACGCGTCACCTGTGAGGGCAAGCCGGTGGTTGGCAGCATCCTGTTCAGTCCCAAGGGGGAAAACCCAAACAATACAGGCCCGGCCGTGAACGGTGAAACGGACGAGGATGGCAACTATGAACTCACGCTCTCCACGATTGGCAAACACAACGTGGTCGTGAGCCCGCGCGATGTGAAATTTCGCCTGAAAAAGGGAGACGTGCCGCACCCCTGCGACCTGGCCCCAAGAGAATTGGACCTGAAGGCGGGAGAGAACGAAATCGCGATTGAACTCAAGAAACGCAAGAAGTAGCGCGCCCAGACGATCCGTTTTTTTTATTCCATATTTTTGTTCGAAGGAGAACTCTTATGTCCGCGCAGCGACGAGTTGGTTTCACCCTGATCGAACTGTTGGTCGTGATCGCGATCATTGCGATCCTGATTGGCCTGCTGGTCCCCGCCGTGCAGAAGGTGCGGGAAGCGGCGGCACGCACCCAGTGCATCAACAACTTGAAGCAAATCGGCTTGGCCTTGCAGAGCTACCACGACGTGAACAAGTACCTGCCGCCCGGCAATGCTCGAATTCATCCACAGGATGACGGCGGCCCGTATAACTCGACCTTCTGGTCGTATTTCATTCTGCCGTATGTCGAACAAGCCGCGCTGGCCAAGTTAGCCCCGTTCGTGCCGTATCCCGACTGGACCACCGGCAACTACCTGACCGCCGCCCAGACGCAGCTGCCGGTCTACCGCTGTCCTTCCAGCACCGACGACATGAGCTACACCAACGGCGGCATCACCAACCGTTTCGCCATGAGTTATGCCGCGGTGTGCTCCGGCAGCGTCGGCAACCCCGGCGCCCCGAACGGGAGCGGCGAGTGGGGGGCGCACTTCGACGACGGAACTTTCGCTGCAAGCGGCGGTTTCAACGGTTGGGGGCGCTACACCGATGCCACCTGGCGCAGGGATGGCGCTTTCTTCCAGAACTCGATGGTCAAATTGGCCGGGGTCACCGATGGCACCAGCAACACCGTCGCCATCGGCGAGCGTTACCGAGTCTTACCAACTTCCAACTACGGCACCTGGTCCCTGGGATCCAATACCACCGAAAATTACATGGAGGAGGCCCTCGGTTCGATCGGCGTACCGTTTACCTTTGTCGGTACGGTGGGCAACTGGACCACCGAAAGCAACACCATGAACCGCTTCAGCGGCAGGCACCCCGGCGTGGTCGCGTTCGCTTTCCTCGACGGCACCGTTCGCTTGCTCTCGGTCAACACCACCGATTCCGTGCGCCTGGCGCTCGGCACCATCGCGGGCGGTGAAATCGTGACGCTCGATCAGTGACCCTTGCTGCCGCGATGACAAGAGCCGCCGAAGAACTTCGGCGGCTCTTGTTTTCACCTGTCAAGAACGTGTTTCACCCCCCCCTTTTCGTGCCGATTCCGCCGAATTCTCCCCTCGATTATTTGTCAGCCCCCAATTTTCGACCTATCCTTGGATGAAGAATTGACTGACCCTACCGGTGCGCACGTTGTTTGGCCTGTGAGTACGCTCGCCGGCCAGACAAGTCCACCCGCTCGAGCTGGCATTCATGGTGATCTCTTCCAGCGGCATGTTGTTGGACGCGCTGCGGCAGCATCAATTGCTGAGTGCCGATCAGCTTCGGGACTTGCCGCAGTTGATGCAAGGGCGGTGCGGCGACGCGCGGCTGCTGGCCAAGAACCTGATCCAGAAGGGTTGGCTGGCGGTCTATCAGGTCAATCAGCTGCTGGCGGGCAATGGCCAGGATCTGGTCATTGGCCCCTATCACGTGCTCGACAAGCTGGGGCAGGGGGGCCTTAGCGCCGTCTACAAGGCCAGGCACCGCGAGCATCACACCCTGGTCGCCATCAAGATGATCAAGCCGGAAGTGTTCGCCAACCCCGAAGGCCGACAGCAGTTCCTGCAAGAAGTCGAGGCGATGGCCCGGCTCGATCATGCCAACATCGTGCAATTCTGCGACGCCGACCAGTGGCGCGACACCTTCTTCTTCGCGATGGAATACATCGAGGGGACCGACCTCGGCAAGGTCATTCGTCTTTCCGGGGCGCTCCCGGTGCAGGAAGCGTGCGACTACATACGCCAGGCGGCGCTTGGCTTGCAGCACGCCTACGAGCGCAACCTGATCCATCGCGACATCAAGCCGGTCAATCTGTTCCTGACGCACGCCTCGCCGCAACCGCTCAGCGCCACGTCGATCTTTGCCACCAAGCACGAACTGGCGACGGCGTCGATCGGGAAAACCATGCTCATGAAGCCGGTGATCAAGATCCTCGACTGGGGCCTGGCGAGCTTGCGCAGTCCGAAAGGCGTGCCCGCTGACCAGGCGGCTGAGAACACCCCGGGCCTCGTCGGCACCGCGGATTATCTGGCGCCCGAACAGGCGACGAACGCCAACACGGTCGATATCCGCGGCGACCTCTACAGCCTAGGGTGTTCGCTCTACTATCTGCTCACCGCCCAGGCGCCGTACCCGGACGGCACGCTAATGCAAAAGATCATGGCCCACCAGACCGCGGAGCCACGGCCGATCGAGGAGTTCCGTGTCGACGTGCCGGCCGGCGTGACGGCGCTCGTCAAACGGCTGATGGCGAAGGCGCCGGAAGATCGCTTCCAGACGCCAGCGTCGGCGGCGCTGGCGCTGTTGCCGTTCGCAAGGCATACGCCAATGCGCCCCAGCAGCGCCGTCCTGCCGACGTTCAAGGGCGTGCTGCCGCCGCGAAGCCGTGAGGACACACCGCTCCCCGCGGCGCTGGCGGCCAAGCCGAAGCCGAGCAGCGAGTCGTCCACATCATTCGGCACCCGCACACAGCCGATCAAGCAAGGTTAGCCCGAAGCGCAAGCGCGCGACGAGGCGAGCTCCCGCAGCTTGCGCTGCGGGCTAACTTCATAAAATCGCTTGTCGTTTGCAGTCTCGTCACGGAAAATACTCCTCGTTGCGTTTGTTGACACGAGGAACCTCCCCCATGGCACTCACCAAAGCGGAATCGGGAAAAACACGCATCGGCTGGATCGGCACCGGCGTCATGGGACGCTGGATGTGCGGGCACGCTATCACCAAGGGCTACCAGGCGACGATCTACAATCGCTCCAGAGACAAGCCCGACGTCAAGGCCCTGCTCGATCAGGGGGCGAAATGGGCCGACACGCCCAAGGCCGTCGCTGCGGACAGCGACGTCGTCTTCGCCATCGTCGGCTTCCCCAAGGACGTGCGCGACGTCTTCCTCGGCCCGCAAGGCGCTCTTGCCGGCAGCAAGGGGGGCACGATCCTCGTTGATATGACCACCAGCGAGCCGACCCTGGCCCGTGAAATCTACGATGCCGCCAAGGCGAAAGGCGTCTACAGCCTCGACGCCCCGGTCTCCGGCGGCGACGTCGGCGCCAAGAATGCCGCCCTGTCCATCATGATCGGCGGCGATCAGGACGTCGTCGATGCCGTCGCGCCGGTCTTCGAGTGCATGGGCAAGACTATCATCCATCAAGGCCCGGCCGGCTCGGGGCAGCACACCAAGATGGTCAACCAGATTCTCATCGCCTCGAACATGGTCGCCGTCTGCGAGGGCCTCCTGTACGGCTACAAGGCGGGCCTCGATCTCGAAACCGTCTTCAAGTCGGTCTCCGTCGGCGCCGCCGGCAGCAAGGCGCTGGAGGTCCTCGGTCCGCGCATCATGGCCCGCAACTTCGAGCCGGGATTCTACGTCGAGCACTTCATCAAGGACATGGGCATCGCCCTTGACGAATCGAAGAAGATGGGCATCGCCATGCCGGGCCTGGCGCTGGCGCATCAACTCTACATCGCCCTGCAAGCGCAAGGCTATGGCCGCAAGGGAACGCAGGCGCTGATGCTGGCGCTGGAGCATGTTTCGAATGTGAAGAGGTTGGGTTGATTTCGTTTAGCGTTCGCAAGATGTCCTGCGAACGCTAAACGAAGATCGGCATCACGGCCGATTACTCGCCGCTTGCTGGCGGAAGTGCTGCGGATGGGCCCACATATTGAACCTGAGCGGATCGAACTCATCCACCGGCGTCGCGGGCGCTGACGCCTTCGTTTGCTCGGCTGGCTGTACGCGCGGCGGGTTCTTCGCGTCGATCTCCAGGCGCGGCACCGGCTGCGATACCACGTCTTCGCCTGGCGCCGGCGCTGTGGTGCGCAGCATCGGGAACTTCGAACCCTCACCCCCTCTCCCGGGGGACGAGGGGGGCAACTTGTCCGGCGTTTTCTTCCTCGCATAATCCTTGAGCTGCGGGTTCTTCGCCACGGTCTGCTCGATCCATTGCTGCATCGATTGCAAAGGCTTGGCGCTGCGGTCGCGAATGGGCGCTGCCGGCGCGTCGCCGTGCTTGGTGATGGCCATGACCAGGAGTGGGCTGATCGCGGGATGGTCGAGATCGACATAGGTCAGCACCGCGGCCAGGTTGCGCTGCGTCGAGCCTTTCTGGTTGCTTTCGGAGACGCGCTCGAGGCGGAACTTGCCGCCGGCGCCGTTGGCATGGCACGTTGCGCACAGGTTCATCAAGATCGGCTGCACCTTCGTCGAATATGCGACCGTGGTTTCGAAGGACACATCGACTGTCGGCGTCGCCTCGGCCGGCTGAGCGGAGACGATTGGGACGACGGGCCTTGGCGCCGGTGCCGGCTCTTTGAGCGCTCGCTCCAGCAACCGGACGATTTGCTTGGCGTCGGCATGGTTCGGTTGAATCTCGACGGCGATGCGCGCTTGTTCCAGCGCCTTCTCGTTCAAGCGGTGCAGATGGCACCAGCGCGCCAGACGGACGCGATCGCCCGCATCGTCGCCCTTGATCTGGGCAAAGACAAACGCAAAGGCGTCATCCCAATCGGTGCAGAGCCGCAGCGCCTTGTCCTCGGCAATCCACACCTCGCTCTTGCCGCGGCGGACGCACAGCTGCGTGCCGACCTTCTCGATATCGCCTTCCATGGCATGGCCCGACTTGAGCAGCAGCACCTTGCCCTTGGCGCCCTGCTTATCGCCGTCCTGGGCGTGTAGGAAGAATCCCACGCCGGCGAAGACCGCCGTTACCATCAGGCCTTGCAAGAATAATCGCATAGTGGGCGAAGCGTATAGACCAATGGGGCAGAGCGGTCAAGAGGAGATCACCCTTTCGTTTGGCGGAATTCTGCGTTCAACTTGCCGTAGGCGATTCAAGAAATTGCAAGGTCGGTTGGTTTTTTTCCATCCAACGGGAGTCGCCGATTCGTTGCGCGAAGGGGGTGTGTGTCGGTGTGCGCGACGAATCGGCGTAACCTGTTGGACGCCAAGGGACTTCTCGCCGGGGATTCGTTGCACGCCAACGGACCGCCAAGTCAATCGGGTTCCACCTCGATCTCGCGCGATGGCATTCGGTCGCCGCGCACCAGGTAGACGCCGACCAGGATGACGGCGATGCCGGCATAGATTCCGGCGTGAACCCTTTCGCCCAGGCACCAGCCGATGAAGACGGCGATGACCGGATTGACGTAAGCGTACGTTCCGACCTTGGCGGCGGGGATGTGGCCCAACAGGTAGTTGAAGGCGACGAAGCCCATGAGGGAGCCAAAGACGAGCACGTACAAGAAACAGCCGATGGCGCGGTTGCTGAGCTGGTCGGGAAGCTCATGCCATTCGCCGAGGACGCTGCCGAGCGACACCTGGCTGAGGCCGCCGAAGATCATCTGAAAGCCCGCGGAGGTGAGGTGCGGAATCTTCAGGGCCATCTGCTTCGAGATCAGTGAGCCCATCGCCCACGAGGCGGCCGATCCGAGGATGAGGAACGCGTGGTAATCGTTGAAGAGCTTGAGGCCGTCGTCGAGCTTGGTCAGGACGATGCCGGCGAAACCGATCGTCAGGCCCAGCCAGCCGCGCCACGAGAGACGTTCGCCCCGAGGCCAAAACATGCCGAACAGGCCCATCCACAAAGGGGTCGTGGCGATGAGGATGGCCGCGACACCGCTATCCTCCTTCTGCTGGCCGACGTTGATCAAGTAATTCGCAGACAGGAAGTAGAACCAGCTCACCACGAGCAGGCGCAGGTATTCCCCGCCGGTGAGGCGCAGCGTTTGGCCGCGCATGCCCTGGCACACCAGCAGGATGGTTCCCGCCACGACGAGCCGAATGCCGCCGAAGAGCGCCGCCGGCATGTGCTCGTCCTTCATGGCGATGCTGGTTGCCATGTAGGTCGTGCCCCAGGAGAAGAAGACGATGCCGAACGCCAGCGCGATGGCCCAGGCGGGCGGCGTTTCCAGATGCGCTATCTCGTCGGCGGGCTCGGTGGTCATGATACGTAATCTTAGCGATTGCTTGGTTTTAGCGTGAAGCGTCGAAATTGGACACAGCCCGTTTTATGACCTACTCTTGAGAAAAGGTGTTAACTTCCCGCAACACGCTTCCAAGGGTCTCGCCAATGCCCGTCGAAAAACGTCCCGGCGCCGAACCGATCGTCGGCTACCGTCTCATCGAACGCCTCGGCGCCGGCGGGTTCGGCGAAGTCTGGAAGTGCGAAGCCCCCGGCGGCATCTTCAAGGCTGTCAAGTTCGTTTACGGCTCCCTCAACGGCCTGGGCAACAACAGCGCCCACGCCGACGAGGAATTGCGCGCCTTTCAGCTCATTAAGTCGATTCGGCATCCGTTCCTGCTCTCGATGGACCGCGTCGAGATCGTTGACGGTGAACTGGTGATCATCACCGAGCTGGCCGACCGCAATCTGCACGAGCTATGGGAGCAATACCTCGGCCACGGCGTCGCCGGCATCCCGCGCGAGGAGCTGCTTGGCTATTTGCAGGAAGTCGCCGAGGTTCTCGATCTGTTGAATCAGAAGTTCGACTTACAACATCTTGATGTAAAGCCGCGCAACCTGTTCCTGGTGAGCAATCACGTGAAGGTCGCCGACTTCGGGTTGGTGAACAGCCTCTCGGAGGTCGTGACTGAAAAGCTCAGCGCGGCACTCAATGCGGTGACACCGCTCTACGCGGCGCCGGAGTTGTTCCTCGGCAAGCTGAGCCGGCATTGCGATCAGTACAGCCTCGGCATCGTCTATCAGGAGCTGCTGACCGGGACTCTGCCCTTCAACGGCAAGAACCTCCGCCAGCTGTTGCTGCAACACACGCAGGAAGATCCGAATTTGCAGCCGTTGCCTGCGCACGATCGGGCCATCGTCGCGCGCACGCTATCGAAGAACCCGGAGCACCGGTTTGCGTCGTGCCTCGACTTCGTGCGCGCGTTGAAAGCCGATGTGGCGCCGCGCCACGATTCCGACGCGGATCTGAGCGTCGCGCCGCCCGCCGGCGAAACGGTGATCGCCCGCTTCGGCGCCACCACGCCGCGGCCGAATGTGCCGACGAAGCCGGCCTTGCCCGACAATGTCCTTGCCGACTATCGCTTTCTGGAATGCCTGAGCAACAGCCCGTTAATGGAAGTGTGGAAGGCGCAAACGCCGGACGGCGCCAAGAAACGCGTGAAGATTCTTTACGGCCTTGGCAGCCCCGACGTCGCCAAACTGAAGGAGGCGCTGGCTCGTTTACAAAGTATCCATCACCCCGCGGTGCTGACGCCGCAGGTGGTGCATGTCGAACCGGGCCGCTTGATCCTGCTGACCGATCACGTGCGCGAGACGATGCGCAGCCGGGCCCATCAATGCCAGTCGCGCAAGCAGCCGGGCATCCCGCGTGGCGAGCTGGTCGATTACATCCGCGCCGCGGCCGAAGTGCTCGATTATCTCTACCTGCAACACAGCGTGCAGCATCTCCATCTCAATCCGCGCAACCTCGTGCTCGACAACGGCTGGCTGCAGATCGAAGAGTTCGGCTACGCGCAGATTCTGTGGGCGCCGGCTGGGCAGGACATCGCGCAGCGCAACGTGCGTTATGCCGCGCCGGAGTTGTTCACGCAGACGCCGAGCCGGCATTGCGATCAGTATAGCCTGGCGCTCGCTTACGCGGAGATGCTGACGGGGGTCCATCCGTTCCGTGGGCTCGGACCGGAGACGTACTTGGCGAAAAAGATGAAGCCGGAACTGGAGCGTCTGCCCGAAGTAGATCGCGCCGTGATTCAGCGAGCGCTCGACCCCGATCCGGCCAAACGCTTCAGCAATTGCACCGAGATGCTGCTGGCCCTGGAAGGAACCTCGCCGGAACTTAACAAGGAGCTGCAAGACAAGCCAGACCATTTCGCCAAGATGGTTGAAAACGAACGCAGCACCAAAAAGAAGTCCGTGTTCACGGGACTCGATCCGGCGAACTTCAACGAGATCATCGCCAATCTCATCAATGCGGCCGGCGGGCACGTCGAGGCGGCGGCCGCGACGACACCAACCTTGAACGAGACGGGCGACGCGATGCACGTGCAATTTGTGGCCGGCCTGCCGCTCGGCGCCGCGCAGGAGAAGCTGCAAGTCTTCAGCGCCCAGATGTTCGCCGGCATTGTCGGGCACAACGAATCCACTTGCACGATGCACTTCGAGCTGCCGGCCACCTTCTGGCAGCAATGGTGGGGCCAGCAGCCCAAGCTCGAATTGCTCGTCCAGATGGCCCGCGTTAACCGCATGTCGGCGACGCCGATCGAGATCAAGGCGCAACTGCGAGCGCTGCAGTGCGCGAGGAACAAGGCCGTCGCGCTGCTCGAAAGGATGGGGCCGGAGATCTTCGCCAGTTTGCAGCAGCATCTCCTGGTCAACGCGGAGAAGCGCACCAAGGATCGCCTGCTGTGGCCGCACGCAGTCAGGATCACGCCGATCAACGGCCACGGCGAGGCGGAGGAAACGATCGAAGGCCGCGGCAAGGACCTGTCGCAGACCGGCATGGGCTTCTATCTGCCGCACGAGCTGGCGACGTCGGAGGTGCTGATCGAACTGCCTGGGCCGCTGGACGGCGAGCCGGTCAGGATCCCGGCGACGCTGGTGCGCGCCAAACGCTGCGCCGACGGCTGGTACGACGTCGGCGCCCTTTTCCGCCTGCCGACGGCGCGGCGAACGCTGGCGGAGATTTGCATTTAGCACCAGTTCGTTGAGCGTTCGCATGGCGCCCTGCGAAGGTTCAACGAAAACTGTAATCACCTTACCGCCCCCGCTTCAACCGCTCCCGCGTCACCTCCGGCAAGTACTTCACCGGCACGCTGCCGTGATCGAGCACCGCCTCATGGAAGCGGCCCAGGTCGAAACTTTTGCCCAGCTCGTTCTGCACGCTTCTTCGCAGCCGCTGAAATGCCATGCGGCCCACGAAGTACGTCGATAACTGGCACGAACTCTGCTTCGCCCGCAGAATCTTCAGGATCGCCTCGGCCTCCGATTGAAACGCGCGCAGGATCAGGAACGTGATCGCGTCCTCGTCGCTGATGTCGGTGCAGTGCATCTTGTGGTCGAGGATCGCGTTGCAGACCGCGCGCAGATACCACTTGAGCTGGTTCAGCCGCAGCTTCAGGTCGCCCTGCCCGTAGCCTTCGTCGAGCATCACCTTCTCGGTGTAGACGGCCCAGCCCTCCGCGAAGATGCCGGACGAGTAGACCTTGCGCACCTGCGACGGATGGCGGTTGGCGTATTCCAGTTGTACGTAATGGCCGGGGTACGCCTCGTGGATGGTGAGAATTTGCAGGATGTGGCGGTTGTATTCTTCCATGAAACTCTTGACGCGCACTTTGTCCCAGCTCGCCGGCGGCGGGCTGATTGCGTAATAGCTGGCCGCCTTGGCGTCGAATGGCGGCGCTGGATTCAGGTAGGCGACTGAAAAGCCGCGCTGGAACTCCGGCATCTCGATGATCTTGCAGCGGTCCGGCTCCGGCAGGCGCAGGATGTCCTTGTCCTTGATGAATTGCTTGATCCGGGCGACGCCCGCCCGCGCGTCGGCGACGAGATCTTCCGCCTTGCCGTGCTCCCGGCTCGTCTCCGCCAGGACGAGGCGGATCGTTTCGCGCCGCCCCTTCTCGTCATCGACCGGGAGCGTCTTCTTCGGAAACGTCTGCGCCCACAGCTGGCTGGCGATCACGTACATCTCGTTCTCGACGCGAATTGCCTCGGCCTCGGCTTCCTTCAGGGTTTCGTCGGCGGTGATGCCCGCGTCAACTTCGAGCAGGAACTTTTGCGCGAAGCGCTCCTTGCCGAGGCGCCAGTCGCCGGTCGAGCGCGGCGCCACGTCGTCTTCGAGAAACTTCTGATACGCCTTCAGCGCTGGCACCAGCGCCTTCGATGCCTTCTTCAGGTCGGTGTTCATGGCGTCGGCGCCGGCCAACTCGAAGATGCCGGTCTCGTAGAAGGCGATGGCGCCGCGGTTCTGCTTGAGGGCGACCTCGGTCAGCGCCTTGGGCGGGTTCTTGATGCTGTCCCGGGCGGCCTGCACCACCTTCGGAATCTGCGCCATCCGCGCGATCGCATTGCGCACATTGACGGGCTGTGGCAGCGTCGATTGCGTCAACAGGGAATACGTGCTCTCCGTGATGTAATCGTTGTAAGCGCGCGGATCGTTGGCGAAGCGATCGGAATTCTCCGCGAGCCAGAGATCCTTCTTCAATTCGTGCTGCCAAATCTCGAAGTCGATCTGCGCCGAGCGCGTCAATTTCTGGTAATCGATGCGCTTCGGCAACTCGGCGAGCATCTTGCGCATGCGCTCGATCGAGGCCTGGCGGGCTTTCGACGACACGTCATCGAGCTTGTCGTCGTAATCGTGATTGCCGGCCCGCGTTGCCTGGAGCGGATATAGCTTGAACTCGGCATCGAGAAACTGCTTGAAGTGCTGGGCGAACTTGGCGTCCTCGGCGTCCGGCTGAGTATCGGATTGGGCATGCGGCAGGGCGATGAAGAGAACGACGAGAACGACAGCAGCACGTTTCATTGGGTAGTCTCCAATGCATCAACGGTGGGTTTCGGCAATATGATAGTGGATAACATATGGGGTTGCCGTCATGAGCCAAATTCTGCTTACCGCGGACCGATTGTGGGACGGAACCGGCGTGCCGACGCTTTTTCGCCCCGTGGTCCGCATTGCCGGCGCCAAGATCGATAGCGTCGAACGCGCCTTGTTGCCGCCGGCGACGTGCAGTGGCGAGCGGCTCGATTTTCCCGGTTGCACGATTTTGCCCGGCCTGATCGACACGCACGTTCACCTCGTCATGTCCGCGCTGCCAACCAACGAGGAGATCATCGCGCAAGTGACGGGTGAGAATGAAACGCAGCTCTTGCACCGCATCGAAGCGAATGCCCAGGCGGCACTGCGGGCCGGGCTGACCACAATCCGCGATTGCGGCGGCACCAGGAATCACGTTCAGCAGGTGCGCGACCGCATTCGCCGCGGCGACCTCATCGGCCCCGACATCCTCGCCTGCGGTGCGCCGATCACCACGACGCGAGGCCACTGCCACTGGCTCGGCCTGATTGCCGATTCGTATGACGAGGTCGAACACGCCGCCCAGCGCATGCTGGCCGAGGACGCCGACTTCCTCAAGGTCATGGCGACCGGTGGCAACATGACCGCGTCGAGCGATCCGATGAAGGCGCAGTACGACGCGCCGACGCTGTTACGCATCGCCGACATCGGCCGGGCTGCCAACAAGCACGCCGCCGCCCACGTCCTGAGCCGATCCGCCTTGCCGGCCGTGGTCGCGGCGCGTTACCAAACCATCGAGCACTGCGACTGGCGCGTCGAGGAGTATCGCTACGAGTTCGATCCGGAACTCGCCCGGCGCATCATCGATCAGAACCAGTACGTCGGTCTGACCATGTCAGGACTGGCCCGCCGTGCCTTTTTGCCGCAGGTGAAGCAGTTGGACATCGGCCCGGTCAAACGCATGGACGCCCGCTTCGCCTGCGAGAGGCAAATGATCGAGTTCGGCATTCGCTACACCCTTCACTCCGACGCCGGCGTGCGTCTCTGCCCGATCCACCAGTTCGCGCTCGGCCTTCGCGCCGCCGAGATCGAGCTGCGGCTGACGCCGAGCGAGATCCTGCGGGCCGCCACTGCGACGGCGGCAGCGGCGATCGGCTTGCCTGACCGCGGCGTGTTGCAAGCGGGCAAGCGCGCGGACCTGATCATCGTCGAAGGCGACCCACTGCGCGATCTGGCGTGCCTGGAAAGGGTGCGCGCCGTCATGAAGGCGGGGGTTTGGTGCCATCGATAAACAGATGCGAAGCACGACAGGACGAAAACACGAATCGGAAAGACATGTCGTCTCTCTCCCTCTTCCCCCTTTCGTACCCTCGTCCTTTCGTGTTTTCGTGAAGCGCATCTTGAACCCAAAAAATCTCCGAAAAATCTTCGCGATTTCCTTTTCTGTTTTGCCCGCCCCGTTGATACCATGTCTTGGTATTCATACGAACCTCCATGTCCATTGGGATTCAAAATCATGCAACGTGAAGTCTTGAGCCTGATCCTCGGCGGCGGGCGCGGCACCCGCCTCTACCCCTTGACCATGCTGCGCAGCAAGCCGGCGGTCCCCATCGGCGGCAAGTATCGGCTCATCGATATCCCTATCAGCAATTGCATCAACAGCGATTGCAACCGCATCTACGTCCTGACGCAGTTCCTTAGCGTCAGCCTCCATCGCCACATCTCGAACACCTACAAGTTCGACCCGTTCAGCAAAGGCTTCGTCGAAATCCTCGCGGCCCAGCAAACCAACGAGGCGTCCGACTGGTATCAGGGCACAGCCGACGCCGTCCGCCAGAACATCCGCTATGTCCATGAGGACCCGTGCCAGGACGTGCTCATTCTCTCCGGCGATCAGCTGTACCGCATGGACTACCGGCACCTGCTGAAAACACATCGCGACACCAAGGCCGAGGTCACTATTGCTGTCATGCCGGTGCGCGAGGACCAGACGTCGCAGCTCGGCCTGCTGAGCGCCGACGACAGCGGGCGGGTCACCGGCTTCGTCGAGAAGCCGAAGACCGCCGAGCAGCGCGCGCCGGTGCGCATGAAGGAAGCCTGGATGAATGCGCGCGGCATCGACGCGACCGGCAGGCCGTACCTGGCGAACATGGGCATCTACCTGTTCCAGCGCGACGCCCTCTTTCAACTGCTCAACGAGCCGCCGCTCGCCACCGATTTCGGCAAGGAGATCTTCCCGCGCAGCGTCGCCGTCCGCGGGGTCTATGCCCATCTCTTCGACGGCTACTGGGAAGACGTCGGCACTGTGAAATCGTATCACGAGGCCAACGTCGCCCTGACCAACGACGAACCGTCGTTCGTCTTTCACGCCCCCGAAGGGGTCATCTACACGCGCATGCGCTACCTCCCCGCCTCGCGCGTCAACCACGCCACCCTCGATCACGCCCTCATCAGCGACGGCTGCGTTATCGGCGCCGGGACCAAGATCAGCAATAGCGTCGTCGGCGTCCGCACCCAGATCGGCAAAGACGTCGTCCTGAAGAACAGCGTCATCATCGGCGCCGACGGCTATGAAAGCGTCGCCGAGAAGGCCGACAACCAGCGCCGCGGCCTGCCCAACATCGGCATCGGCGACAACGCCGTCATCGAGAACGCCATCCTCGACAAGGACGCCCGCGTCGGCGCCAATGCCCGCCTGTGCAACAAGGACAAGGTCCAGAACGGCGAAGGCCCCAACTTCGTCATCCGCGACGGCATCATCGTCATCCCACGCAGCGCCATTGTGCTGGATGGAACCATCATCTGAGCCATCAACACTCCCGACCACAGGAGCCCAGATTCCAGACGAATTTCGATGCCCCCAAAAAAGTGACTCTTCACAGGTCATTAGCCGCGGCCGGATTCGAACCGGCACGGGGGTTACCCCCCAGGGGATTTTAAGTTTGGTAAGCGGGCTTTTTCACTCTATGCCAGTTTTCGACAAGCACGTCACGCACAAGCACTTGCGGAAAATGGCCGTAGGCCCGCATAGCCCGTTTTCAACCCCGTTGTGGTAGGTTTTTGGTAGGTAAACCGGCTCCAGAGGACTTTTTTCCTGCCAGTCCGCCGTTGCAAAACCACCACTTCATTCACATCATCGCTTGCCCGCCCAAGATCACGGATTACAATACACCTCTCCATTGAGAGGCGGTCGAGTTCACCACGGAGCTTCTTGGCCTTGACCAGAAGTTCGTCGGCTTCTTGCCAAAAAGGCTGGGCTTGCTTCTCGGCCTGGGTTAGTTCCTTTGCGAAGTTGACCTTCCAGGCCTGATCGTTCTCTTTGCGTTTGCCCCACCACTTGATGCAGTCGGAGAACTCCTCGAACTGAATCGGAGAGGTCTTGCTGTAGTTCTTCTTCCCCTCTGGTAACGGCTGCTCGTAATACCAGATGTGCTCCGTTGGGCCGGTGCGGTCGAAAAGAGGATGTTCGTCTGGATTCCCGTGTAAGGAGAGAAAACACCATTGGGCAATCGGATGACGGTATGGAGATTGAACCTCGTCAACAGTTCTTGCTTGATCCGGGCACAGACACCGTCGCCAAATAGGGTGCCGTTAGGGACAACGACGGCAGCCCGGCCTGGCTTCGGCGTGGTCTCCTTCACGCTGTCGGCGTTCAGCAACCTGGGAAACAACGGCGACGCGAAGAACGCGTCCCGGACAGCCTTCGTGCTCCATTCTTTGAACGCTGGCCAATGTCGCACGAGAAACGTTGGGCTGACGCCAGGCTCCACTTCGCCGTCGGCACGAAGCCGGTTCAGGATGAAATTGGTCATGTCGTTGGCAGCGCTGGAATGAACCAGGCCCAGATCCTTCGATTGGACTGCGTTGTCCTTCCCTAGCATCACGAGGTGCTTGTAGGTTCGCCAGACGCACTCCCGGAGATCACGCTGGGCCTTCTTGACATTCTCGGTAAGTTGCCGCGATTGGCCGTCATCGAGCCGAAGCTGCTCCTGTTCCTCTTGAATGTCTTCCCAGGCGAGCAGCTTGCGGGCTTCATCGTTGAGTGCGCCGGCGCCATCGGGAACGCACCACACGAGGGCGCTTTTGAAGGTCCGTCCCGACGATCCATACTCTCGCGTGGCGGCCTCGATAAATTGCAGCGTCTTCTTCTCATCCTCCATGGAACGTTCCGGCGCCAGCACGACAAAGGTCAACACGGGGCGATCCGAAATCTGGTTGCTCTTCTCGGGGAAGTAGACGCGTTCAACGCCCGATCCCTGCGCGAACACCTTCTGAATTTCCGCTCGCACCCGCTCCTCGATCTTCGCTGGCTGAATGCTAGCTCGACGATCGGCCAGGAGCTTGTTGAGGTTTGGCGACAGGCTAAACCGAAATCGATTGCGTTCGCCGGTCAGGTAATAACAAGAGGATGCCATCGTTTCCAGAACGGTATCGACGTGGCCTACATCCAGGTCCGGCTCCGCGACGGCAAGCCTAACCTCCGGCACCGTGGCCTCGGCCTTGGATTGGCCCCCGTTGGACTCGAAGAAGATCACCGTTGCGACCTTACGGTGCAGGCGCGCCTTCTTGATCGCCTCGTCGGCCTCCTTGTCCATGCGGATCGCGTTCGAGTCCTTCTTGCCGCAAATGTCAGTGGTGACGGCGCCTTCGAGCCGAGTTTCACCGAGCTGCTCGAACGCCGCCGATCGGAATAGCGAATCGTCGAGCGGGGCGGTCCCCGGCGCCAGAAGCGGATCGCGATGGGCGCCCTTGAAACCGTCCACGTATGCTCGCGAAACCCACAGTGCCAGTAGCCGCAAGATGCCGCGCGTCTGCTGGAACCGCGGCAGCGCCTGCCACTTGCGCTCGAATACTGAAAGCGTCATCGGATGGAACGGGAACGCCGCCTCGAATGCTTCTTTTGCCTGGTCCACCGGAAACCAGCTCGGTATTTGCTGGCGATGGCCGACGACCCATTCGGCGTAGGCGTTGACCGTGTTCCTCGCATCCTTGTCGAGCACGCCGTTCCAGTCGAACAGCCGGCGACGAATGATCTCGGAGGTTTCCGTGTCGGCCGACATGATAACCGGCTTTCCCAATCGATCGAGGAGCTTCTTGAATCGCTCGTAATCGGACTGATCATCCGCACTCATTTCCAGCTCGGAGGCTGGGATCGACACCGCCAGGACGACGTTCTTCTGCCCACGAGCTTCTTCCGATAGATTGTGCACGAAATTGTAAAGCTGCGTCGCCATGCCGCTCTTGCGGCTGCGACTGACGTAATTCATCAACTCGTCGATCAGGATCAAGCACGGCCGATCCTTGGGCAGAAACTCGCGCAACACATCGCCAGCCGGTGCCGTCATCTGCTTTTCGTGTTCGGCAAGAACTGCCAAGGCATCCTTGCCGTCAATCTGATAGGCGATCTCGCCCCAGGGAGTCTTGCGGATCGGAGTACCGTCGTTACCGCCGCGACCCGTGATCGAGTCAAATTCGGTGCCGACAAAGACGGCCGTCGCCGCCTTGGGGATGGCCTTGAGTTTGCCCTTATCGAGAATCGTCTGCACGCCGGTCCAGCGCTCGGCGCCAGCGCCTTTCTTGGCCAGGTGGTAGAGCAGCGTCAGGAAGTGGGCCTTGCCGCCGCCGAACTGCGTGGTGAGGTCGAAGACGGCCGAGGTTTCGGTGTGGATGCCCGACAGACGGCGCACGACTTCGGCAGACAGCGCCGTCATGTTCTGCGTCAGGTACGTGCGATCGAAGAACCGCTCCGGCTTCTGGTAATCGGTCGGTGCGCGGCCATCACGAACCTGGTCGAGGTGGACTGCGAACTCGGCCGCATCAAGCGGCTTGCCCTCGCGCAAGTCTTCCCGTGGCGTGACTATCTTGTACCAAGGCTTCAAATTGGGCATTTTGTCTCCTTTGGCGCAATGTTTGCGCCTGCATCGATCGCCGGATAAACCTTGACCTCAAGTGTCGGGACCGTATAACGTCAAATCGATTGATTTATGTCGTATAATATACTTGGCTCACCCAGGGCCGTTCATCTCGGAGGCTAACCATGAGCACTACCGCGAAACGCCGGTCGCCGGTCTATCGGCAGCTCGAAGCCTATGAGGAGTCCTGGAAGAAGGACCACGACGAGGCTATGGCCTGCTGGGAGTGGGAAGACGCCATCGCCGTTGGCATAAACATATTTCACATGCTGTGCGAACGCGAAGACGTTTGGCGCGACCAAGTCTTCCGTGGCGTAATGGTCCACACCGAGGACGATGATCTGGATCACCGAACTCGATTTTCCAACTGGCTTGCCACGACTAACGAAGTTCTGGCCGACGTCCTTCCGAGCCTTGAGACACGCTTCGGATTGGTGAAGGGTGCTCCCGAACTTCGAGAACGCGCGCAGGCAGCCGATCAAATCCTTCGCGCATGGCGCGCTCCTCGGCTCTCTCAGGCCGTGGGATTGCGCGACATGACACTCACTCCCGAGGCTGCCGCTCAACTCGACTGCATCCTGGCGGAAGCGAAGAAAAAGCCGCCGCAGATGCCCAAGGGCCCAATGCCCAAGGAGATTTCGGCTGACGAGTTCTTCGCGAATCTGAAGTCGTCGAAATCCTGATGACGACCTTCCCGATCCCTGCCTGCGCAAACGCCGGCAGGGATTGCTTCGTTTCTGGGACGCCTCATGCCGCCCGACACACTTGTCTACGTGCCGTTCACGCCGGACATGCTCGACGCGGTTCGCGGCTTCAATTACGGCGACGAACCCCATCAGCAGGAACTTGCCTTCTGGCTGCTCAACGACTCAATTCCTGCCATGACGCGGGGAACGAACATCTGGCTGTATCGCAATCAGGCGGGTGATTTCATCGGCTACCCCATGTTTGATATATGCTTCGCCGCGCCTTGGAAAAATCCAGGCGAAAAAATCGATTAGTCATTACATTATCGTTTCTTCCCCGGGCGGCGGGGTTGACCAAAGGATTTGGCGTCGCCTCCTGCGAAGACGATATTGGCGAGCACCGAAGGGGTGTAACTATGATTCTCCAGACCCAGCGCCGGTCTTGAGGGGGAAAAAGACTCGGCGACAA
>JACXTT010005509.1_pt1 | contig 18373 bp, 28 predicted proteins | sample 9270951 | NCBI WGS metagenome assembly JACXTT01 (sample SAMN15532306, study PRJNA645909) | rock metagenome | isolation source: weathered quartz diorite | place: Puerto Rico | collected 2017-06-21 | reverse complement strand
AATAGCAGGACACCAAGACTGTGGCTGAAGTTAAACCCAATCCAGGCTCGCCACATGTCCGTGCCTCCGCGCGACAGTTTGAGGGCCGAATTGGCCATCGCCTGTGCAACGGAAGGATCGGCAGGGACAAGCCATCGCGGGTTGCGCAGATCCAGCAGAGTGTAAATGGCATGCAGCCCACCCAGTACACAGGATATTGAGCCGCCGAGGATGAGCAGGGCGCCGATCATTGGGGATAAATTTTTCGCACTCATAAGTGGCATTACCTCCGCTCAAGTTTGGTTCTCGATCGCGTAATTTGTGTCGCTGTCAGAGAGAAAGCTGTCAGTGTGTTGTCGAAACGATTTTTCATGGCCGGCTCGCAGGTGGCACGACCCCGTTCATACGAAGGTATACAACAATCTGTCCATAATGGTCAGCTGCATGCACCAAGGCCTCCACGACCAGCGCCGAGCGAGTGACTTCGCCTTTTTTTAGGGGGGAGATTGGAGAGGGATTCGCTGGCGCGTTCGTCTGGCCGATAGCGTCGATGGCCTTAGACAAATGCGCAAAGGAACCATTCAGGTAATCGAGTATTTCGGCTTTGGTTCTTACCGTTTCAGGGCCGACTTCATCGCCTGCATCTGCCGGTGGCTCCTCTCCCAAGGCTGCGGCGGCCAGAATGTGGTTGGTCGCGGCCAGGTGTTTCACCTGCTGGCCAAACGTGCGCACGCCTTTGAATTCCCCGTCGGTCGGCGCAAACCCGAACTTGTCGGCGGGCATGACATCGACCGCTGATACGATCAGTTTCTCAGCGAGCTTCGACAGCGACTGTAGTGCGCTTTTCCTGCTGTGCGTCAAGGCGCGCGGCATCCTTTGCGCCACCGACCTGCTGCTGGCCGGCCTGCGCTAAAAGGTTGCCTGCAGCTAACCACACCACGAGTACCGTTATGAATTTCATTTTCAGCACGGCTGATTTCTCCTTCGGGCGGAAAACGTTCCGAGCTACCTTGTCCGCCATTCATCACGCTACAACTTAAAGCGGACTTTAAGGCAAGAGGGCGTTTTGAAAGAATTGGCCCCGTCGGTTTTAACAAAATGGTTATTGTCACTAGGCGCGCCTTGGACTTTACTTTCTTGCATCGCCAGATTTGGAGTTCCACAAACGGAAATGGACGGGTTCAACGCACTAAAACGACATTTCGCAGCAAACTGCGGCGTGGCTTGTCGCGCGAAAGGCGTTCCGTTGGCGACTTCGCAGCGAGCAAGCATCAAGTGCGCGAGGTCTTCCGAGACCGCTCAAGCGATTGATTCGGCTGGCGCTGTTCGAGAGGTCCGCAAGCGTCGTCTAACCCGCGTGGCGCTGGCAACCACCATAGGAACCGCAATCGAGGCTTTCGATTTTCTTGCCTTTGGTACTGCCGCAGCCCTCGTGTTCAACAGTCTGTTCTTTCCCAGGTTCGACTCGACGGCCGCGGCTCTCGCATCCTTCGCGGCATTCGCAACCGGTCTCTTCGCCCGTCCGGTCGGCGCAGTGATGTTCGGGCATTTTGGGGACCGACTCGGACGCAAGAGGATGCTGGTCTTAAGTCTTGTCGGCATGGGCGCCGCCACCGTCATCATCGGGCTCCTTCCGACTTATGGGACGATCGGCCTCTGGGCAGCAGTCCTCCTCGTCGTTCTTCGTATTCTGCAAGGCCTTTCCGTTGGAGGAGAGATGGGTGGAGCCGTTGTCCTGGCCGTGGAGCACGCTCCCGAGCAGTACAAATCGTTCTTCGGGAGCCTGCCGCAAACAGGAGCTCCAATTGGACTGCTACTGTCGACATCCGCCTTCGCGGCGGTCACCCTGCTGCCCGAGCAGGATTTGTTGAGCTGGGGATGGCGCCTCCCATTCCTTGCTAGCGCTGTTCTGATCGTCATCGGCCTCTACGTCCGCCGGTCGATCGACGAGTCTCCGGAGTTCACTGCAATCGCGGCCCAGCGCAAGAAGGCACGTGTGCCTGCGCTGAGCGTTCTTCGTCACCACATCAGGCCATTGTTGCTGACAATTACGGGAAAATTGGCCGAAGTGACCTTGTTCTACCTGATCATTGTGTTCTTGCTCTCCTACGCAACGCGCACGAGCCTCCTGCCAAGAAACGAAGTACTCGGAGCAATCGCGATTGGTGCGCTGGTCCAGCTAGGAACGATCCCGTTGTTTGGCTGGCTTGGCGACCGCGTGGGGCAGAGATTGCTGTACGGGTTGGGCGGTGTCCTTCTCGCCGTGCTGGCGATTCCGGCGATGGCATTCATCGACGAACGATCGACCATCGCCCTCAAGGTCGCGATCATTACGGGGTTAGGCCTCAACTACTCTTTGATGTTCGGTCCGCAAGCGAGTCTCTACAGCGCGCAGTTCCCGCCCGAACTGCGCTACTCGGGATTGTCGCTCGGAATCCAGCTTGCGGCGGCAATCGGCGGGGGTTTGGCACCGATCATCGCCGCGGCACTTCTGAAGGTATCGGGCGGCTTGGTCTCAATTGGCGTGTACCTTGCAACGCTCGGGCTGTTGGCAGGTCTCTGTGCCTGGCTCATGCGTGCGCCGTCGCCCACGGTAGTCACGTGAAAATTCGGATGTCTACGTTTTCGACCGAGTGGAGGGACTTAGGAATAAAACCGCTTAACTTAAAGTGTCCTTTAAGAATTAGCATCCTTCCGATCCGTATGCAATGTCTTTCGAACAAGAAGAGAGATCATGGACACGATGCCGTTCAGACAGTTACCTCTCGCCGCCAAGCTAGCCGTGGGCGTCGTTTTCTACAATGCTTGGTGGTCAATCGAGGAGTTCGCTATCGATCGTCATGGATTGTGGAAGTACATGCCCTACTATCGGGTAGCAAATCCTTGTGTGTGGGACCTTGGGATTACTTTATTCATTACCTTCGCGATTTGGCGTGCCTCTCGCCGAGGCAGTAGTCATCCCGTATAAGCCGTGAGAATTCACTCGGCGGACGTACGCCCGGGCTGGATCGTATTCGAGATTGAGGGTTGAGCAATGACACAAAACAGCGAACAGCGAATCACGAAAAGCGAGCACGCACAGCGAACGGATCGCAGCATGGCTCGCCCAGTCCCAGATGTTCCACTTCGATCCGGTGGCGGGCTTCCTCCAAGAGGCCGCGCGCAAGGGAGGATAAGCATGGCGATTATAGCAGCATGGATACTTGTCATATTGGGTCTGGGCCACACCGCAGTCGGCGTCGTTATGTTCAAGAAGCCGCTCGTGGAAGCTGTGCGTGCCGGGTTCGTCGGGCAGTTTGCAGGCCATCCTGATCGGCTCACGGCGTTTTGGTTCATGATTTTTGGTCCGTTGTTGGTCATGGGAGGCCACCTGGCGATTCATGCAGTCAATACCGCGGATGCGCGCCTTCTCAGAATCATTGGCTTTTATTTGCTTGCCGTCGCGGTGGTGGGAAGCCTTGCCGAGCCAAAATCGCCTTTTTGGATGGGACTGGTTTCATCGGCCGTCTTGATCGGTGCGGGCTATGGTTGGGTTCCGTAGTCTCAGCGTAGGCCGCTGCGCGGCGGCGTGGGTTGCTGATGCTCCATCGCATTCATCTGCGGCCCGGGTTGAGGATTGAGCAATGACACAAAACAGCGAACAGCGAATCACGAAAAGCATGCACGCGCAGCGAGCAGATCGCAACCTTGCGTCCCTCAAGGGGACCGCCGACCTCAGTCCCCTCGAGAAGCTGACGCTTGCGGCGCGGATCCTGGCCGCCGAAGGACATTCCAGCGGACTCGCGGGCCAAATTACGGCCCGTGCGAACAGCGCAGGACATTTCCTGACTCTCGCGGTCGGAATTGGCTTCGATGAGGCTAGTGCCGCCGACTTCATTCGCATTGACGACGATCTGAACGTGGTTGATGGCAATGGTGCGCCAAATCCGGCGACCCGCTTTCATCTTTGGATCTATCGTCACCGGCCACAGGTTCAAGCGATCATCCATACGCATCCGCCCGCTGTATCCGCACTGTCCATGCTGCGTACGCCGCTCGTGGTTGCTCACATGGATATGACGATGTTCCAGGACGATTGCGCGTACCTTCCGGATTGGCCGGGGCTTCCGATCGGTGACGAGGAAGGCCGCATCATCGCGGACCAGTTGCAGGAAAAGCGATCCATCCTGCTTGCCAATCACGGCTTGATCACCACGGGTACATCGATTGAAGAGGTCACTTACCTTGCCGTGTACTTTGAGCGCGCTGCCGCACTCCAGCTTGCCGCCTCTGCAGCGGGAAAGATCAGACCTGTCGATCCCGCCAAGGCGCGCGAAGCAGGTGCTTTTCTGTTGAAGCCCCCGATCATCAATGCGACGTTCGCATATCTAGCGCGGCGCGCCCAGCGTGACCTCGCGGTTCCAACTGGTACAGAGGAGGAGAAGTCCCATCGTAGGATCAGACTCAAGACGGATTGTTGGTTGCGCTTGTACAACTGTTCGTAGAGGGGCAGCTCGCCAGTCAGTTTGGCAAGCTTGGTTGAAGGAAGGAAAGGAAGCGGAAGGCATAAGCTTCGCCCAGACGCACTGGTTGGAGTTGCAGCAGTTCGACGCCTACATCTCCCACCGCCTTCTGATCGATGAAGATGCGCCCGGGCATGTGCTGGTTGTTAGTCAGTGGAGAACTCGCCAAGCTGTCGATGAGATCAGGGGCCGCTACGCGAACTCCGAACCAACACTGCGACTGACTCAATTGCTCGCGCGCCCAATGGAGCGATGGTATTTCCGTGAGGATACCGGACGTGACCAAAACGAGCACAGGAGCGAGCGTGGCGAGCCATCGTGATCGGGCCACCAGATAAGGTCGGGGGTGGCCGCGGCAGATTCTTTGTCGCAGTTTGCAAGGAAGTGGACTCAGTTCAGTTGGAGACACATGAAATGTGGAGCTGACTCTTGGCGACAGCAAGACCAATTCGGCCCCCACTGGACAGGTTCCAAATCCCTGAGCGTCCTATTACACCCCGGTGCTGCGCGGAATTTGACGGAGCAAAACCAATGCGACCAACACCCCGGCTATCTCACCGACAAGAAGTGCCATGATGAAAAGATTGGGAGCGCCGCCAATGGCAATTCCGACCGTGCGGCCTAGGACGAACCCGCCAAATATCGATGCCTGAGCAATTAGACCGGGTCGGAACCACGCCTCATGGCGGGCAAATAAGAGAAAGAAGAAACCTGTGCCAAGGAAAAATCCGCCATAAACGCCACGAACCTCCATGACGGCGATACGGGTGGGCATGGTAATTTCTACCAGCGCCGCGAGGTTCATAGGAGCGATGAGGGACATGGCTCCAAGACCCAGAAAAACAACTGCTACTACATAGAGAGAGAAACGAGCTAGGTTCACCGACATTCCTCCCCTCTGAAGACTAGGAAAGTCTTCTCACGAATAGCACTCGGTGTTGCCCGTTCAGTTCGTAGTTGAGCGTGCAAGGCACTGCCTGGTGTTCCCCAGTGACGCCCTCCATTTGAAAACCCATGCGCGTGTGAAACGCGATGGAGCCAGCGTTCACGGGCGAAGTAATACAGCGAACCGTGGCACAGCCAAGGCGTTGCACAGTCTCGAAGAATGCTGAGTAGAGTTGGCGTCCCAGACCGCGTTTTCTATGATCGGGTTGGATGGCGACAAGATGGATGAAACCTTGACTCGGATCAGTCTGAGACACAAAACCGGTCAGGAAGCCGATGACCTTGTTGTCTTCTTGCACGGCAAAGCTTGTTGGCTGGAAATGGATAAAGAATATCCTCGGCAGCAGTTTTGCCAGTAGCCACCCATCAAACCAGCTATCGAGAACCCGAATGATCGGGTTATAGTCCCTTTCTTCCAGGTGCCTGATATTCATGTTTCTTCCTATTGCTAGACTTCTGCGAACACGAGATTTCCGCTCTATTCCTGGTGCCGCTTGCGTTTAGAGCTAGTAAGAGCGTTCACGCTTAAGATTGCGCTTTTGCCAAAAAATTCGTTACCGGCGCCGTATCGAAATAAAACATCTGCGCTCGGGCGAGTTTCCCTTCGCGGAAGCGATACAGCCCGAGCACTTCTTCATCTATGCTCGCTCCATCGCCACTGCGTCCACGTTGGTGCCACAGAACTACGACATCATCGTCATGAGCGGCAACGACTTGAGGGTCCATTCGTCGCTCCGCTTCTGTCGGCTGTAAGGGCTGCCAGGTTGCGCCCCAACCACGAGGTTGCGGCTCGACACCACGGAAAGTTCCTCCGTACGGTAGCGAGCCCGGCCAATGGATTTCAAAATCCGGTTGAAGCAGATCGCGGAATTGTGTGGCATCACGCTCTTCAATTGCGCGGAAAATGGCAAGGATTGTCTTGCTATTTTCTTGCTCCTTGCTCAGCATGTGGCCCTTCTGACTTCGGTTTGATTTGTGCAAACTTTGGGAAAGCATCCCGCTGCCGAGACACAGCCCCATGACGATCGCGAAAACTGCGCAACGACCGATACGCATTTTTTCTGCTCCTTAGAAACACACTACAGCGGGATCGAGTATTAAGAGTCTTCGGGTATCACGAAAGGTCCATTTTGCGTATCTTTGGAGACACCAGTTCCCTTGTCGCGGCTCTTCCCAGAAAATGCGCGACCAACCTGTAGATGGTTCGCCCTCGACGTGCACGTCCCCCCAGTCCGGCAAGACGAGGGCAACTAATTACCCTGCGTCGCGTTGGCGTGAGCGAGAGGCGCGCCAGATGGCAAAACCGATGATTAAAGTAACGGCGAGATCCCAAACACAAGGATCCCCCACTCGATAGTAAGGCATGTACTTCCACAATCCATGGCGGTCGATAAAGAACTCTTCGATGAGAATCCACGAGTTTAAGAAAACAATCCCGACCGCCATTTTGGCTGTGATTGGCAATTGTCTGAACGACAGAGTCTCCACACTTCCTCCTTGTTTGAAAGAGCTTGCGTACCATCCAAGGGGATGCTAATTCTTAAAGCGCACTCTAAGTCAAGCAGGAACCTTTCAGAATCTGATATGAAGATCGGTGAAGTTGCGCGCAGAGCAGGAATTCGTTCCTCTGCCATTCGTTTCTATGAAAAGGCGGGAGTTCTTCCCCTGGCTTCCCGACAGAACGGACAAAGACACTTTGCAGCCGACGTGGAGCTACAGTTGGCCGTCATCGAATTCGCCCGAAGGGCAGGATTCTCTATCGCCGAGATCAAGCTGCTTTTTCATGGTTTCCGTAAGGGTGCTCCAGCTTCGGCGCGATGGCGGCGGCTGGCCCGAAAGAAGTATCAAGAGATAGATCTCCTAATTACACGCTTGAAAGATATGCAGAAGCTCTTGAAGCAAAGTATGCGCTGTCAATGCATTAGACTGGATGATTGCGGACGCATCCTCCTGTCAGTGCGTGAAAACTGTCGATGAAAACCGCACATTCGGAAGCCGCGGGGGCGCGGCAACGATGGCGTTCCGTTCGAGAGAGTTACGACACCATCGCAGCGGAATATGCCAGGCGGATTTATCCCGAACTAGAGGACAAGCCGTTTGACCGCGATTGCCTTGACTGCTTTGCTGAACGAGTCCGCGCAATCGGTCCTGTATGCGATCTGGGATGTGGGCCGGGGCATGTGGCTCGTTACCTCCGCGACCGAGGGGTAGATGTCTTCGGGTTGGATATATCCGCGGCTATGGTTCGAGAAGCTTCCAGGCTCAATCCCGACATTCAGTTTGTGGAAGGAAACATGGAGTCTCTGAATATGAAATCAGAGACGCTAGGGGGCATCGTTTCGTTTTACTCGATTATTCATCTTGACCGAGAAGCGTTGTTCAAGCCGATGGCTGAGATGTGGAGAGTGCTTCGACCGAATGGTTTCGCTCTTGTCGCATTCCATGAGGGTTCTGGATCGATTCATAGCGCAGAATTGTGGGGACACACGGTGAATTTAGACGCGACATTCTTCACCAGCTTGGAGATAATCGGAAACCTTGAGAGAGCAGGTTTTCAAATCGACACTGCGGCGGAGCGTGATCCCTATCCCGAAGTGGAATACCAGAGCAGACGAGGCTATATCCTTGCCACGAAGCGTCCTCCGAGCTCAACCCGCTCGACCGATAAATAGCCTCCATCGCCTTTGAAGGGGACGGCAGAGCCAGGACAGGCACCGCAGTTTTTGGTTATTCGATTTTACTTTCGGTCCCTTCTGGGAACATCGGGCCGCGCGTCAGGCACAAAACCGTCGCGATTGGGCATTCTGATCTGCGGCAGCGTTTTCTCATCCAGTCTAGTTTTCTCGTCCACAATTCCATTCATGTAGAGGATAAAGGCGGTCAGTGAATAGGTCTCCTCGGCAGTGAGTGTGCCTGGCCGCTGGTACGGCATCGTTCGGCGAATGTAGTCCCACACCGTAGTGGAATAGGGCCAATAACTGCCCACGGTCAGGTTGGGGTTCTTGCTAGTCAGCGTGCCCTGGCCTCCGGCAAGAGGAGGGTATTTAGCGACGCCTTCTCCACGGTCTCCGTGACAGCTCACACAGAGCGCCTGATAGAGCGTGCGTCCCTCGGTCACCGTCCCTTTTCCAACCGGCAAACCGGAGCCGTCAGGGGCGACCGAAATGTCCCGTGCGCGAATCTCCTCCGCTGTGGCGACCCTTCCGATGTTGTAACGCGGAGTTTGCGCAATAGCGGCAGTGACCGCAGACATGGCGCAAAGCACAATCAGGCTAAGCCTGTTCATGACTGACCTTTCCATTCGCGTGGACGTACCATGCCTTGATGCCATTGTAGTGGTCTGTGGCGTTTGTTCCGCGGATACCCAAGATCTCTTCCCGAGTTGGCTGAACGTAGCCAGTTTCGTCGGTGCATCGCGACTGGATTGAGGTTTCTTTGCCATTCCAGGTCCACGGAAACTGAAAGCGCGTGAGAGCCCTAGGAAGAACCGGTTCGTTGAGGTGGGCATCCTGCCAAGATGCTCCGCCATCTGCGGAAATCTCAACCCGGGTGATGCGACCTCTGCCCGACCACGCAAGCCCGGTAATTTCATGAAATCCCGGACCGGCCAGCTCTTGCCCTCCGGCGGGTTGAGTGATTACGGATTTGGCTTCCATTACGAAGGTGAACTGTCGCGCTTTTCCATCCGGCATGAGATCCGTGTAAGCAGCGGTTTCGTAAGGCGTCATGTAAGGCTGGTCGACGACATGGATGCGTCCCAGCCATTTGATATTCACGTTGCCTTCCCAGCCTGGAACGATGAGCCTAACCGGGTATCCCTGTTCAGGGCGCAGAGCCTCGCCGTTCTGCCCGTAAGCAACCAGAACGTCATCCAATGCCTTTTCTAACGGGATACTTCTGGCCAGCTTGCCTGCATCAGCGCCTTCGGCCACAATCCAATTGGCTTTCGGCCCCAAACCGGCTTCATCCAACAAAGTCCGAAGCGGAACACCCGTCCATTCGCTGCAGCTCAGGAGACCGTGGCTCCTCTGAGGGTCTGCCCCAATTCGCCCTACTTGCTCGCCCCCGCTATTGCCTGCACACTCGAGGAAATGAATTCTCGATACGGAAGGTAGCTTGTGCAGATCGTCCATGGTGAAAATCAGCGGTCTCTCCACAAGGCCGTGAATCATTACTTCGTGCTTACGGGGATCAATTTCGGGAACTCCCGAATGGTGGACCTCGTAATGCAATGCCGATGGCGTAATGATGCCGAACAGATCCTGTAGCGGAGTCCGGCTAGAGCCTGAAGCTGGCGTCGCCGATTCACGGAAGTAGCGCACAGACTTCTCGAACGGTGACCGTTCACCATAAGCACGCCGGGGCTTTCCCAACTCCTGCGGGGAATCGCTGAAGCGTGAGGCAAGGGTGCCCAATGACACTGCTGTAGTCGCTAGGAATCTTCTTCGCGTAAGGTCCACGGGCTTCATCTTTGGCTGCTAACCTCCCTTCGCCAACACTACGCACTCGATATCACATATGCTTTAACGTATGCATTGGGAGGCTATAACGTCCGCACATATCTGTCAACACGTATGTGTGGTAGACTGGGCCCATGCCCAAACGCAGTAGCGATTATCCACTCCATTTGTTTTTCCGCGCGCTCGCTGACCCTACTCGTCTCCGATTACTCAATCTTATGCTGGAGGGCGAAACCTGCGTCTGTTACTTCGTCGGTGTGCTGATGCTGACTCAGCCAAAGATCTCGAGGCACTTAGCTTATCTCCGCCGCGCGCAGATTGTGTCCGCGCGAAGGCAGGGGAAGTGGATGCACTACAAGCTCAGCGAGCCGAAGAATCCGGTTGTCGCTGCCATTCTGCGCAAGACTCTGCATCATCTGCGGCAGCTGCCGGAGATGAAGAGGGATCGTGAAATGCTGAAAAAGGCGTGTTGCCGCCCCGAGAGGTTCGTTATTCCTGTCGAGGCTCCCCTTCCAGCGGGGGCTGCGTCATGAAAAAAAGAGGTGTCGTCGACGAATTGTCCGAGTGGAATCACTTCCGACTAGTCCGTAATTGCGGGCAGCCTGCCAATCCAACATTCTCGGTAGTATCGTGGAGAACTCCCATAACGCACGGCGGCGTCGGCACAACTAGGCTCAATGGTTGTGCACAGATTCCGGAAAAGACAATTGAGGCGAGTCGTTAGACCGCGAGGGAAGGATGAATCTACCTGAGAAGACAGCACGCACGGAGATGGACCTTCTGAGACGGTTCTTTGTGCTGGCCTACCTACTTACGTGGGGTTCTCCTTGCGCCTTTCTTCTACCTCATATCGTCCGTGCTCCACGAGCCGTTCCCATGGTGGTTCTGGGTCCTGGTGCCATTCGCGTATATTGGTGGCTCCGGCCCATCGGTGGCCGCGCTAATCATCACCGCCCGCACTCAAGGAGGCCAGGGGGTTCGACGGCTGCTGGCATCACTAGCCGCATGGCGTGTCCCCGCAGGCTGGTACGTGTTCGCCCTCGGGCTACCGCCCGCGGCGACCGCCCTAAGCGTACTGATCGTGGGTGGCGGCCTTGAGACCCTTCGACAATTCGATGCACGTGCTGCACTGCGGGGGCTGCCTCTCGCGTACGCACTGGCACTCCCGTTCGGTCCCTTGGGGGAAGAGTTGGGTTGGCGCGGGTACGCACTCCCGCGCCTGGTCGAGCGGTTCGGCGTATGGAGGGCGACGCTGCTCCTGGGATTCCTTTGGACTTTTTGGCACATTCCCATGATGCTCTTCAAGCCCGGCGCTTCGATACCGGCCTTCCTGGAGTTCTCACCGTCCTCGGTGGCGATCTATCTGGGCCAAGTCATGTCGGGGACGGCCCTGCTGACGCTGTTGTTCCTGCGGACACGCGGCAGCGTGCTCCTGGCCGTCCTATGCCACCTTGGGCTTAACACCGCGGAGTCAGTCGTGTTCAATGGGCTACCAAGTCTGCCGACACCTCAGGTTCGCCAGATCTATTTCTTCAATGTGGCAGTGCTCGGCTGTGCCGGAATGGTTAGCCTTGTTCTAGCTACCCGCCGGAACCGAAGCTCTGGGGCAAAGGATATACAGTGACCGAGTCTATCTGGAAACTGTTCCTGAGATTCTACGCCCGTCCGGGACCGACCTATCGGCCCGTGATGTCTTCAGCCTCTGCCGACGTATAACGCAGTCACTGGACATGTGGCTGCATATGTGCGGTAAGAAGACTTACAAGGACAATTAGAATTACCTCCGAGTTGTCCGTCAATAACGGACAAGCTAGTCGAGGCTCGCAGAACTCAGCTACTTTGGTCGGAGTTTCTCAGCGCGCCATCCTACGACTTCGGCAGTGAAGATCGAACCATCAGGACCAACAGCGATCTCGTGCGGATCGAAGTGTGGCCCCTGGCCCGAGGGCAGTTCGTTGATGCTGCCCACTACTCTGCCCTGCGGATCGATCTTCAATATGCGTCCGGCTATCGCGTCGGCCATGTACAGGAAGTGGTCCGGCATGAGCACCAAGCCAAACGGGTGTCCGAGATTCCATTGCCGTAGAAACCGGCCATTTGTGTCAAAGATCTGGATCCGCGCGTTCTCCCGGTCACCGACGTAAACCAGGTCACCGTCAATCACGATCGTGTGCGGAGTGTCGAACTGCCCCGGCCCGGTACCCTTCATTCCCCAACCCAATAGCTTGCGGCCAAACTTGTCGAACTTCAGCACCCGCGAATTCCCGTAACCATCGGTCACGTATACATTGCCGTTGCGATCCCACGCCACATCGGTGGGCTGATTGAAATGCCCCACGTCATCTCCGGGAATACGCATGCGCCCTAATGCCAGCAGCACCCGCCCTTCGGAGTTGAGCTTCAGCACCATGTGGGAGCCGATGTCGACGGTCCAAATGTTATCGTCAGAGTCCACTCGAACCATATGCGCCGTTACGAACAGGTCATCGGCGATGCTGCGCAAGAACTTCCCAGACGCATCAAACTCCATGAGCGGATGCTTTCCGCGGTGAAAAACGTAGATGTGTCCTTTTGAATTCACTGCGACTCCAGCCGGTTCGACGAAGTGCTCACTTACAGGCAGTTGAAAGAAGTCCGGTATGAGCTCGTAGTTTAGTTTCGGCGCTGGCTCAGGTAGTTGAGCCGATGTCAAACCCGGCCAGATGCAGAACAAAAGGGTTTGAACAACCAGGTATAGAATGCGGCTCGTCACGCGTTATCTCCTTCTATTAATCCTTGCGAAAGAGAGTTTCAGGTGCGATGACCAGATTGCCACGTTCTGAGCCTCGCAGATTTGCCGTTCCGGGTGACTTAAGCGTGTTGATATTGACCCTCGCGCTTTTCCACATGGCTCCGATTGAGCTCGGCCAAGTACAGTGGGTTGCCATCGGGATCCTCGAAAAATGCGAAAGAACCAGCCTTATCTTCATGGATTGAGCCCTGGAAGCGCACGCCCTTTGCCTTCAACGCGGTGACGGCCTCCCGGATCGAGCCGTTGAGTTCCAAGCCGATCGCCATCGATCCTTTTCGCCCTGCGGGTGACTCGGGGGAAGCTGGATGCAGGCCGATGGTCAGTCCCTTTCCGGCTTCGACTGCGGCCCAGTGGTCGCCAAAGCGATAGGCGATCCGCAACCCCAGGAGCTCACCATAGAACCGCACCGCCGCATCCATGTTCGAGACGTAGACAGTCACATTGCCACCATAGAACATATACGTTCTCCTTGGCCGTGCTCCGGCTTGCTTAGCGTCCTGCAAGGATGCAAGTATGTAAAGAGCCACTTTCGAAAACGAAGGTGCCACTTTGAAGAGTCTGAGCAAAGTTTGTCCGAAACTCAGTGTGGACCGTAAGTCGCCTATTCCGCTGTGTCGTCAGGTCTATGATCAGTTGCGACAAGCAATTATCTGCGGCGAGATATACGCAGGAAGTGTAGTTCCCGCGACGCGCAGTTTGGCGAAGAAGCTGCGTGTGTCCCGCAATACGATCCTCAACGCCTATGAGGCCTTGTGCCTCGAGGGATTTCTTGTAGGTACAAGCGGTTCAGGCACGCGCGTTGGCGATTCTCTAGTCCCTCCTCCCAGCTTCCCGATGCCAAAACCTTTCGACACACGGGCAATAGTTCGCGAAGCTCATTTCCCCGCGAATGCCGTTCGTCTTCGTGACCAAGATGGAAATGTTTTGTATGCTTACCGCTGACCTTCGCCAGAGCCAGATATTTCGGCCTTAGAAACCGTAGCATTCACGGCACTGGACTACAGACAGCACAAACGGCCTCGGCGTCAAGCTGGGTCAACTCCCGGGTGGTCGGCGACTCGGAAATTATCGCGACAAACGAATCAGCAACTAGCCAGTGCCCGGTTAACGGTCTATCTCTAACGAGGCCGGCCGTTGTCAAAGGGTCTTTTTCATCTTTTTTTTACCTGTAAGGTCTTTGTTTTTTCCTATCGGGGCACACCCGTGCGCTTGCAAGGACGAGTATTCTCGGTCGTCGATCTCTGATTTTGTGTCCACCCTAGCGCGCAGTCCCGTGTTGCTCATCGCTTTGGTGTTGCCCACCAACCATCTCTTCGATCAGTGCGGACCATGATGAGTTATTCGATCTCCCTGCACTTCAGGGAGGCGGGTAGCCTAATCAACCGGCCGATGACTGTTCACACCATAGCCCGTCTCAGGCATCCCCACCACAGGCCGCACCGCTTTGTTGCATCTGTCCGCGACGACAGAACTCTTGATAATCAATCTCATCCCGCAACATGATCCACAGTCGGATCCCCAGCTTGCGTGCCACCGCCACGCGCGCCTTCCCCAGTCCTTTCTGGATCAATTTGTGTAGGTAGAAACGCTTCAACTCCGGATCGCGGCGTACCGCATGAGCACCGGCTTCATACCAGAGAAACCGCAACAGCGGACTGCCTTGTTTGGTCACTCCACCGAGCCGCTGCCGCTCTCCACTGGAGTATTCCCGCGGGATGATCCCCACATAACTGGCCAGGGCCTTGCCATCCGCGAATCGCTTCGGATCGCCTAGGAATACCTCAGTCGCCAGGGCCGTGACCGGCCCCACTCCTGGGTGCGTCATGAGCAATCGCGCTCCGGAACGTTGGTCCGCTTGCTCCGCGACTTGTTGGGTCAGGTTCTCGATTTCCTCTTCCATCTTCCTGTACATGGCCTGCAGTGCGCTCCGTCGATAAGAGGCATGGGGCAGCAACGGCAAGACCGCGATCTTCGCTTGTCCGTCGTAGCTCCACAGGCCGGGACCTCGTCGTAATCCATTGGCCAAGGCAATGGCCTGCAGCGCGTTTTGTATCCGCGTGCGGATGCGCACCCACTGATGTCGGTGCAGTAGCAGAGCCCGCAAATCGAGCAGCTCCTTGCTGGGCAGCCAGATCGCTGGAAAACGGTTTTCTGCCAGCAGCTTCAGAATCAAGTCTGCGTCGCGTCGGTCATGTTTTTGCTTGCGGGGTTCCGCCGCGCGAATCTGGGCGGGATGGCCAACCCGGCATTCGATCCCCAACTCCTCCATCAAGTTCAAAAACCACTGCATGGGTCCGGTGGCTTCAATGCCTACGAGCACCGACCGCGGGAGCTGGGAATAAAACTCCCGCACCTTGTCGCCTTCGTGCATTAAAGTGAGATTCACCACTTCCCCCGTTGTTGTGTCCAGCATCGCCAACGTTTGCTGGCGAGCGTGTAGGTCGCATCCTATAATTCTCATCTCGGCCTCCTTCGGTCCGAGCACTGTTAGGGTGAAGACCGAAACAGTCTACTCGGGCCGTCGCGAGGCCGGCCTCGTTATGACATCATCCGGAAGTAATCCCAACCTGCCAAGTTCCCCCTAGTACCCAAGCTGAACATTTTTCGTTTCTGGTGAGCCTGGAACGAACAATTTTCCAGTTCTAGTACGCTCCTTGGGCCGAGGATTGCTTGTAGAGGCGTGGATAAGTCGCGTTTCCTCATCGTATTTCAGAAAACATCCCAATTGGAATTCGTGCTTCGACGTCGTTGATGCCTGTCGTACGCAGCACTGAAGTGACGTAGGAAGAGATTTCCTGCCAGTGCCGCTTAACTTCTTTCTGAATGTTCAATTCCAAAATCGAGAGCCCGTCATTAATCGCCAGCGGATCGGAAGTCTGAGAGTGAAATAGATCAGTGTCCAAGTCGAACGAATCCGCCAAGCTATGTGCGGGATCAATGCTCATGACAAGCGTACGGTAGCCGAGTTGGGCCAGTTTCAGACCCGTAGCTGCAGCGAGGCTGGTTTTACCTACGCCGCCTTTTCCGCTGAACAACAAGATTCTCATAGCAATTATTGTATACGCGGATCCAGTTCCTAGGGTCACTCGGGCGTAGTACGGTACCCTCTGGCCAGGGAGGCGGGGAAAACTTGGAGCCGGACTAACATGTACGGCTTTAGGCGAGGGGGTAGGCCGGGCATGTTAGCTTAGAATGTTGGGGATCGCGCTATGGCTGCACAACACGAAACAATTGCGCCTGCTTGGTCGGTCCGGCTCGCCACTGACCTACTGGCAAACGACGAAACTGCTAAAAGGTTGCTCGCAGGACTCAGCAATGAACAGCTCAATTGGCAGCCGGCGCCGGGCTCCTGGAGCGTGGGACAGTGCCTTGAGCATCTCTGCATAATGAACGAGGTCTATCTGCCGTCAATCTCCGCCGCGTTCAAGGAGAGGCCCGATTCTCCGGTAGGGCAGATCACTCCCGGATGGTTCGGCGGTTGGTTTATCCGCAACTTTGCCGAGCCCACCTCGGGCAGCAGGCGCGTTCGCGCTCCGGCGAAGATCAGACCCGCGTCACATGTAGAAGTCTCTGTTCTCGATCGCTTTCTGTCTGGCAACCAATCGTGCCGCGACATCATCGTCCGCGCTGGAAGCAAGAACGTAAATCGTATTCGCTTTTGGAATCCTTTCATCCCAGGACTTCGGTTCACAGTCGGTACTGGACTGCAGATCATTGTGAGCCACGAACGCCGTCATCTGCTGCAAGCAGAGCGAGTCCGGGACGCGGTGAACTTCCCGCGCTAGTCGAGTTCTACCGATTGATGTCATAACGAGGTCGGCCTCACGACGGGCCGGGTAGACTGTCGGTGTTCGCCCTAACAGCGCTCGGGACCGAAGGAGGCCGAATGCGAATTATAGGATGTGATTTGCACGCTCGCCAGCAAACGTTAGCGATGCTGGACACGACAACGGGCGAGATGGTGAATCTAACTTTGATGCACGAAGGCAACGAAGTGCGGGAGTTTTATTCTCAGCTGCCGCGCCCGGTGCTGGTAGGCATCGAAGCTACCTCCACGGGCGGGGACATTCATCTATCACACCCACATCGATGATCTGAAACAGCTCAGCTCCGGCTTGTATGGTCCGCTCATCGTGCTGCCGCCGGGAGAGAATTTCGATCCGGAGATTGACCGCGTGCTGGTCAAAGGCCAAAGTCCTGAAAGGTTGGGTGAGCGATTCGGAGTGCGCGGCCCACGGAGAGAAGAAGTGTTCAAACAAGGAACATGTCGCTCAGGGAGCAAAACTTGTGCTGGTAACCGACGGAGACAACAAAATCTGGACGATTGCGAATCCGGAGACTCTAGCCGAGCACCAGGGACACCATGTCCAGGTGAAGGCATCGACGGATGACGACAAAGGCGCGCTCAACGTTCAAGAAGTCAAGATGCTGAAGCAGGGCAAGTAAACCAAGCACTTGCGCTAGAGACAACCCACCAAACCAGCTAAGCTAGAAGTCCGCGAACAGGCCGAGGCCGAAGGCTACACGGTTGACGAAATTAGACCAGGCTACCGTGAGCACTGTTTCGATTAGGGCGGTCTCATCCCAACCTGCCTGGAGCACACCTTCCGAATCAGACTTCTCGATCGTCGAGGGCTTGCGAGTGAGTTTGTCGGCGAATCGAAACAGTGCCAACTCCTTGTCTCCGACTGGAGCACTTGCGTAGTCGGTCGCCAGTTTGCGGCCCAGTGATTTTTCTATTCCCAGCCTGTGCAGTAGTTCCAAATGGGCAGCAACGCAGTAGGAGGAGGAATTGATACCGCTCACGACTAGCATGATTTGTTCCTTCAAAGCAGCCGGCAGCACCCCATCACTTAGGACTACGGCGGCTAAAGCTCTTTCTCTTTCGATTACGTTGGGCAGAGGTCCAAGCGCTTGGAAGTAGTTGGGTAAGAACCCATAGAGTTGGCGGATCTGCTCGTAAAGCGGCTTGAGTTCCGGGCCAGCCTGCCCTTCTGAAATCTTCTTCACGAATGACATGAATGTACCTCCCGTTGAGTCGGAGGGACCCTGATAAGAGCAGTTAATTCATGCGGATAGGCGCCGTGGGTGGTCCGGCTCAACGTTTCTACGGACCTATGGAAATGCGTGGGCGCCCACCCTCTTGTCCAATATGATACCTGAGCCCGGGATTTGACTCACTATTGTTCTTGAAGGCCATTAGGCAGGTCGCGGGACAAAGTCAGTTCTCTCCCGCTGGACAGCTACTTCTCCCAAGGGGGCGTACCCTTGAGAAAGCGGGAAACCTTTTCGGTTGGCACACATCAGAGGTAGCACGGGGAGGCCAACTGGCTTCGACCGGTGGGAGCACTCTCAAGGCCGCAGAGATGCCTACTCACCTAGAGAATGAGAATACGCTTGTAGCCGACGCACGAGCAGGCAACGGAGATGCTTTCGCTGCGCTCTTAAGTCAGTACGATACCCGCCTCTTCCGTTTAGCCCTCAGGATAACAGGCAATCAGCAGGACGCTGCGGACGCCCTCCAGGAAGCTCTGTTGAAGGCTTATAAGGGCCTAGAAGGGTTTCGGGGTGAGTCGCGCTTCTACACCTGGATAGTGCGGATCGTGCTGAACGAAGGGCTAATGAAGCTGCGCGAACGCCGCAGAGACTTCATGGTGTCGGTCGACGAACCGATTCAAACTGACGACGATAACTTT
>JACXTT010005508.1_pt1 | contig 18381 bp, 12 predicted proteins | sample 9270951 | NCBI WGS metagenome assembly JACXTT01 (sample SAMN15532306, study PRJNA645909) | rock metagenome | isolation source: weathered quartz diorite | place: Puerto Rico | collected 2017-06-21 | reverse complement strand
TATGACGACCATGATTCCGTTCGCTCGCTCATTGAAAAATCACGCCAGGGACTCTATGCCCGTGCGCTGGACGAAGCGATACCGCATAACTCCATGGTGTTGGAAGTCGGTTGCGGCACGGGTCAATTGAGTAACTTCCTCGGCGTATCGTGCCGCCGGGTCATTGGTGCGGACCTTTGCCTGAATTCCCTACGTTTAGCAGAACAGTTTCGCCGCGAACAAAACCTAAACCGTGTGGGATTCGTTCAGATGAATCTCTTTCGACCGCCGTTTCGGCGGAAACAGTTCGACGTCATCCTTTGCAATGGTGTACTCCACCACACTAGCGATCCGCGGGGTGGTTTCGATAGATTGCTTCCGCTATTGCGTCCGGGCGGATACATTGTCATCGGCCTATACAACAAGTACGGCCGATTATTGACGGACATGCGCCGACAAGCGTTTCGTTTGACTCGCGGCGCTGGTAAATGGATGGATCCCTATTTGAGAGCGACGCCGATGGCCAAAGAAAAGAGCCGGGCCTGGTTTGCGGATCAGTACCTTCACCCTCATGAATCGAAACATACCATCGGTGATGTACTGCAGTGGTTCAACGAAGCTGGCCTGACGTTCGTTCGCGGTGTGCCGTCTGTCACCAATCAAAAAGAAGATCTCTCCGCGGGTTTATTCACCCCGTCAGGCCCTGGTACACGCTGGAATCATTTTTCCGTTCAGACTAAGCAGATTGTAGCCGGCAGTCGAGAAGGGGGTTTCTTCATCATGATCGGCAGACTCCCGCATGATCTCTCGTCAATCGAATCGAGTGAAAACAGGCCGGTGCTCGAACCTGCTGAAAAGGTCATCAGATAAATCACAATGGCATGAAAAGTGAACCGTCTATCGCTATTTCTTCGCCCTGTGCCGCCCTTTATGGGAGAAAGTTGAGGTAGAGTACTTTGTTGCTATTCGATTTGAACCGCGATCCGTCACACCGGGAATTACGTTGGTTCGCCGGGCTGTGGTTCCCGGCGCTCAGTTTCCTCGTTGGGAGCGCCCTACTGCGGACGTTCAATACACCGTTGCCGGCAATTTTCTTTTGGGTCGGTGCTGGCGTTCTATCGATCACAGGACTGTGTTTCCCTCCGATTATCAAGCCCGTTTTTGTCGGGTTGATCCGAGTTACGTTTCCCATTGGATGGATTCTGTCGCACGTTCTTCTGGGAATACTGTTCTTCGGGGTGATTACACCGATCGGTTTCTTAGTTCGAAAGCTGCATGACCCAATGAACCGGAAATTTGACCGAAGCGCTCCGACGTATTGGATTGCGCGAGAAGCGCGTAGAAAGGAATCTTATGTCCGACAATTCTAGACACGGAACAACAACGATTAAGAGTGAACATCCGCATGATCGAGCAAACGACTTCGCGCAGAACGTTGAAGGACGGGCGAGAGGTTTTTTCGCAGAATCCTTGTATTTTCTTCGGCAGAATCGAAGCTGGTGGCTGTCACCGGTGATTGTCGCTTTGCTCTTAATTGGTCTGTTGGTGGTTCTGGCCGGCACCGGAGCGGCACCCTTCATTTATACGTTGTTCTGATTTGCCCTAAATCAGCTTTTGTGACAAATCTCTCATGAGCCGGAGTTCCCATACGGTAGAAGTTTCGACAAAGGACGACTTGCAAGGCAGCGTCAGTGAGTATTCCATCGACGCAAGTCATGCAACAAGAAAGCTGAAAGGCAGCGCCATATCGGGCGGAGTGATTGCCACAACTTCTCAGAGCTTACAATTCGGCCTGAACCTTTTGTCGATCGCTGTGTTAGCTCGACTGCTCACACCTCAGGATTTCGGCCTTGTCGCAATGGTGCTGACCGTTACGAGCTTTCTACGAATCTTCAAAGATGTCGGGCTTTCCACGGTGACGGTGCAGCGCGAAACAATTACGAATGCCCAGGTATCAAACCTGTTTTGGATAAATCTGGCAGTCGGCGGATTAGGAAGCCTTATCGTGTGTGCTGCGACACCGGTCATTGCCTGGTTTTATCGTGAGCCGCGTCTTCTGCGCATAGCGCCCGCGCTCGCAGTCACGTTCTTGTTTGCCGGTGCATCCGTGCAACACATAGCGCTATTGACTCGACAGCTTCGATTCAAAGCGATCGCATTCATCGAAGTGACATCGTTAGTAGCTGGTATCTCGGTAGGCATCGGCTTGGCTTGGCTCCAATTTGGTCCGTGGGCTCTGGTGGGTTTCCAGGTTTCCATGCCCCTCGTTTACCTGTTGCTTAGCTGGTCGGTTTGTAGTTGGCGCCCGCAAGTCCCTGCCAAAGGTACTGGAGTACGGCCACTGCTTGGCTTCGGTGCCAATCTGACAGCGAGCACCTTCATGGCTTCACTCGCTCGCGGAGCGGACAGCCTCTTGCTCGGCCGATTTTACGGACCTGATGCTGTGGGACTCTACTCGAGAGGAAGCGCGTTGTTCCTGCGACCGTTGGAGCAGTTCATGGCGCCAATTAACGCGGTCGTTCTTCCCGTATTATCGAGGCTCCAGACAAAACCGGATCGATATCGCCGGACGTTTCTTCAAGTTTACGAGGCGTTGGCGTTGGTAAGCTTCCTGGGCACAGGCCTGTCTCTTCCCCTGGCACGTCCACTTACGCTCGTTGTGTTGGGAGCAAAATGGGCGGGAGCAGCAGGGATCTTTGCAAGCCTAACCCTTGCAACGCTGTTCGTTCCAGTTACAGCCTCTGCAACTTGGTTGTTCTCGACGCAGGGTCGCGGTCAGACACTGTTACGGTGTACCTCCATACTATCGTGCCTGATGGTTGGTGCGTTCCTGAGCGGTCTGCCATTCGGACCAGTCGGTGTCGCGCTCGCGTACTCGCTTTCGGGGCTATTTGTCATAATGCCGATTCTGTACTCGATCGCAGGCCGCAGTGGTCCCGTTAGCACTAAGGATTTATGGGTATCGTTTCTTAGACTTGTACCTGTATGGATTGTGGCCTGCGTCGTGACGTGGTTCATGCATTCTCTGGTGAGTAACCGAGCGCCGCTGATTCAATTGCTTGTGTGCACCCCCACCGGTCTTCTGGCTGGCGTATTTTTCATTTGGCTGTATGCTCCGTCGCGTGCAACTACCGTTAATGTGATCCGTGCTTTGATGGAGTGGAAAAAGTCACTATAGGGACCTCCGTTTTGGACAGGGTTTGCCTTGACAGAGATTCATGCAAACCCTAGGATGCGATCCAATCTCCGATCCTGATTTCGTTGGTGCCCAATCATCCGTCCAGAGTTAGCTCCGGGGACTGATACGGCGGTAGCATTCCTTGGAGGTCTTTGATCCCCCCTGCACATTTATCTACATGAGGAAAACTGTTCTGTGAAGAAAATGTTTGTTACCGGTGCAGCCGGATTTATTGGGAGCCACCTCGTTGAACGACTGCTTCGGGAAGGAAAAGACGTTGTTGGTTGGGACAACTTCTCGACTGGACGGCGTGAGTTTCTCAGTGCTGCAATAGATAGCGCTCGGTTCACGTTGGTTGAAGGAGATTGTCTCGATCTACCAAACTTGACCCGTGCGATGTCATCCTGTGACTTTGTCTTTCACCTTGCCGCAAATGCTGACGTGCGCTTTGGACTCGAGCACCCAAGCAAGGATTTAAACCAGAATACTGTTGCAACATTTAACGTGCTTGAAGCGATGCGTGCGAATGGAATCTCTGGAATCGCCTTTTCCTCCACCGGCTCTGTATATGGCGAAGCGGCGGTCATTCCAACGCCGGAAGAAGCGCCATTCCCGGTGCAGACGTCATTGTACGGTGCTTCCAAATTAGCAGCCGAGGGATTGATCGCTGGCTATTGCGAGGGCTTTGGGTTCGAGGGGTACATTTTCCGCTTTGTTTCTATCCTGGGCGAGCGATACACACATGGGCATGTCTTCGATTTCTACAAACAGCTGTTGTGTAATCCAACCCGTCTTCGCGTGTTAGGAGATGGAACACAGCGCAAATCGTACCTGTACATCGAAGACTGCATCGCTGCAATGCTCAGTGTGACTGAACGGCGGACTGCCCTGAGCGCTAAGCACCATGTCGACATTTATAACCTTGGCACGACTGAGTACATCGAAGTGAACGATTCAGTTCGTTTTATCTCTGAGGCATTACAAATTAAACCTCAGATTGAATACTCTGGAGGGAACCGCGGCTGGGTTGGCGATAACCCGTTTATCTTTTTGGACACCCGAAAAATTCAATCGACCGGTTGGAGCGCGAAGCTGTCGATTCAGGAGGGCATCGCTCGCACGCTTACGTGGCTTCGTAATAATCACTGGGTGCTGGAAACACGATGATCATCGCGCGGTCCCCTCTTCGCATCACATTAGGCGGCGGCGGGACCGATTTGCCGTCATATTACGAACAATTCGGCGGGTTTCTCATCGCGGCTGCGATTGACAAGTACGTTTACATCACGGTTCACGAAAACTTCTCCGGTGACTTAATTGCCAAGTACTCACAATTGGAACGTGTGAGTGATGCAGCAAGTTTAAAGCACCCCATTCTTCGAGAAGCATTCAGCCTAGTCGGGCTCGACGGGCGTGGAATTGAAGTCACGTCGATGGCGGATATTCCTGCCGGAACAGGTTTAGGATCGTCTGGCAGTTTTACCACGGCTCTATTGAAGGCACTTCACGCCTATAAGAAGAATCTCGTGCATCCCGCTGAGTTAGCCGCTCAGGCGTGCGAAGTTGAATTGTGTCGTCTCAAAGAACCTATCGGCAAACAGGATCAATACATCGCTGCGTACGGTGGTATTACTTGCTTCCACTTTCTTCCGGATGGTGGAGTCAATGCGACGCCCCTGAAACTGTCGGAAGAGACGCGTCTCAATTTCGAAGACGGCTTGCTTCTGTTTTTTACCGGGTACTCGCGCTCTGCTTCGAAGATCTTGAATGATCAGGACCAGAAATCCAAGCAGGACGATCGAGCGATGATTGAAAATCTGCACTTCGTCAAAGACCTGGGGTTTCAGAGTCGTAGAGCACTGGAAGCCGGAGATGTGCGGCAGTTTGCCCGGTTGATGAATACGCATTGGGAGTACAAGAAGAAACGTTCCGGCGGGATGAGCAATCCAGAGATCAATAATTGGTACGACGTCGCAATCGCAAATGGTGCCCTCGGAGGCAAGCTAATCGGGGCCGGTGGCGGCGGCTTCTTGATGTTTTATACAGAGGATAAAGGTCGCCTTCGGCACGCAATGCGCGAAATCGGCCTAAGGGAAGTCAGAATCCGGTTTGATTTTGAAGGTACGAAGCTGCTCATTTCCTAGAGTCTTCAGGGCTGTTTCTTACCATTCGGAGGAGAAAAAGTGAATTTTACAGTGGAGTATCTTAGGGAAGCGCAGGGCGTCATCGAGGCACTGAACGTCGATCAGATAGAGTCAGTCGTGGATGAATTGCTAAAGGTGCGCGAGAGCAATGGCCGTTTATTCATCCTTGGCGTCGGAGGAAGTGCCGCTAACGCTTCCCATGCTGTAAACGATTTTCGCAAGATCTGTGGTTTTGAAACCTACGCACCAACGGACAATGTTTCCGAACTCACAGCGAGGACAAATGATGAGGGTTGGAGCTCGGTCTTTGCCGAATGGCTGAAAGTGAGTCGTTTGAGAAAAGGCGATTGCCTGTTCATTTTCTCGGTCGGAGGTGGCAATGCCGAAAAGAATATCAGTACAAATCTAATTGCTGCCATCAACCTCGCGCGGGAAGCCGGCGCTGCGGTCATCGGAATAGTTGGAAGGGATGGCGGGTATACCGCTCGCGCAGCCAATGTCTGCGTCGTTATTCCGACTATCAATCCCGTCCATGTCACTCCACACACTGAGGCATTTCAAGCTGTAATCTGGCACCTTCTAGTGAGCCATCCTAGATTAAAGCTCCATCAGACCAAGTGGGAGGGCGTGGTTGTAGATGCCCCACTGAATCCAGTCGGCGCTGCACGTTGATTCCGAAGGCAAGGGCAGTCTTTCTGGATCGCGACGGTGTCATCAACCGCACATTCGTTCGCGAGGGCAAGCCTTACCCAGCTACGAACGTTGAAGAATTTGAAATTCTGCCTGGCGTGGTCGAAGGCTGTCGTCGCTTGAAGCAGGCCGGCTTTCTGCTTGTCGTGGTTACGAATCAACCGGACGTCGGCCGTGGAACCTTGACACGGACTGCAGTTGAAGCCATTCATGAACGAATGGTGCGTCTTCTACCAATTGATCGCGTGGAAACGTGCTATTCGCCGGGCGGTGAACAGCCGCCCGACGAGTACAGAAAGCCGCGGCCAGGTATGTTGCTCAGCGCGGCACGAGAGCTCGGCATCGACGTCTCTCGAAGTTTTATGGTGGGCGACCGTTGGCGCGATATCGATGCGGGTCATGCCGCCGGATGCCGGACGGTCCTTGTAGGTGAGGGCTACCAAGAGCAATTGAAGACCGCTCCGGATTTCTGTGCTGACGATCTGCTGCACGCCACGGACGTCATACTTGGTCTGGAACGTAAGGAGGAGTGATGAACAACATTCTGCAAAGGCTGACCGTGAAGATTTTTGCGGACGGAGCCGACAAAGCAAGCATGTTAGAACTGCATAGAAATCCGCTGATCATGGGAATGACTACGAATCCAACGCTGATGAAGAAAGCGGGAATAACCGATTACGAGGCATTTGCAAAAGACATTCTGGCCATCATTAATGACAAGCCGATATCTTTCGAAGTGTTTTCTGACGACTTCGGCGAAATGCGGCGCCAGGCTTTGAAGATCGCGTCGTGGCAAAGCAACGTGTATGTGAAAATTCCTATTACGAATACTCGCGGGGAATCATCCTTGCCGCTGATTCGTGATCTGTCCAACGAAGGAGTCCGCCTAAATGTGACGGCAATCCTGACCCCTGAGCAAGTCCACTGCGTGGCGGATTCCCTAAACGCATCTACTCCGGCCGTGGTATCCGTATTTGGAGGACGAATCGCGGATACAGGTCGTGATCCGCAGCCGTTGATGCGTGAGGCGCGTGCTTTACTGCAAGGTAAGCCGAAGGCCGAGCTTCTTTGGGCGAGTGTTCGAGAAGTATTGAACATTTTCCAAGCAGAAGAGTGCAGATGCGATATTGTCACAGTCCCACACGACATTCTCAATAAAGCCATGAAAATGGTCGGAACGAACCTCACTGCCTTGTCGCTCGATACTGTAAATATGTTCGCCCAAGATGCTGCCTCCGCTGGATTCTCTGTTTAATTCTCGAATTTCGTTACTGCAACGATGAAGTCCTTGGTCTCTATCCTGATCCCAGCATTCAATGCCGAAGAATGGATCGCAGACACGATCCGTTCCGCAACCGCGCAACGATGGCCTCACAAGGAAGTTATTGTCGTTGTGGACGGAGGTTGTACCGATAACACACTGGCGGCGGCTCAGAAGGCGGCATCGCGTGAGGTCCTCATCGTACAAGGGTCCCGCCAAACCCCGGCCGGCGGGAGGAACGAAGCATTTTCCCATTGTCAGGGTGATTACATTCAGTGGCTCGACGCGGACGACCTTTTAGCGCCTGACAAAATTGAACGGCAAATGGAAGAGATCAATCGCTGTCAGAATCCACGTATGTTGATGTCGTCATCGTGGGGACATTTCATGTTTCGGACATCACGTACGTATTTCCAGCCTACACGTCTCTGGTGTGATTTATCGCCTGCCGAATGGGCCTTACGTAAAATGGGCGAAAACCTTCACATGCAGCCCGCGACATGGCTTGCCAGCCGAGAGCTGACTGAGGCCGTCGGTCCATGGGACATTCGACTGATAGATGAAGATGGCGAGTATTTTAATCGCCTGGTCCTTGCAAGTGACGGCGTTAAATTCGTGCCCGAAGCTAAAGTGCACTATCGCATGACGGGCTTTCGGAGCTACACCTCTCGATGTAATTGGGATACGGGAGGCCGGTCGCTAAGCATTCGAATACAAATTAAGCAGCTGCAGTCGTTAGGTAATACTGAGCAGGTGCGGACCGCATGTCTGAATTACTTGCAGACCTGGCTCGTGTATTTCTACCCCGAGCGGCCTGATATAGTTCAGAACCTTGAAGAAATTGCTGACGAAATCGGAGGTAAGTTGGAAACGCCTTCGTTGCGTTGGAAATATGCGTGGCTAGGTCGGCTTTTCGGCTATCGATTCGGCAAACGGGCTCAATTCCTGCTGCCGGAACTGAAATGGTCGCTGAAGGCCACGTTCGATAGAGCATTGCTGCCCGTGGATCGATTCAGAGGCTTAAATGCTCCGGGCTGCGGTTAATCAAAACAATCTTGAGACCACCTTCATGACAAAACGCTCTTACCTATATTACATATTTTCACTCATCCTAACTGTCAGTACCTTCGCACTGTGTGAAGTCACATTTCGTGCGTACGATTACTTTACGAGACCTCGCGGTGACATCAGTGTGGATGACTGGGTCAAGCAGGTATCCGGTGATTTAGAAGAGCATCCTCTATTAGGCTATCGACGGAAGCCGAATGAGCAGATCGATGAGACAACGCAAGTGGATAAATTCGGCTTGGCGAATACTCGCGAAGCTGCTGCATCGGACATTGCTGATGTGGTCGGCATTGGCGACAGCTTTGTCGAGGGCGCGAGACAGGTATTCTTCGAGAAATTCAAAGCTGAGAATTTGAAATATCACTCCCTCGCACTCTTTGGATACAGCCCACCGAATTACAATGTCTTGATGAGCGAATATGGTGTTCAACTGCATCCGAAAGCTTATGTGTACACGACCTATCTCGGAAACGATCCCGGCGATATCAAGCGATATGAGGCTTGGCGCGCCACTGGCAAGGGATGGTTCGCGCATAATGGCGGGTTCGTATTCCCGATAGAACGCCAAGGATTAGTTTGGGGATGGCACCTGTTGATCGCCCGCGCGAAAAGTTTTGCCCGTGGAGTGATTAGCCGCACGAAACCCGACGCTTATGCATCGTTACGAGGACTCGCCGGAAAAGGCGATGCCGAAACGATTTTCGATTACATTCTTCAGGCCAAGGATGTAGCTCGCAACCAAGGCGTAAGGTTACAAGTTGCAATTGTTCCTCGCAGTGCCGCCCACAAGCCGCTTTTGGATCCAGTCGCCGCAAAATTAGTCCGTCTATGCACAGCTCAAGAAATAGATTGTTTAGATCTTGATCCCGCCTTTGGTCCAGTCGAAGATCGTGCTCGGCTTTTTGCTCCCGATGGACATTGGAACGAAGCGGGAATGGCGGCCGCCTGGGCTTACTTGTGGGATCGCAAGCTTAGGCGTATTTTCCATGGCAATGACTAGCGAAAAACTGGAGCAAATGGATCGCACGCGTCGTGGTTGGTGTAGTCGAGACCATCCTTGTGCCAAATACCGCGAGTATTGACCCTCAAAGCAATGCTCTTTACCTGAACAAATCCATCGCGCACGGGATTTTCCTCGTCGCATACATTTGCTTCACGATTGCTGGAGCCGTACGGTGTATGCTTTTAAGCAAAACCAATCTTGAGGCCTTTACTTTACGAGGCATAGCTCAAGAAACTGATTGTTTGAATCTTGATCCGGCCTTTTGGCCACGTCGAACATGGCTTTTTGCGCCCAAAATGGACATTGGAACGAAGCCGGAATGACCGACGCGTGGACCTACGCGCGGGATTCAGGCCGATGCCTTCACCAGAAAAGAAAGCATTTCGTGTGTTTTTCATAGGCGGAAGGCAAATGCCTTCGGATACGGTCTCATTGTCGCGATCCAACCGGCCATATTCTTCAAGGGTCATCTAGGACCATCCGAGACCACGCTGATATCCAGAAACCGTCGTTCTGACGCACATTGCAGGTTCTCCACCCCATGATGCGTCAGCGTATTGGGCTGTGTTTCTGCGGCCTCCGTCACCGTGATGTCACTGAATTCGTTCTCAAATAGGACTCGCCAAATATGCCACTCCTAAACATGGTCCATTTCCGCGAGTAATCCTGTTTTCTTCCGCTGAGGCAAAGACCTCTCGCCTTCGCATCGATTTTACCTTTCCATGTTGCATAATCAAACATGCCTGCTCCACTAGCTTCTTTGGCTTGCGCAGCGTTTATCGTCTGGCTCTTGTCCCGGGATCTCAAAGAGAACCCCACCGTGTCGCATGCTCTTTGGCTTCCACTCAGTTGGATGTTCTTTGACGGAACTAGGTCTCTCGCAGAATGGGTTTATGGTTTTGATGGCGGGAGCAACATCGCAGACAATTTCCTCGACAGGGATAGGCTGACCGTTCAAGTCATTATAGGTCTAGCTATCTTATTAAAACGGTCCGTCTCCTGGTCGTCGGCAGCTGCAAGTAATTCGGCGCTTGCTTTGTTTTTCGCGTACGCCCTATCCAGTCTTATGTGGTCTGAAATCCCACTAGCGACATTTAAGCAGTGGCACCGCCTATTCGGGTACTTCGTTATGGTTTTCGTGGTTTTCACGGAGAAGGAACCCGAGAAAGCTTGGAGCGCTTTATTCAAGAGGTACGGCTACATTGCGATTCCTATGTCGGTGCTGTTCATCAAGTACTACCCTGCGCTGGGGCGAAGGTTCTCCGATTGGAATGGTTATGCGACGAATGTCGGCGTCGGTGATGACAAGAACTCTCTGGGCTTTCTCTCCATGGTGATGATCTTGTTTTTCGTGTCTTCATTTCTTGTCAAGCCGAAGAAAAAGGAATGGCTTTCAAGCGTAGATGGCAAGATCACGTTTGTACTCCTGGCCATGGCCGTGTGGCTGTTGTTGGGGTCCGACACGTCAACCGCTGTGGTGGGGGTTATCGTTGGGGTGAGCGTCCTCCTTTTTTTAGAGTGGCCTGTGATCAGGCGTTCCTTCACGGGATTTCTGATGACTGCGTGTGTTATTTTCGCATTAGGTTTAGTGTTTACAGATCTCAAAGACACAATAATTGACGCATTAGGCGAAGACACAACATTAACCGGACGAACTGAACTGTGGGATGATCTAAGCAAAATCCCGATAAATCCTATACTTGGCACCGGTCTCGAAAGTTTCTGGACGGGTAAAAGACTGGCGGCCCTTTGGCAGAAGCACAAGTGGCACCCTACTCAGGCGCACAACGGATATTACGAGATATACCTCAACCTTGGCATCATAGGCTTGGTATTACAGGTCGTGGTACTTTTCTCTTGTTACGCCAAAGCGAGACAACGGTTGCCCGCATTATCGCCTGGAGATAAGTCGAGGATCGGCCAATATGGATTAGCATCCTTTAGATTTGCGTTTCTGCTCGCGTTTATAGGCGCCAATTGGACTACGGGTTGCTTCAAGTCATGTTTTCTCTACTTTGTTTTCATGACAATTGTTTTCGATTACGTTCCTCAGCGTCAAGAGCCGAGACCGCGTTCGTTAGCCCAAGTTTCCGTGCGCCGTGAAAAGGCGCTGGTCCACAGTGGGTGAAAGTCCCACCCGGAAACTGATTCGCCGGAAACCTGCCGTTCCTATATCGGCACCGCTCCGTCGAAGAAGCGGATACAACGTGTCTGCGCGGCCATCAGCGCGGAGACCGGACAGAATAAAACTCTACAAGCCCGGTGCTGTAAGATTCCTGCCTTCTAGCAACCCGAGGTGCAGAGCAAGGAAATCCAGGCTAAACATATAAATCAGTTTGGGACTTAACCCAATCTCGTCACAAAACCTGTAAAAACGCCGGTTTTTCGGGTTCGTAAATTGACACGTTATTGATTTCTGAAAGTGACTTGGTGGCCGTGACCCGCGGTTAAGGTAATTCCACTCACCAGTATCTATTTGATTTACCACGTCGTGAAACTTGGTTGACCGATTTGGAACAGGACTTGCGAAGTCGCAAGCTTTGTTGCGTTGAGGGCAGCATCGTTGATCTGAATGCGCAAACCGTTTTTTGAGTAACACACGCATGCTGCTTTTGTTTGACCAAACGTTCGGATGCGGCTTTACTTGACCGCATGTTTTTGAGGGGGCTGAAGGATGGTCAAATACTGCCTGATCGGCATAGTGGTCCTGATCGCGTCAATCGTTCCTGCGTATTCGTGCTCGAGTCCGCGCTCAAGTACTGTCCCAAACTGGACAGCATCGAGTTGGGCCGATATTCAGACCTGCGCCAACAGTGCCTTAAATGGAGATACGATCGCGCTTCCAGCGGGAACTTACAGTGCTTCCCAGTTAATCACCATCACGAAAGCCCTAACAATCCAGGGAGCGGGGATTGGTAGTACTATCGTTAGTGATTCAGACTCGGCGGCGGAACCACTTCTCCGATGGGTTTGTGTGGATGGGAAATCTCATCGGTTAACTGGATTTGAGTTTAATGACAATGGGGGATCTTCTGCTGCAAGGTTCGATCTTCAATGTAAATCAACCGCGAATACAACTTTCCGCGTAGATCATAACAAGTTTGATGATCTTGCCGGTGAAGCTCTCGCCCCGCAAGACATGATTGGAGTAATAGACCACAACACCTTTCATCACACGACGGCTCACGGCAACGATAGCATCATGATCCGCTTTTACGACCGTCATTGGCACGGGAATGGAAACTACGGAGATCAATCTTGGCATGACACAGTAACCTGGGGCGGCTCAGAATTCCTTTTTGTTGAGGACAACACGTTCACTTACGACGGTGCTTACGGCGCAATAACTGATGGGGCATTCGGGCAGCGTATTGTGTTTCGACATAACACTATCAATCATGGCTGGTTCGAGGTACATGGATCAGAAAGTGGTGGCCGGGATCGTGGTGGACGGGCACAAGAAGTTTACCAAAATACGTATGCTTGGAATGGTAACGGCTATCAAATCTCAAATATCCGCAGCGGTTCGGGGCTGATTTGGGGGAATGCTGGCACGAATGCCCTAAATAACACAGCCTATGCCTCGACTTGGCAGGTGGATCGGCCAAATGGAGTTGGCGTTTATGGCACGGCGGATGGAAATGGGCCGTGGGATAAAAATAATCCCGGCAATCTTGCTTTCTCGGGTACAACTGCGAGCGCCAGCGGACTCACGGTTACTGTCCAAGGAACGCCATTTTCGCCGAATGCATTAAAGGGATATGAAGTGAAGCGGACTTCAGGCTGCACTGTAACTCCTAGTACTCCATGTGCGGCGCGTATCTCCTCAAATACGACCAATCAAATCACCTTTGAGGCTGGATTCGTTGTCAGCAGCTTGTCGTGGACCGCTGGCGGCGGCGATTCTTATGCTGTTAATAAACTGACGAATATTTTCGACCAGCAAGGACGTGCGCAGGGTACTTTGCTCAGCCCGGCGGGCTGTACTCCATCAATCATTGCGTCCGGTGGAATTGGGACGGCAACATGCACCGGTATCAATCTCAACACCGGTGATTGGGTCGTTATTAACACCTTTACCACGGCGTTCAATGGCACGGTCCAAGTTACGAGAGTTGACGCCAATACCTTTACCTATACCTGCGTGGGAGCATGTAGTGGCATTGCAGCCTCAGGTGATGTGACGAAGGTTCCTTGGACTCCAGGATCAAATGATCAAGTAACTGAACCTTTTTATCAATGGCTGAACACGCGCGACACCACAAACAACATCCTCTTCGAGACACCAAAGTCGCAGTGCGATGCTGTTGGAACCGGACCAGTCTGCGAGAACTATCAGTTCTATAATTATGGTGGCACCCAGCAAACAGGTGTTGGTACTCCGTTCACTGGATCACCGTCCACCAATAACGGTGTGGGTGTTGGAACGAGAGCCAATCGTCCAACGACGTGCACGACGGGAGTTGCCTATTGGGCGACTGATCAAGGCGAGTGGGATTCTACGCATGCCGGCAATGACGGCGTGCTCGACCAATGTACGGCTACGAATCAGTGGACAGATGCTTGGTATGTTCCTTATACGTATCCCCATCCACTGACGGTCGGAGGTCCCGCTCCTGTCGCACCGACTCTAACAAGTGTTTCCCCGAACACGGGTGCTGCCGGGACAACAGTGACACCGATCACGCTAACAGGTACTAATTTTGCAATCGGCGGGACAACTGTGGCTGTCAGCGGTACCGGCGTCACCGTGGGTACCGTGAACGTAAGCAGCACGACGCAGCTGACCACGGGTTTCACGATCGACTGCACCGCGACAGTTGGTGCTCGAAATGTGACCGTCACTACGGTAAATGGGACCAGCAGTGCCCAGACGTTCACCATCACTACGGGCGGAGCTTGCGGGCCGACGATAGGAGCGGTTTCCCCGAACGTCGGCGTTGCGGGGACAACCGTGAATCCGGTCACGATAACTGGGACGAACTTCGTCGCGCCCGCGACTGTGTCTGTCAGTGGCGGAGGCGTCGCCGTGGGTACCGTGACCGTGAACAGTACAACCCAATTGACGACGAGTTTCACGATCAGCGCTGCAGCAACCCCAGGGGTTCAAAACGTAACGGTGACGACCTCAGCCGGCACCAGTAACGCGAGCACGTTCACGATCAATCCGCCGGCGCCGACGCAGTCAGCGGTCTCTCCGAATAGTGGTGCTGTCGGAACGACGGTGACACCGGTAACGATAACGGGTACGAACTTCCTCGCTCCCGCCACTGTGTCGGTCAGCGGCACAGGAATCACAGTGGGTGCGGTGTCCGTGAATAGCCCGACTCTAATCACGACCAGCTTCACGATCGATCCTGCAGCGATTGTTGGCAATCGAAACGTGACGGTCACCACGGTGGGTGGAACTAGCGGCGCACAAACGTTCACGATTAGTGCAGCTCCGCCAACGGCAGCCAATGTTTCACCGAATAGCGGCGTCGTGGGCACCACCGTAACGCCGGTGACGATAACTGGTACCAATTTTGCGGCTGGCGCCACTGTGTCGGTCAGCGGCACGGGAGTCACGGTAGGTACCGTGACCGTGAACACCGGGACTCAATTGACCACGAGCTTCACGATCAGCCCCACCGCGACGCTAGGGGCTCGGAACCTGACGGTGACGACAGCAGCTGGGACAAGTAATCCAATTGCGTTCACCCTCATCGCCCCTCCCCCACCAACGCTGACGGGAATTGCACCGACGAGTGGCGCTGCCGGAACAACGGTGACGCCGGTGACACTAACCGGCACGAATTTCTTGACTGGCGCAACAAGCGTGGCCATCAGCGGCACCGGCGTCACGGTAGGTACAGTAACCGTGAATAGCGCCACGCAGTTGACGACGAGTTTCACGATAGCTGCAGGAGCGACGCTCGGTGATCAAACCGTCACTGTGACGACATCAGGTGGCACAAGTAACCCAGTAACGTTTACGGTTAATCCGCCCGCGCCGACGCTAACGAGCGTCTCGCCAGTGGGCGGCCTTACGGGAACAACAGCTCCAGTGACGCTGACCGGTACGAACTTCGTGGCAGGTGCGACAGTGGCAGTGAGCGGGACGGGCGTAACGGTAGGTGCAGTCACCGTGAATAGTGCAACTCAGTTGACAACGAGCTTCATTATCGATTCAGCTGCGACGCTCGGTGCGCGAAACGTCACAGTCACCACGGCAGGTGGCACGAGTAGCCCCCTAACGTTCACCATCAACGCAGCGGCGCCGACGCTGACGACCGTTTCGCCGAACACGGGCGTGGGGGGAACGACGGTGACACCGGTGACGCTGACCGGTACAAACTTTGCGGCAGGTGCGACAGTGGCAGTGAGCGGAACCGGCGTCACGGTGGGTGCTGTGAACGTAACCAGCGGTACTCAGTTGACGACGAGCTTTGTGATCGACTGCGACGCGACGGCCGGTAGCCGAAGCGTGACAGTCACCGCTTTGAGTGGAACGAGCAATGCTCAATTATTCACGGTTACAGCGCCTCTCACGCCGTGTCTTCCGACGCTGACGGGTATTGTTCCTAGCAGCGGCGCGGCCGGGGCAACGGTGTCATCCGTAACACTGTTCGGTACAAATTTCATATCCGGCGCCACCACTGTGGCAGTCAGCGGCGCGGGCGTCGCGGTAGGTGCAGTGACCGTCAACAGTTCAACACAGTTAACCACGAGCGTCACGATCGACGCGGCTGCGACGATTGGCGCCCGAAACGTGACAGTGACGACTGGAGGGGGGACCAGTAACCCGCTAGGTTTCGCGATTACCGCGACCCCAACGCCAAACCCTCCGACGCTAACAAGCATTTCTCCAAACAGCGGTGTTGTAGGAACAACGGTAGGGTCGCTGACTCTGACCGGTACGAATTTCGTGCCGAGCGCGACAGTGGCAGTGAGCGGAACCGGCGTAACTGTAGGGAACCTGAACGTAACGAGTCCGACACAACTGATAACCAGCTTTACAATCGATCCGTCTGCCACAACTGGTAGTCGAAACGTAACGGTGACCACCGCGGACGGGACGAGTAGTGCGGTGACTTTCACCATCAATGCTGCGGTCACTTCAACGTACAGCATTTCAGCAAATGGCTTAGCTCTTTTTGATGTAATGTCGACGGTCTCACCTGCCTATGTCGTAGTGCAGCCAGACTCCGGCGCTGGACTAACTGGGCAGAGCGCAAGTATTCCTGAATCCCAAACCAATGACGGAACCGCGTTTCAGGCATCTGGCATTACTGGTGCGCCTACGGGTGTCGCAATCATCGGAGGCCGGAATAAATCCGCTAATGTTCTAGTCACAGAAGCCGGAGTGCCTGCGTCCAGCGGGATCACAGCAGGGCGCATTTATGCAGAGATGCAGGGTGTAACCGACACAGGCCTGGCGCTGGCGAATAACGGAAGCGCGCCTGCTACCATCAATTTCTACTTTACAGATCAGAACGGCAACACTGTCAGGTCCGGCCGGATGACTCTGGCAGGAGGTGAACAAACGGCCGCCTTCCTCGATGAAAACTTATTCGGAGGCCCACGGCCCCTGCTTGGCACCTTCACATTTGAGTCCGACCAGCCGTTAACAGCGATTGCGTTGCGGGGCTTCACTAATGAACGGCTCCCCATCAACAGCGGACCTGACTTCCTGCTCACCACCCTCGCGGTGGCTCAACTCGGCTCGACAGATAGCTCCGCAATCCTTCCACACTTCGCTCAAGGCGGAGGATGGACAACGCAACTCGTCCTGGTGAACACCGCTCGTGACGCCGCGCAGAGGGTGAATCTCGAGTTTTTCGGACCTGGAGTCCCCTCTGGAAACGGGCAACCCGGACAACCCGGGCCATTCCTGGGGGCGATCATCAATCAAACCATTCCGCAGAATGGCATGGTTCGACTAGACGTGCCGACTTTCAATCCTCCCGTCCCTGTCGGGTCAGTGAAGATCACGCCGATTCTGGACGGCACCGTTGCATATGCGCCGGCGGCTTTCGCAATCTTTTCGTTTCAAAGAGACACGGTGACTGTTACCCAGGGCAGCGTTTTAGCTCAGAATCCGGGGTTAACATTTAAGATGTACCTGGAATCCTCGGGAGGCGGTGCTCGAATCGGATCTGTTCGGAGCGGTGTGGCGATCGCGAACCCTTCATCGATAGAGGTAACTGCTACGCTCGAACTGATGAATTTCGATGGAACGTCTCTTGGTCTTTCGCCGGCGCAAATCAACATTCCTGCTACCGGTCAGCTGGTGAAATTCATCGATGAAATTCCTTTTAATCAGCCACTGCCGGCAGGTTTTCAGGGAATCGGCAGATTGACGGTATCTTCCCCTGTAGCTGTTGCGACTTTGCGTGGCCGCTACAATGAACGTGGCGATTTCCTGATTACCACTGTACCGCCATTGAATAATGATGGTGTGGCCAGCCCAAATTTCGTCGTCTTTCCGCACCTCGTGTACCAGGACGGCGTTGTGGCGTACTCCACTCAGATCATCCTGTTTGGACAAGGTGGTACGGGCAAACTATTTCTCTATTCCCAGCAAGGCAACTTGGACACCAACACCACCAGCTTGCGACGCATTCACTAACTGAATAAAAACAGCCGCAAATTGCGCCAATTACGCGAATGGCGTCAGTAAAACAATTCGGATGCGCCATTCGCGTAATTGGCGCAATTTGCGGCAGCTTCTTCATGGATTTAATTCTTTAAGTCCGCGTGATCGGGCGGCTATTCTTAACCATTGACCTACTTTCAGATTGATCCGGAGCGGGATCCGAGATGGAGGGCGTTCGTACAAGCCCATCCAGAGTCATCGGTCTTCCATAGAGTGGAATGGCTGAAGGTTCTACGTGTGACCTACGGCTATGTACCAAAAGTTTTCACGACCACCCCGATTGGTGTACCGCTATCAAATGGCATCGTCTTTGGAGAGGTGACTAGCTGGTTAACCGGAAAAAGACTCGTTTCGCTTCCTTTTTCCGATCATTGCCAGCCGCTAGCAGCGGACGCTCAAGACCTCCAGACTTTACTGCAG
>JACXTT010005507.1_pt1 | contig 18383 bp, 21 predicted proteins | sample 9270951 | NCBI WGS metagenome assembly JACXTT01 (sample SAMN15532306, study PRJNA645909) | rock metagenome | isolation source: weathered quartz diorite | place: Puerto Rico | collected 2017-06-21 | reverse complement strand
AGGTGTTTCTGGCTCGCCTCTTTCAAGAGGACTGTTACCTCGTTGACTGGCAGTCCAAGTCGGGTTAGTTTGTGACGGTACTCCTCTAGTTTCCTCTCCACTAGAATCGTATTAACAAGCTCGCGGACAAGGGGAGCGGTGAGGTAGGTCGTTCCGAAGCGCAAGAGCCTCTCTTCAGCCTCTGCCGCAATCTCGCTCGCAAGGCTCTGAGGCATACCTGCTTCAGTGACAAGCGACGATGCGATCCTTGTCCGATCAAATTCTTCAATAGTCGTTTTCGAGGTCCGGACAAACAGCTTTCCTCTTTTGACCGCAATCCACTCATCAAGATCTCTGGAAAACTCGACAAGCATCTTGCCAAGGTCGGTGATTCCGTACTTTTTTGTGCCTTTTTCGTTCGCGATAAGACCTGCTTTACGAAGGGTTTTGAGGTGGTAAACGAATTTTCCAGCGTCCCGCACAGGATCCATCTTCGCCTCGTACATGATCTCGGTGTAAGGAAGCGCTCCTTTGGAGGCGAGGAGCTTGAGAATCTGAAGCCTCACTGGGGCCGACACAGCGTCCAGAACTTCGGAGCTGAAGCGTTCGTAAGATCGCTGCACAGAGAATCGGAGGTCTTCTCAATTTGACTGTTTAAAAAAGTGTACTGAAAGAGGTTTCCGCCTCTGCAAATTCTTGATCCTCTTCCCGACTTATCATTGAGACAGTTATCGAGCTGCGTGAAATGTGCTAGGTGTCGAAGAGATCTTCCTGACGTGAGCGTAGGAGAGCGATCTGGGCTTTACCTCTGCGGTTTCTGCTGTGAAGGAGAAATAGTACGACTGATGATAGTGCAATCAAGAGATGCTGGAAAGCTAGAGTTCCTCTGGATGTTGCTTAAGTTGATTGAGCGAGGCGAACAGTTCCGGCCCCTTGTCATCGCGGGACGAAAGCATTGATCAGATAGGGCTCTGACTTCTATCCGGAGCTGTGGTCCGGCACACAGTGCAAGTCTTCCAACCAAGCGTGTCCACGCTGAACAGTTGATCCCTTCCACACGTTCTGCAATATTGCTGGAACCCGATTGGGTGTCTTGGTTCTGAGAAGGTCTCAGTCGGTGCCTCGGATTTCTTGTTCGGATCTTTCTTGGGGATCGGTTTCGTCAGTCGTTGAAGGTAATCCTTGCTGAACTTGAGTTTGGGCACTGAAACCTGGCATTACACAGATCGTCTCTAGGCTTTGAGGACTACGGTGTTTTCTAAGATAGACCGTGTGCCTACAGAAAAAAGGGGAGAATTGAGGGTTGACTGGATTCTGGGTTAGCAGATGTCCACTGTAATGACGATCAACACTGTGTGAGCGAGCGATCCACTGGTTCCCTTGGCGACTACGTTGTGTGGTACTGGGCAGCTAGGGTCCGCTGTTATTGCTAGGGTTGAGGTTCCTTGTGCACCTGAGGATAGCGTTACGCTGGTGGGGTTGAATGAGGTTGTGTAGAGGGATCCTGAGGTAGCTGAGAAGTCAATTGTTCCGGCGAAACCTCCTGTGCTAGTGACTGTTATGGTGATGTTTACTGGGAGTCCGGCGTAGGCTCGTGTTGACGAGGGGTTTGCGCTGATCGTGAAGTCAGGGGTCGCGTGTGCGGTCTGAGAGAAGGCCGCCACTCCGAGGACTAGGGCGAATAGAAGGATTGGTGCAGTTCTGCTGGGTCTGAATGCCCGATGTATTGATCTAGAGTTTCTTTCCAAATATTTTCCACCTCTCAATATTCCTGCTTCATTGCGTCGTGCTCCTTGAGAGCATGCCATTCAACGATAACTGTCGAAGAGCTGGACCCTGATCATCGAAAAGTAATCAGGAAGAAGATAGAGCGATTTGGACGAAGTACTTTCACTGTTGATCCAAACGACTCTCTGAGCAATAACACAGAACCGCAGAGTTTCTGAGTTTCGTGGACTGTCCTATTTGTAACCAAAAGACCGCGCCGATAATCGTGGTCGAAAATGGCGGAGAACTTAGGTGCTGCACCAGGTGTCGCGAAATCTGGTTTTTTCCAAATCACTTAGGCCAACGGGTCCAATCATGAGAAGCCGAGAACTCAATACTCGCTCGGAACTTTGAGACCAAACTCTAACATGTTCAGTCTACTAGAGAAGTGCAACTTGCGGGCTGGGAACCAACGTAAGTGCATGGCGTGTGAACCGGCGCTACAAGTCCGGTGAACGTCACATTGGCCATTGTTGGTGGAAAGATGCAGCTATACTCCAACGAGTACGTTGCTCCTGTCGATATAACCAACTGAGTTGTCTCTGCGCGCCCATTATCGTTAGAATATCCGCAGTTCCAGCCAGGGATAATGAACCAGGTCGCTCTCGAAGATATTGCGAAGCCAGTCATATTGTACGTTCTCGCATCAGACACGACTTGATTCACTGCAACGTTCGGATCTGACGACGCTTGAATAACCAACGCGTGATCTGGAATATAGTAGTACATTTTCGTAATGATGACGTTTCCTTGTGGAGAAGTGGTAACTGCATACTCCTGCACCGATAGCACGGTGGTCTTTGGCTTCGAAGCGAGAACGTAAAACGTCCCCCAATAGGTCCCAGCGCTAACTCCGATGACAAGCGCCAGAAGAATGCCAATTGTTCTTCGTCTCAAACCCGAACTTGAACGCTGAGTAGTAAAGAGCGCAAAGAGCTAACGTTACCTGAGCGACAAGAAGCTGGTAAGTCAAGGTTACATGTCCGTGCGCAGAATGCGTTCGCTTCGAAAAGCTTGCACAAACAAGAAGCTAGACAGTGAAATGAAGAAGACGCACCCGTGACTGGTTTCGGTAACGCTGCATTAGTGCCTGAATGTTAATTGCGATAATGCCTCGAAGCACGTCCCGTGATCCGACCCTTCACTTTCTTCTGAACTGAGTGAGGAATGCGACTGTTAGGATTCCTGCAAACGAGAAAATAGCGGTTGCGAAATTGGGATTAGTGTTAAGATATGTCGATAGGTCTTGATGGTTCCAAGCGTCAACCCAAAGATATGCAATTCCGACCGCAACTACGAACCCGAGCACTAGAGCTTTGGCAAGAGGCTCTATGAACAACCCGATTCGGTTGCCGCGAAATCGGGAGATTAGAACCTTGAAGGTCACTTCCTCCACATCATCGTATCCTTTCAAAAGTTGGTCATTGAACTCACTCACTGCACTTACAGAGGGAGTCATGAAAAGCAACGCTAAGGACTCTAAGGTGGTCTCTTTCACTCGACCAGCAGAAGCAGCTGGCAATAGCCTTCGCTTGATGAGTTCATTCATCTTTCTTCTGGGTTCGATTCCGCCTCTGAGGAGAGGATCATCGACGCGAACAGGCAGGCTAGCAGTCCCTTTCAGGAGTCTGCGAAGCTTTCGCTTAGTTGAAGCGTTGCCCTGTCGAGGTATGAGCCCCATCGCTTTGTACACTTTTTCAAAGGCGATTTCGCCCCTCGCTAATGGAGACACGATTTGGACCAAAAAAATGAACGCGATTAGCGCTCCGACTAGATAAGCGAAGGCAGAATTGCTGTTGTTAAGGGAATAACCCACAAGAAGGAATGCGACCAATGGCAAAAGGAGAAGCAAAGTCCTTCGTCTTGATTCCGATTTCTTGTCTTGGAGAGACTTGTAATGATTCTCCAGCTCAACAAGCATGTTGTAATTATTCCCTGATCGATTGAATTTTGCTAAACTGTTCTACGGTTTTTCGATTCTATCTCCTACTTAACGGTAGCCAAATGCGTGCTGTCTGGCTTGACCCAATAGCTTTCCGCTGGTCATTCGAAGGGTGCAAAGAGGAATACGTGACTCATTGTAGGAAATGCATGGAGAAATTCTGTTACTGGCACTTCCAAAAGCATAGCTGCCCAGTACAAGTAGATGGGAACTACCCCCAGAGTTTCTTCAAATCGTAACGTACTGCCCGGAAATTCTTTCCCTTGAGGGGGCAGTCTTAACATGTCTGAGCGTTAGAAAAGCTCTAATTCTTAACTTCCAAGTTCGCGGTCCCTAAGAGAACATATGCCCAGAAGAAAGCGTAGCGGCTCGCCAGAGAAGTCAATAGTTCTCGGCATCATTCTAATGGTGGTTGGGGCTCCCATTTGGGAAGTAGGGCAACTCACGAATAGCCCGCCTATCACACTTACTGGTCTCCTGTTTTTCTTTGGAGGCGTCATCTCGTTTCTTGTTGGCATAGCCGAGTTTCTTGGTGTAGACATTTGACACAGTTTGTTGGAGAAAGGCGAGTAAAATTAGTGCTGGACCAATACGCCGCCTTTAGCAAACGTTCCCGAAGAGGGAAAATCTTGATTGCTGTGGCCATACTTGACGTCGGTCTGCTCGAAGCAATCGCTTATTATTTCCCATTGGACATTCGGTCCTTAGCTGCTGCCGTCCTTGGGGTCATATCCGTTGTACTGCTATTCGTAGGAGCACGTTACTACGGCACGGAACTGAGTTTCTTCTTACCAGAAATTGAGGACAGGCTACTTTGTTTCTTGAAACTCGCCACTGATGCTCGGGAGACATATGTCGCTTACAAGAAACCCCAAGACAAGAAAAAAGTTCTGAAGAACCTCAAGCGGGTTGCTGACTTATTGGATGACCTGTATGTTGGAAATCTAAGATTCATCAAAGAAGGTCCCATCGGGACCAAACTGAAAGATATGCAAATGAATTTTCGATACGGGCTTCTACCCGCCATTACGGACCAGAAAAATACCAACACTGTGAACGCAGTGTTAGTAATTGACAACATGGAAAAGACTCTGGAACAGACCAACGCGATTTCTGACTATATCTTCGAAACTTGGAGCAAAATGCTATCCGAGTTTCGTCCAACCGGACCTCAAGAACCATTCTGGCGGAAGCTACCCACCAAGAAGTCTCACATATTGAAGGGCTTGGTAACGGCTGTGGTCACTCTCGTCGCGGGTGCCGTGGGTCTCTCCATTAATCCTGAAGCCGGTTATTTGGGCACAATCTCAATGTTTGGGATAATGGTGCTAATTTTGGTTTCCACACGTGAAAGACGAAAAGAAGACTGAGTCGATTCACTTTACTTTGACACTGACTTGCAACGGATAACTTTCTTCGTTCCACAAAACCAAGTACCATGTGCCCTTCCGTTTCGCTCTGAACCTCTTTGTGACAGACCAGCGTTTTGCGTAATACCATTCTTCGCCGTATTTTCCACTTCGGTTAAGTAGTTGAAAATCAGTCTCACTAAACAACCCGGCACTGAACCGTCCTTCGGTTGCTTTTACAAAAATGCCAATAGTCTCCCCTTCCTCCATGTCTACACCGAAATCTTCCCTTCTCTTTCCGCCAATAGTGGGTGCTTCATTGATGACAAACTTGTGCGAATTCTTTGGAATGGAGGATGTAAGAGCTTGACGGGGGTCCCTTTCGAGAATTTTCAAGATTAGTCCGGTTCCCGTTCCCACAGCCGAAATAATCGCCGAAACTATTGCTTGCGAAACACCGAGGAAAGCAAGAACGACAGAAACGATTAGGATGGCAATACTGCCGACAACCAGAGCACTTCTTCCGTCCATGCTCGTTGTTACCTAAGTCGCATGAACACAAACCGGCAAGTATATCCCTGACTGCAGTCTGATTATGCTAGGGACGAGGTATGAATCGTCAGTTTAACGTCTCTTTCTTAACCCAATCGTCTGAGATCCACTCGAAAAAGTGCCCACCTAATGAGTTGATAGACCGATTCCGCGCATGGAATCCCGTGGAAATGGACACGAAAGAGTGAGGCCCTCTCTCATTCCTTGGATTTTAGCGGCCTTCCGCACTCTCAGTAGATTGTCTTTGTCAAATGAAAAGATGCGACGATGGGAACTCTAACTTGATGATTTTTTCTGGTTGGCCCAGAATCTTATCGGCTTCGTCGTCGAGCTCAGGCATGTTAACCCGACTTGGAGTGAAGGCTAGTTCGGGGTCGAAGCGCGTGGCAAAGGCGAAAGTCTTCTCGAACGGTGGCGGCAAATACAATCTAATTTCTTTGTTATCGGCAACCCCGAGGTAGCGGGCTTTCTTGATGCCCTTTCTTGCAATCGCGTGTAGAATCTGGGCCTTGGCAAAGTGATCCAGTTTGACATTGATGAAGACCCTGTTCCTAACATCGGCAATGTCGCAAAAGTCGTCGATGAACTTGAAACTGAACCCTGTACTCTTGTTGAGATAGGATGTAATCTTGCGCGATAGTTCTCTTTTGTCCATTGTTCGGTGACTGACAAACAAATGAAAGAGAAAAAGGTTTAGCGAGCAAACTGAAGAAGGGGATTGCCAGACCAGAAGATGAACAAGATCAGAGGGTCTTCGGTCAAAACGATGAGTTGTTTCTTCTCCGTCGGTACCGCCTTCGTCTTGTCATGGTGCTTGGTCTATTCAGTATGGAATCGATCTTGGCCAAAGTTTCGAGGGCCTTTTTGAGATCCGGATTGCTAGTTGATAGTTCGTCGATATAGACGTGCAAGAGGCCGGCGGCCGCCCCTTTAATGTCACCATCGCTTACGAGGGCACCGATAAGCATGGCTTCAGTGTATGAGTGAAAGAGCTTCCTGTGGGATTTTCCTGGCATCCATCTTGCGGGAAGATCAATAAACCCATGAACGGCATCGTAGTTACGACCTAGGAGTTTTCTTGTGATCCACCGGTGGGTCCTTCGAGACGGCATTTTTACCTCACGAAACATTGGTCGATGACTTTAGTTTTTAAGATCGAGCTTAGTTCTCCCCAAGAGATCAACTCCCGAAGAAAAATTCTCAGGAGACTCCTCTACCCTTTGTCGGGTGTGATCTCGCGAGAACATCAACGTTTTCTTGGTCACGATCTCCAAACGAATTGTCAAAACTGCTAAACCTGTCTCTAAATGTGCCAACAAACCTACCAAGAAACAGGACAAACACAGGACCAGTCGGGCCCGTCGCAAAAAAAATAGGCCCTGACTAGTCAGGGGTAGTTTCTAGATTCTGACTTTTGGTTACTGTATCTCGACGATCTGAGTTTTCTTGAGGTCGTAGTAACAGCAAGGACAGAGCCGCGGAGGATTGTAATTCTTCGTTCCTATTGCGTACGCGATTCGAAAACCGCACTTTCTACACATAGACGTATGGAACTTTCCCTTTTTCTCGTTCGAGCCAGCCACAGCGAGGAGTTGAGCGTAGGACGCGTTTGCAAACGCTGTTTTCTCATGTTCAAGGGCTTCCCTGTCCTTCATTAGCTGGGATCTTTCTTCTCTCTGTGCGTCTTTGAGGGTCTCAAGTTTTCCAAGTCGGCCCAACTGAACATCGGCAACTAGATCGGTTTGTTTCCTCATGCTTTCTTCGTAGAAGTCTCTGGTGACGAACTTCTTGCCGAGGACGATCTCGATCAACATTTGCAGCCGGCTTCGGAGCAATTTGAAATCGATCGGAAGCCCCTGCATGTTTCTTCTTGTTTTCACAGCGAGCTGCAAGGACTCCGCCATTTGGAGAAGTTGTAGATCGCTGACAGTCGGCGTTTCATTAAAGAGTGCTAGGAGTGTGTCGGCTAAGTCGATTTGTAGATTATTGTCTTCGATTCTCTTTGAGCTTTGACTAACTCGCTCTCTGATCGTGGCTTCTGAGGTTTGAAGTTCATCCAGCTTGGTCATGGCCTGTGTCACACTTGCTGTTAGGGTTTCGAGCTCATTTTCCCTTGAGACCAGATCTCTTTTTACACTCGCGATCTGCGCTTCGACCGTTTGAGTTTCGCCCTGCAAGCTCGAAATTTTTTGTAAATAGGCGACGATCGGTTTCGGGTCCCATCCGTGTCTTGAAAAAGCATCTATTGTCTCTTCAAGAGACCCGAGTCTCTCAATATCGAACCCCTTGCCTGCTAGCCTTGATCGGATGGCAGTGAAACGGTTTACCTGCTCTAGCGTCGTCTTGTTCTTGGAATATGTTCTTTGCTTTTCGAGCTCTAAGTCGTTGATTGTTTCCTCAGCAATTTTCTTCTCTGAGTTTAGTCGAAGCGTGTTCTCCGATCGAGTTCTTTCGAAGTCTTTGGTCTCCTTCTCTTTTTCGGACCGTTTAGATTGAATCTCGTTTTCTAGCGCTCTATGTTGGGTTTGAAGGGTCGCTATCTGAGAGCGAAGGAGGGGAATCCTAGCCTCCAAGTCCAGGAAGCTCAGCCCTGTCTCATTTTCGATACTCATGATGTGAAGGGCAGTGGTTGCAAATTTTCCGTTGGGAAAATCGGGCGGGGTTATCTTCTGGAACAGTTGGAGGTAGTGCTTTAGTTCCGATGGATCGACTCCCATTTGGTCTAGAGCCTTGAACACACCTAGACCAATGACTGCTTCGTGAACGCTGAGTTTCCCTTGTCTCATTAGCTTGGATAGATTCCGTAGCTCGTCTAGGAACCCGACGAAACTTACAAACTCAGGAAATTGTCCTGCTCGAAGTTCAGCTATGATGTTTCGAATTGATCCGGGTGAAATGCCCAATTTCGGCGAAATACTTTCTGGAGATTCACCTTGAATCCACATCTGAATAACTGTTAGTCGGGTCTCTTGAGGTAGTCTATTGGGCAGTTGCGCTTCGCCTCCTGGAAACGTCTCCTAGATCTGGAAAGAGAGAACCTAGCGACATACTGGTTTGCGTGAAGGTAAAAATTTCCCGAAAGACCGTTTTCCTGGCCTCGCGGGCATATCTAGATCTCGTGGAGGGTATAAAGGCGATCTTAGTTCGTCACTGCGTATCTCGATAGGCGATCTCGAATCAATTCCTAAGATTGTTTCACTCTAGGTGACGAAACTGAATTCACTTTCCAAGATTAGAGAAGATCTACGTTAGGCCGAGTCTCTCTTGTCCAGGATCGGATCATGTAATCAAATCCTTCCTGAGTCAGTTCGAAAGCATTGCAAAAGTGGTGATTAACGTATTTGCGGCCTATAGGGGCAATTAACCCATTTCTCTGCAAAGTCTTAGCAACTCTTTCGACGTGACTGATCTCTCTCCTTAGGTCTGACGGCGGAAGCCCTTTGGCAATCGCAAACAAAAGTCGCTCTTCGCTACTGTATTGAGGGCCAATCGATGCAAGTGGAAGTGAACTTAACTTCGAAGGCATGTTTGCAAACTTCTCCAATGGATCACGAAGCTTTCTTGGGTTCACTTTCAGTACTTCCCAAGTGGGAACATACCTAATCAGATATTGAGGTTATGCCCGTGGTGTTAGAAGATAAAGCGTGAAGCTAACAAGAACCTTCGAGACCAAGAACAATCGACAGTATAGTCGCTATCGCATCCTTCTGACGAAGGCAGAAGGGCTCAGAATCAGCAAGGTGGGCGATTATTTTGAGATCTTTGATGCGGACCCAAAGGGCGAGCTAATCCTTCACTCGCCAAAGCGATTCGATTATAACTATTCGACCACGAAGCCTTCGGTCAAAACAAGTTTCCTCTTACACGTGTCGAAGGAAGACTGGGCACGTTTCAAGAAGTACGTGAGGTCCAAGGGACTCAGCGTATGCGAAGCACTCTCAGCGTACGTGACAGCCGTGCTAGCGGACGAAGACAGCGTTCTTGAAAGAAAAATCACGCTCAACTTCTATTACCAGGGGCGTCCTCGGGGACACCGTCGGTCGCTGATCACCGCGACCCCAAGCGGTGCTTCCGGACCTATTACCTCGCAGAACTAAACCACCGAACAAACAAACGGGCTATTCGGCCAAGTTTAGAGCATTGCTGACAGTCAACATCTGACTTGCACGTGACTGATCCTCCCACGTTTCTATCGGTCTATCGTGTTTTCCAATCCGACTTGTGAAGGTCCACTACAGCTAGCGGGAATCGCCATATGAGGACGGCCGCGTAGATAATTCCCCAAATCGGAGCATAGATCCAAAGACGGTCTTTGTTATGCTGACGATAGTTGATCGCATAAAGCAAGCTGACCACTGCAAGTCCGAAGAGGTAGACCCAGGGCAGAAAGGTTCCGCGGCTGAAGATTGGCTTGAACCAGATTGTATATGCAGCGACAACGAACCCTCCCCAAGTTACGAAAGCGCCGATGTAGTACTCAACCGCGGCCAAAGGACGTCTCCACATAAACTTCCCACCGATCACCGTTTCTCGAATGTAACTTTTCTCCCATCGCATCTGTTGGTTCCAGAATTTTTTCCAGGTCTCGGGAACAATCGTCTTGGCTTTGGCACTCGGGACGTAAACCGTGTTCCAATCATACTTGAGAAGAAGAGTTGTCAACGCTCGATCATCCCCATAGCTTGCCTCCCGTCCCAAGAAACTCTGGCGCAACCATTCTTCTACGACTTTGTCAAGGGCAACTCGACGGACCGCGCTGAAACAACCGCTCAGACAGATCACTGAACCGGTGACGCTCTCGCTCCGCTTGTATCGATCAAAGGCAGACCAGTATCGCATCTTCTGCATTTTTCCCAGCCAGTTACCCGTATTCGCCACGTCCGTATGGCCGCAAGCCCCACCAATCTTAGGATCCTTGAAGGGCTGAACTATTTCGCGAATAGCACGCATGTCCTGAGGGAAAGAATCACTATCAGCTACAACTACGATTTCCCCCGTGGCATGGGAAAAACCTCGAACCTGAGCATACTTCTTCCCCTCGTTCTTCTCCATCGTATCAATACGCAATCGAGGGTCACGAAGTTCGGCATTGAGTCGCTGTAATTTCGACCATGTCTGATCCTTGCTGCCGTCGTTGACGACGATCACCTCGTATTTCCCAACAGGATAATCGCAACTCAACCATGATCTCACAGTGTGCTCGATCTCATCCTCCTCATTGTAAACGGGAATAACAACGCTCACAGACGGGAGGTACAACGGGTCCTTAGCGGGAGGCTTGTACAGACCAGCCAGCCCGAATCTGCACAGTATGTAGCTAGTAACAAGAATCGAGTAGGCATAGAACCCCGCGTCCCGCCAACGCCAAAGGGCAATCCACTTGAGATAGAGTAACAAACCAATGACGACAGCAAACATGGACCCCCAGAATAGCGTCTGTCTCAGAGGTGCTCGGGTTTCTTCTGGGCTAAGAGGCTTGGACCTTAGGTCAAACATCGGACTCTGGAAAAATCAGCAAGATATGAGGGCGGCCAACTTTTTCTCGGAGGTTTGGGATACGACGCTTAAAGGCAGAAGAATAAACACCCGAATACCCTTAACAATCACCCGAACAGTTCAGGCTGAAGATCGCGCTATGATGCGTCGAGGGAAGGTCAATCCTCGTGAAGCTAATCGTATGATGCAAAAGATGGGCATGGCCGTTCAACAACTGGACGACGTCACAAGGGTAGTGATGGAGACCCCGACGAAGAAGATCATTATCGATAATCCTGAAGTTGCTACTGTCACCGTCCAAGGCCAAACCGTCTATCAGGTGGGAGGCGGAACAGTCCGCGAAGAAGGAGCCGGAGGATCAGATGATGACGCTAAACTCGTCGCCAGCCAAGCAGGAGTCAGCGTTGAAATGGCCATGAAGGCATTGAAAGAAGCCAATGGCGATCTAGCACAAGCGATTATTCTCTTGAAGAACAAGCGCATAGCCTAGTCACGGCCTGAGAGGTCGGACCCTTCATGGATGATCTGCTGATTCTGAAGCTTGGCGGGTCAGCGATCACAGACAAGCGCAGGACTGCTACTCCTGATCTGAAGACAATATTTCGGGTCGCAGATCAGATAATACAGATCAAGCAGCCGTTGATACTGTTGCATGGTGGGGGATCCTTTGCTCATCCAATGGCCAAGGCAGGTCATTTAGATGAGGGTTTCAAGAATAAGTCGCAGATCAAGGCGGTTTCATCAACCGAGTTTTTTCTCGACCAGTTAACACGGATAATCCTCGGAGCGCTTTTACAGCGTGGCAAGAATGTTGTTCCTCTTCATCCGATGAGCTTCATGACGACGGACCGGAAAGAGATAGAGACTTGCAATCTGACACCGTTGAAGAGAGCCCTGAAGCTGGGCATAACACCGCTACTACATGGGGACATTGTCTTCGACAAATCCAGAGGCTTCAGCATCCTCTCTGCGGACCGGATCGCGTCCTACCTGGGAATAGAGCTAGGATCCTCAAAGGTCCTGTTCGGATGCGACGTCGACGGCGTCTTTCCAAAAGATCCAAAATCCCGATCCAAAGCGCAACCCATCACAGTCCTAAACGAGAAAACAACTAAGGAATTTCTGGCCTCTAACGGAGCCAAGTCTCGTCACGATGCAAGCGGAGGAATGCAGGGAAAAGTCGAAGAAGCCTTGAGATTGCTTCGAGCCAAGAGAGAATCCTGCATTTTCAATCTCAAAAGAGAATCGACCCTCCTTGACATCGTGAAAGGGCGTTTCGAGAATTGTACCCGATTTCTACCCCTCCCGAATTGAAATGGGCCTCGCAAATTCGCCTAGGATACTCAATGGCCTCCCTCTGCACTCTATCTTCGGCTCCCATCGATCAATTCCTGAATGCAGTCCACTTCGAAGCTCAATTAGATAGAATGGGCAGTTCTTGTTTGGTTTACCTTCCCCAATTGGGAGTAAGTGCCCAGAATGCGAGACACTTGGGTTCCTGAATAGCGTCATCCACTCAAAGTCATTTTGACTCGTCGATGGCTCCCATGCGCGGATGCTCTCCCTTGTTGATTCTCAAATCAATTAATTCGGTTGCTTTGACGGAGGCCGTTTCAATAATCAAGCCGAATATTTGACGATGGTTAGCATCCGCCGCTCACGACTCCGTAGTCAGCACTGCTCGATTGCGAAGCGCAGCTTATTCCGTCTTTGGTTATCGTCATCGATATGACATTTCCGGCGTCGTTCATTTGGAAATCAGCACTAGCCACAACTGCAGTAATGTGCCAGGATTGACTCCCGCAACCTTGGACGCTACTCGTCCCTGCATCTCCCCCGACGGCTCCTGTCCAACAGCCAGAACTATTGACGCTTATCACAAAGGCATGAGCGCTGGTAAGAGATGAAACCTCCTGTTGGGTCTGGTAAGCGGTGTAAGCATACCATCCAATTGTGACCAAGAAGACCAACAGAAGAAATACGGCAATGCCGGCTTGTCTTGCAGAAACATTTGCTCTCCTCGGGGGCAACACCGAGTCTCTAGGGAAGCTAGGACTTGTCGTCTGGGTCAGAGGCGAGCTTGGCTGAGCGATGACAAGGGGCTTACCACAATTATTGCAAAACCCTGAACTATCGGGATTTTCACGAAAACAATTGGGGCAGGTTATCACAAGTTGTTCGCTATTTGGATACTTCGAGCCCCGAACAAATATTAGCATTGGTATGATTCTTGTAACCAAATCTATCTGCAGGTTTCTTATTGATGAGTGTCAGGGAAAAGTTCTCAAGATTGAGAGGATCCGAATTGCACTTCCCTGAGAATTGCCGAGTTATAGCTCATTTCGGTTAACTAGACTACAGAGATAATGCTCAGTTCATGATGTTTACGAGGTTGCTAGATCAGATCGTTGAGTCCTCGAAAGAACTCGGTGTTCTAGAGGACAGTCGCGACAAACTAACTAAATCGATCAAGTATCACAAAGAGAACATTTCCGAGCTTAATGGTTACCTGAAACGCACAAAGCCCTTGGGCAAGAGGTATTGTCCATTTGGTCGAAACGCTAATGATCGAAACAAAGTAGCTTCAAACAGGGTCCCGAATCGGCGAGTTCAAGAGCTTCGAATGGTACGCGAAATGTGGCGACATGAACGGAATGTGGACGCGGTTCAACAACGACTCGACGAGCAAGAGCTTCAGGAAGTATACGAGCGCCTAGCAACGCATGAGGCAAGACTCTCAAGACTTCGAAGCCGAGTCGAGAATTGAACCTTGTACGACTCATCGGAGAAGCCGGAACTGGTATTGGGCTTAGCGGGTGCCGAGTGCTATTTTGGCTGTTCCGCCTTGGCTGAGGTGGTTGAGAAATTCTTGTGGTCGAAGAATTGTGCCGGGTTTTCCGGTGTAGCTGGTCATCCAGGAGCGTAGGCATTTTTCCGTGTCGAAGAGGTGAGTTGTCTCGCACTCGATGCGGATCTTGCCCTCGCTTATCGGGATTTCAACCAGGTGGAGAATGGCTGTCTCCGGGTCGAGAGTGTTGATATTGCCTTTGCTCATGTTTAGTCGTACTGTTCGTGCGCAGACCACGCATTTTGCTTCTCCTTCAATGGTCTGCTGGAGTCCGTTTAGTAGGATGTCGGCTCCGCACCGCAAGTAATGCTCTGTCTGCACTGTCCTGATCTTGTAAGGCGTCTCGGAGAAGGTCGCTCCGACTATCATTCAATATCAGGATTCAGAGAATCTCTAACTTAAAGCTGAGGACTATCAAGTCCCTAGTCCTAACACTTCAACCGTGTTTCCGCAAGTGGCCTTGCGACTCATGACAATTAACGTGAGTCTGACTTTTGGCCCTTTCAGCTGCCGTTCGAGTCTAATTGCGGGAAATTTTGGTGTTCAGTCTCTCTTTGTGACGACCCGTAGTAGGAGCAATAGAGGTACTGCTGTCCAGAAAATCGCCGAGATGGCAAGCGTGAGAATCGTTAGGCCGTATTGGAGTGGTTGGACAAGGTATCCGAATGCAAGTATGGTATTTGTTAGGTAAATGTTCATTGCAGCCGCGTATTGGGCAGGATTTGCCAAGTACGAGATCACGGTAACCTGCAGATAGACTGCTGAGTCTGGAGTTCCTCCCATCAATGTTGTAATCGGCAGAGCGATCAGGGTACCGACGAGCACGAGTCCGACATACAATCCAACTGATGCTGCCAGCAGTATGTTTGTTGATTTGACGAATTGAGACAGTAAGAACACGATGCCGATTAGAGAAGCGATTTCCACCAGGAAGGATATCGTTGTGCCAGTGATTAGAACCGTGTCGATGAATGATCCGTTCAGCCAATAAAGTAGGACATCGACGATACTGACGCTGGCAACGACGGCGATGCTGAGCGCGAGGAGTGTGGTAAGATATCTTGAAATCGCAAGTCCTCGTCTGCTCACCGGCCGCGCGAGTACTGACTCAAGGATGCCAGAGACTCGGTCTTTCCCGTACGATGTGAAGGATCCGACTATGCCGATTAGAGGGACGACCAGTCCGAGAATTTGCATGAAGAAATGACTTGCGAAACTGTTTGAAGAGACCAAAGCCGGAGGAGGTGGATACATGGCTATCTCTGGGACAGTGTCCGAAACTAGCAGGCTGCCATTGTCCGAGAATATTCCGAAAAACAGGTTCGTGTCGCATGGTGGTGTTCGAGTGGTGCAGATTTGTCCGGTTGCTAGTGTTAACGGGAATGTTTGATGATAATCGTTGAGGCGTCCGAGAAGCTGCATCTGCGTTTCGTTGAGAGATCCGGGACCGCTGGGTTGGATACCGCTTGTGTTTGTCAGGGTGAAGTATGCTGGGAATGATGGGCGTGTTCCGTCCGGTCCTGCGTAGAACACGTTGAGAGTGCGTTTGTTCGAGTTTGATGGGTCGGTAGATACATAGAACGGCGAGGCTGCCATTGGCTCTGGCAATCGTAAGGGGGCAATCTGTCCCATAGGGAGGTCCGGAAGTGGAAAAACCGATTTCGCGCTGTAACCATCCACTTGGACGGTTACTGCTCCAAGTGCTTGTTCATTTGGAGGCGCGTTGATGACTAGTGAAGCATAGCCGGACGAGTTTGAGATAGCCTTGCCGATATAGTTCTGGGTCGGGTTCTTGATCACGACCGTGTAGTTTACGCCACTCAGCGGCTGACTGAAACTGTTAGCTGAAAAAATCAGGAAGTGGAACCCATCCGATTCTCGATAGTATACTCCAGCACCGGTAAGGCCAGCGTTGAAACCGCCAGATTCGGCAGTGAGAGCGGGAACCCAGGCCGCTGTCAGAAGAGATAGTCCGAGAATGATGAGAATAGTGGGTTTGCTTTTCATTGTTCGAATGAAATCATAGAGTAGAGGACTTGTCATTTCAGCATCACCGTTGGCTCTTGCTGGATGCTCTGGAAGAATACGTCTTCAAGATCCGAACCCTGTCGCGAAAGTTCGTCCCGCGACAGAATCTTCACCAGTTTCCCATTGTGCAAGAAGACAATCCGATCCGATACCGCCTGCACCTCTTTCAGAATGTGCGAAGAAATCAAAACAGCCTTCTTAGAAGCCCGCATTTCATGAAGTAGACCTCGAACGTAGTGGACTCCCTCGGGATCAAGACCGTTCAAGACCTCATCTAGCAAATAGTTGGCCGGGTCTGCGATCATTGACGCGGCGATGCTGAAACGCTTCTTCATGCCCTGCGAATACGTTCTCAGCTTTCTATTTTCCACACCTCCGAGGCCAACTTGGGTTAGGAGCCTGCGGGAAATCTCGTCAGCAGTCCTAGACGGTATTTTGTAAAATCCGTAGAAATATTTCATCAGGCTTAGGGCCTTTGCGCCCATTTCGAAGTTGGGATATTCTGGGACCCAGCCGATTCTTGAGGAGGCTTCTACCTTGTCGTTCGCGATGTCGAAGCTATCAATTGTTACGGTGCCAGACGTTGGCAATGCGATGCCTGCTGCGATTCTAATCAGGGTGGTCTTTCCGGCACCGTTCAGCCCGACAAAGCCAACGATTTCACCATCGCGTACATCGAATGTTACTTCGTCAAGAGCAGCGGGGTTGTCCCCAGTGAATTTCTTCGACAAAGAATGGATTTCAATCAAGCATTATCATCTCGATTTTTTCTTCGTTGAGAACTTAGAATCGGCTGGTGGATAGTTAACCGATTATCCGGACGTTATGCCCTTGTAATGTCCGCAGCCCGTATATTCCAAGAGTATCATACTATATGGTGCAATGACAATGCCTCAACCCCAGGTCAGTGAAGAGAAGCTTTCCGATCTGGCCGAAATCTACGGATGGCTGAAACAGGACGCGTCCGACATGCTCTATGACCTCTTACAAGGGGTCTCGCTGTGGAGGTCTACGAGTCGAATGTTGTTCGGTTTTGCGGTTCTGACTTTCCTCCTCGTCCCCTTATTCACGTGGGGGTCGATATCGTCTGGTGGAGCCAGCGGCGCGGGCCTATCTGCGGGCTTGGGACTGATCGCAATATTCATGCTCGGCCTAGGGGTTGCGACTACCCTGACAGGCATACGATACCGCGACAGGTACATAGTGCTAAGAACGAAATATTCCAACCTGTATGTCGCGTCAAAGAAGCTTAGCTAATCTCCGACGCAGTTGAGCTCTGCCAATCTTCCCAGAGTCTCAGGCAAGATACTACAATACCTAAGCAAGATAGACGAAGCATCAGGCAAAGCGAAGCGCATGGACTTTCTAAGAATCGCTGGCAACGAAGAAATCCTGAACGACTGGGTCGAATACCTCACCGGTTGTAACCTGATCAAATCAGACACGGGTGAGGATGGAAGAGTGTTCTACTCGAAGACACATCTCGGCGAACGATTGCATGAAGTGTTGAAAGCGCATCTGTTCCTGGGTCCCTTGCTGAGCGACCTTAGCCGGGACCGCCGAAGGCCAAAATAGACAATAGGGAATCGGAATATGATAACAAGTCCGTGAGCACGGCACCTAAGTTGCCCAAAGTTGACGATTCACGCGACCCTTTGCTTCATCATTAGAGGTGAAGAAGTACTTCTTCTGAAAAAGAACCCTGGACTTTTCGGGGCTGGGAAGTGGAATGCTCCGGGTGGCAAGGTAAAGCCTGGTGAGTCTCCTGATCGTTGTGTTGTTCGTGAGACCAGGGAAGAGACCGGCTTACGGGTCCAGGTTCGGAGACTGGGTCTTCTAGAATTTTTCAAGTATGGTAAGAGAGAGGATCCTGACTGGGTGGGGCACGTTTATCGTGCTCTCCGGTATGGCGGGAAGATTCTAGAAGAAAGCCGGGAAGGGGTCCTGAAGTGGTTTCCTGTTGATCAACCGCCTTTCGATGAGATGTGGGAGGATGATCGCTACTGGTACAATCTCGTAATTCAGGAAAGAGAGTTTCATGGCTGGTTCTATTTCCGGGGAGACTTCCAGAAACTAGTAGACCATCGGCTAGAACTCTCACCAGTACTCTTGGGTTACTAGTAGAGATCTCTATCAGTCAAAGCTATAGCCAGATTTGGTTCTCGATCTGATTCAACTGTGGTGTCGGGTTGCAGTCGCATCGGAAGCGGGTATTAGTAAGATCGGATGAGGGGAGCAATGTCTGGCTGGGTGCTAGGGTTGGAGCGTTGTCTAGGGTCGCAAGCGAGGATAGTGGTGGCGCATTTTCAGCGTTAGAGCTTACGATCACTCCGGGATCTCTCGTGGTTCCGCACACGCACTCCAGAGAGGACGAGGTCACGTTTGTTATCGAAGGCGAGATCGGCGCGCGGATTGGTGACCA
>JACXTT010005506.1_pt1 | contig 18384 bp, 14 predicted proteins | sample 9270951 | NCBI WGS metagenome assembly JACXTT01 (sample SAMN15532306, study PRJNA645909) | rock metagenome | isolation source: weathered quartz diorite | place: Puerto Rico | collected 2017-06-21 | reverse complement strand
TGACCAGCGGGATGCGGGAGGCGGGAGGCGTGGGTCACGGTGAGGGAACGGACCCGGTGATGATACCTCCGGTCTCGTTGATGGACGGCGATTCGGTGGTGGTGGATCCGTTGCCGCCGTTGGGCGAGAGCTACTACGTGGCCATTGCAGGAATGGTGCGGAAGCCGGGGGCGTATCCTTGGCGGCCGGGGATGACGTTGCGGGAGCTGGTGACGTTGGCGCGCGGGCCCACGGTAGGTGCCTATCTAAAGGAAGCGGAGATCGCGCGGTTGCCGGCGGACCGCGCGCAGGGGCAGCTGGCGACGACGGTGCGGGTGCCGCTCGACTCGACGTACCTGTATGACCGCGATTCCCTGACCAAGTACATCGGTCCGCCGGGGCCGACGGTGGCGGCGCGAGGGACGCCGGAGGTGCCGCTCGAGCCATACGACAACGTCCTGATCTTGAAGCAGCCGGAGTTCGACTTTCAGCGCACGGTGATCATCGCGGGCGAGGTGTTGTATCCCGGCACGTATTCGCTGAAGACGAAGACGGATCGGTTGGCCGAGCTGATCGCGCGGGCCGGGGGGCTCACGCGGCAGGCGTATCCCGACGGTATCCGGTTCGTGCGGCGGCTCGACAACCTCGGCCGCATCAACGTGGACCTGACGCGGGCGCTGCGAGACACCGTGTCGCCCTCCAATCTCATCTTACAGCCAGGGGATTCGATAGACGTGCCCGAGTATCAGCCGGCGGTGAAGGTGAGCGGGGCGGTGAACTCGCCGGGGAGCGTGTTGTACCGCAAAGGCGCGGGGCTCGACTATTATCTCAGTGGCGCCGGGGGGTTTGCCTACACGGCGGACAAGGGCAAGGTGAGCGTGCGGTTCGCGAACGGTGAGGTGCGCACGCGCCACCATTGGTTGTTCGTCTCGAGCGATCCCAAGCCCGGTCCCGGGTCCGAGATATTCGTGCCCGTGCGGGACACGACGGAGCGGGTGAACTACGCCTCACTGTTCACCTCGATCGTGCAGATCATTGCGAGCACGGTGACGGCGATTTATGTCATCAAACATTTGTGACGGACGGCGCCAGCGCTCCCCGACCACGGTATGGGGAGTGGGGAGTACCGTCGACGTAGCTGATGCCCACGCTGCGGACTATGCGGTGCTGGCAACGTCGTTTGGGAGGGAGACGTGAAAGTCAACGGCGCCAATTACGGAGTCTACCGCGCCATCAAGATTGCTTCGTTGTACGATTATCAGCGGCCGTGAGGCATGCGTTGCCGCTACTAGGTGCGTCCTCGATGCGACCGACTCATGTCTGAGGCAGACCCAAAGAACGCGATGATGCTTCCCGTCGAACACAGCCGCGCTCGCGACTCCTCGGCTGCAGGGGCCCCGTCCTTTTTCGACCTGCTGACCCCGGTCGTCCGACGCTGGCGCCTAATCGTTGGTCTGCCGCTTACCACCGGCGTAGGAGGCGTTCTACTCGCATTCCTCCTGCCGCCAGCCTACACCGCCAAGACCACGTTCATCCCGGCCGTCGGCACCGGCAGCTCCCTCCCACCCGGCCTTTCTGGACTAGTTGGACAACTGGGCGTCACACTCGGGAATGCCAACAGCCTATCCCCCGATTTCTTTGCGGAGGTCCTTAGGAGTCGGGAACTCTTAGAAGCCACGCTCCTGTCTTCATTCGACGACCCGAGTCATCATGGAGCGAAACGACCTCTGCTCGACCTTCTCGCGCAAAGCGGGAAAACTGAGCAGGAACGATTGGACAACGGTGTACGGTACGTCGAGGACCACATTTCCCAACGGGTCGACAGGAGAACCGGGATAGTGACACTTGCGTTTGTCGCCCGATGGTCTACCCTTGCAGCGGACGTTGCGAACCGTATGGTTGAGCTGCTCGACAAGTTCAACCTTGAACGGCTGCGGTCTCAATCCGGAGCTCGGCGGCGGTTCGCTGGCGAACGCTTAGCACAGGCGGAAGCAGAACTCCATCAAGCAGAGGCTGCGCATTTGAGGTTTCTGCAGTCCAATCGCCGCTACTCAGACTCGCCGCTTCTGTCTTTCGAGGAGAATCGCCTGGCGCGGCAAGTCCAACTGCGACAGGAGGTGTTCGTCACTCTTACACGGGAATTCGAAGAAGCGCGAATTGCCGAAGTCCGAGACACACCCCTCCTCACGATCATCGATCCGGCAGTCCCCCCCGACCGAAGGAGCTCCCCCCATCGGAAACTGATCGTAGCTCTGCTGATCATCGCTGGCGAACTGACTGCCCTCGCGCTCGTGTTCTTCCGTGAATGGACGGTCAGCGAGGGCTCAAGGGGATCAGGCTACGGCGCGTTTCTTCACGCCCTGAGAACCGCCGGTTCCGAACTGCGCGGCGCCCTGTCGCTTACCGGGCGCCGCCGCTAGTTCGGACCACCCACGGCGTGCCCGCATCATGAAAGAGGTTCTGCGGGACCTCGCGGGGAAAGGCCTTATCTATGGTCTCGGCGCCTCCCTAAACGCCGTGGTCGCCTTTGTGCTGATCCCGTTCTTTACGCGCAACCTCCAAGCGGCCGATTACGGCCGCTACGCGATCGCAGAGATGGTGCTGAACCTTGCCTTGGTGGCCCTCGCCCTCGGCATGAACGTCGCGATTCTCGCTCGATACCCTAGGATCGCTCCTGAAGCCCGTGCCGACTTCTTTCGCAGCGTGCTAGGCTTCCTGCTCTGCTCGACGCTGGGCCTAGAGGCGGTCTTGGTCGCCTTCCTGCATCTTGTCAGTAGCCGCGTGCTGCCGGTACTAAGCGCGCGGGTCGTCTTCCTCATCGTGGTCATCTCTGCGCTCGAGACGATATGGATGGCGTTCGCAACGCTTTACCGTGCAGAGGGGTGGGCGTGGCGCTTCATCGCCGCCTCCCTGCTGCAGGCCACGGTCGGACTCGTCGCGACTGTCCTGCTGATCGCGCGCTGGAAGTGGCGCGACGAGGGGATCCTTCTGGGCAGGGCCATCGGTGATCTGGCGCTGTTCACGATCGTGCTCGCCCCACAGTTCCGACACTTCAGGCCCAGGATCGATTTCAAGCCGATCAAGGACCTCCTCACAATCGGTCTTCCTCTCATCCCGGCCACGTTCTCTTCTATGTGGGTCCTTACGTCGCCACGCTACTTCATCGAGCGCTATGGGGGGATCGCGGACGTAGGAGTATTCGCAATGAGCGCCCGTATCGCCGGGGTGATCCAGCTCTTCTTCATCCAGCCGTTCGCTATGGCCTGGATGGTCGCGCTATTCCAAATCTTCCGACGGTCTGACGCCCCGCGGATCTACGCCCGTGTGCTGACCTACTACCTCCTCGTCGGCGGAGCGCTAGCGGCGTGCGTCGGGCTGGTTGCCGACGTGGTGATCCCCTTCCTGGCGGGTCAGCGCTTTCCGCTATCTCCGGAGATCGTTCTGGTCATGGCGATGGCCCAGGTGGCATCCGGCTTGATGTATCCGCTGAACATCGGCCCCTACGTTCTCGAGCAAACGAGTAAGGTGATGCCCATATTCGTGCTGTCGACGTTGCTCATCACGCTGCTCGGGATCGGGTTGTTGCGATGGCGCGGCGTACCGGGCGCGGCGGATGCCCTTCTTCTCGTGTACCTGATCCAGGCCCTCTTGATCGCCCGCACCAGCCAGCGGCTGTACCCAGTGCCTTTTGAGGCTGGGCGGCTTCTCAAAGTCTTGGCGGCGCTATCGCTCGGTCTCACCGTGGCGCTGGTGCTCCGTGCGCTCCACCCGTTCGCGGCGACCAATTGGCTCCTCGCGCCAGTGTTCCTCGCGGTAGTTGCGGTCGTGCTCCTGTCGTCCCGGTTCCCCGATATCGGCGAGCTAGCCGGCCTCCGCCGCGCCGCGCTCACTGTGAAGGCGGCATGGTTGTCGGCGGATTAGGCGCCGCCCGACGCGCGCTCGCCGCGCCGCTCGGGTGGTACCTTCGGCTCACCCCCTTTGCACGCGGCCGGACCCGGCTCATGAGTCTCGGCTCCCGGATCCTCGGCATGGGACCGCACGGGGTCAGATGTCGCGACGGCAGGCGCTTCCAGCTCCAGTTTCCGAAAGACCGTGGCTGGGAGTCGCTTTACTTCCTGAGAACCTTTGAGACCGGCACGACGCGTACGCTTCGCAAGATCCTCCGTGCGGACGACGTGACTTTCGATGTCGGAGCCAACATCGGATGGTACACAACGCTGTTCGCACAGGTCTGTCCAAAGGGCCGCTGCCACACGTTCGAGCCGCTACCGTTGGTCTTTGAGGAACTGACGCTCAACTGCACGCTCAATGAGGTCGACGCCAACGTCACGTTCAACAAAGTTGCCGTAGGTGACGAGCCCGGCGACGCGACCATCTACGCAGCTCCGGGCATGCCACACACGTACGCGTCGGTGTCGCGTCAGGTCGTGCCGGAAGGCCTGCCCATTAGATGCCAAATTACTACGCTCGATCGGTACGTCCGACAGCAACGGGCCCGTCGAGTCGACCTCGTTAAGGTAGACGTAGAAGGCGCCGAGCTGATGGTACTCAAGGGCGCGACCGATTTGATCGGAGGGGCTAACCCGCCCGCGTGGCTGCTCGAGGTTAACAGTCGAACGAGCGCCGCTTTCGGCTACCGCCCCCCTGACTTATTCACGTTCCTCGCTGGGCGTGGGCGGTTCCACTTCTTTCGAATCCCTGAGGGTTGGGGTGAGCTCGCCGAGATGCGGAGTCCCGAAGACTGCGTCCATGCCGACAACGTGCTTTGTGTACCCGAGCCGAGGCTCGACCGGCTGGAGCAGCTTCAGTAATGTCCGCCGAGCGGTGCCCGATCTGCGACAGCTCAGACGTCGCGCGGCATCGTGCTTGCCGCGACCGCCGCAAGGGCTTGCCGGGTTTATGGACGTTCTGGGAGTGCGCACGCTGCGGGGTCCTGTTCCAGAGCCCGGTCCCTTCCGACGAAGAGTTGCAGACGCTCTATGCAAACTATTCGAGCGAAGGCGATCTCCAGTTGGCGCTCTCGGCAGGCTCGCGTCACGACTTGCTACGGCGACTGTATCACGCAGTGACTGGTGACGTAGACCCCCGCGATTTCGTCCCCGCAGGGCCTCGCGATCGCGTGCTCGACTACGGGTGCGGTGTCGCACCCCACCTCGTTCACTTTCGATCGCGTGGCGTGAACATCGCAGGTGCAGAGATCACGCCGTCGGTAGTCGATGCGTATCGGGCCGCGGGGTTCGAGGTCACACGCATTCAGCGCCTCGACCAAATTCCCTATCCCGACAGGGAGTTCGACATCATCTACCTCATGCAGGTGTTTGAGCACATCCCCCAGCCCCACGAGTTCTTGCGCGAGGTCCATCGCATCCTGAAGCCCGGTGGAGCCCTATACGCTGCAGTTCCGAATGGCTGCAGTCTCTGGCGCAAGGTGTTCGGCGCAAACTGGGTGTCCGGCTGGTTTGCACCGTTCCACGTCTTCGCGTACAGTCAGGAGCCGGTGCGAGTGCTGGCGGCAGCACATGGGTTCGACGTGGTGCGATCGTGGAGCTCGACACCTGAGTCCTGGTTTAGGCTCAACATGAAGGCATTCCTCTATCAATCCAACGACAGGCTCGATGGCATGGGACGAACGTGGCTGGACGTGGCGCCCGTGCGGACAGTGTTTATTGCCGCCCTTCGCCTAATCGAACTCTTCGCTCGACAGAGCGATTGCTTAGTCGTACAACTCAAGCGAGCATCGCCTCCCTCCACGCCAGTTTCTAGACCCGAGATCCCGTAACGAGGCCTCATCAGGTGCTCACGCTCTTCGGGATTCCCAAACCATTTCGAGACCATATCGGAATCATTCAACGCAACGCCATCCGAAGCTGGGCGCTCTTACAACCGCGCTGCGAGCTGATACTCTTCGGCGACGACGAGGGCACCGCCGAGATGGCCATGGCTGTCGGAGCGCACCACGTTCCTAAGGTTGCTCGCAACGAATACGGTACACCGCTCGTGAACGACATCTTCGAACAGGCTCAGGGGCTAGCAAAGCATCCGCTTCTGTGCTACATCAATGCCGATATCATCGTCATGAACGACATACTTGAGGCGGTGACGCGGATCAAGTCACGACGTTTCCTGCTTATCGGTCAGCGCTGGGACATCGACATTACGTCGTTGCGCAACTTTGATGACCCCCATTGGCAGGCCAGCCTGCGAGCGGAGGCGCACGCCCGGGGCTCGTTGCACGGAGACACCGGGGTTGATTACTACGTCTTTCCCAAAGGCCTTTGGGGACGCCTCCCATCCTTTGCCGTCGGGCGCACAACGTATGATAACTGGCTGATCTGGCGCGCTCGATCGCTCGGCGTGCCCGTGATCGACGCGACACGCGTGATCACTTGCTTTCATCAGAACCACGACCGCACCTACGAGTCGGTCGGAATCACATCGCGGGACCCAGCCGAGCAACTCGATACAAGCACCGAGGCACGAAGGAACCTCGAGCTAGCTGGCGGTCGCCGCCATGTGTTTACACTGCGGAACGCGAACTGGATGCTGACGCGCCGCCATCTTCTGCCGGCGCTGTCACTGTGGTACCTCTGGGGGCGTTTCAAGGCTAGCATCCGCCTGGCATTGTGATCGAATTGAGACGCCAACCCCCCTGACCGGCTGGTCATTGCATGCCGACCTCACACGTCATATCCACCCAGAACCAGGTGAGCATCGGTGGCGCCGCTCTCGGACGCTTGGTAACGGTTGCGATCGTGGCGTGGGTTGCACTTGCAGCGGTCCTTGGCAACATCGTCTCAGATGGTGACGAGGCACGCACACTGCTGCTCCTGGTCTTGGCCGGCGCTCTGCCGATTTGGTGTTGCTTTCGGCGCACGAACAGCGATGGCTCTCCACGTGTGGACTTGTTGCAGCCTGGGGCCCTGCTGGCATGCTTGTTCTACCTGTACATCGTCATACCAGGGTTCCACGTGTGGCGCGATGGTGCTTACCACTCTGATTGGATCGACCCCACATGGCCCCCTGCGCGGTTGTATCACCTCACACTGCTGGTGTGCATCCTGAGTCTCGTGGCGTTCAAAGTCGGATACGGCCGCAATGAGCAGCGGTTGGCGGATCGCCAACCTGCCAGTGTCCCACTGCGCGCGGACCCTCAGTGGCCTAGCTCAGCGACGGCCCTGGCCGCGGCGATGCTGGCAGTCGGCTTCCCCTTCAGGCTCTACCATCTCGCGGCCTTCGGAGGTCCAAGGGAAGACATCCTGCTTTTTCTGTCACCGAGTTATGTGGCCGAATCTGGTGTTAGCATCGGTGGCGTCCCCACCTTCTTGGAGGCCTTCTTCGATTGGGGGGCGTTGCTTCTTCTCTTTAGAGCGATCATCACCAAGAAACAGAGACTGCTTTCAGTGACCGTGCTGGCCACGGCAGGCATATTCGCTTACCTCTTGAGCGGCAAACGCAGCGCGATCCTTCCGTTCCTCCTTTACCCGATCACCTGGATTCACTACATCCAGCGGCGGATCAGTATTAGGCGCGGCCTTGTATACGTGACTACGACATTCCTACTAGTGTCCTCTCTTCTCTTCATGCGGACTGTGGGACCACTCTTTGTGTCTCAGGGCTTCTCGATCAGCGCGGTGCCGGCGGAGATCGCCTTGCAACCGGCGCGCTTCTATCTGAACTCGCCCGAGCTGGCCGTCTTCGACATGACAATGTTGGCTGTTCAGGACCGGGGGCTCCTCCTGCACGAAGTTGGAGGCCGGTTCTGGGGCGGATTCCAGTACAACCTGGCCCCTGCTGCGTACATCATTCCTCGGGCCTTATGGCCCGACAAGCCCGTCTTCAGGGACTTGGGGCAGGTGTTCTTTCAACACGCAGTGGACGTGAAGGGCCAGCCCGACGTGGGCTTTGCAGTGGGAATCGTGGGCGGACTCTACATCTTCGGTGGCGTGGCCGGTGTGCTTCTCGGGATGGTACTCATCGGCGCACTCTTTCGGTTCATTTACGAACGGTTGCAGCCATGGAACCGCGACCCGCGCTGCGTATTCATTTACGGCATTGCACTCTGGATGATCTTCCATTTCCTACGCTTTGGAACTCTTGGGTACACGTTAATTTACTTCTCCCAATTCGAGCTCCCGGGTGTCATCGCGGCGATGCTCGTCCTCGGAGTGAGGAAGCCGGTGCGTAAACCGTACCTTGCATGACGTGGCCGAGACCGCCCTACGAACTCAACAGCATGCGCATCCTTTTGATCCACAACCGCGAGCTTAAGACAGGCGGTGAGTCAGTCGCGTTCGACCGGGAGTCGGAGGCGTTGCGGGCACTAGGACACAACCTACTGCTGCTCGAGAAGAGCAACCGCGATTTCGAGCTAGCTCCAGTGTGGCGGAAAGCCTGGCTGACGGCCGCAAGCGTCTTCAACCTCCCTGCATTCGTCGCCCTGCGGCGGACGATACGTGAGTTCAACCCAGACGTAGCGATCATCCACAACCCCTTTCCGCTGTGGTCGATCGCGTGCTACCTCGCGCTTCTCGTCCAGCGAGTACCGATCGTCCAGATGGTTCACAATTATCGACTCCGGTGTTTGAACGGTCTTTACTTCAGAAACGGCGCACCGTGTACCCTCTGCCACCAAGGGCAGTGGTGGCGAGGTGTCCGGTACAGGTGTGTCCACGGAAGCTTAGCACGCTCCTTGGGGTACGCTGTGATTACTCAGACAGCATGGCCGTTAGGCATCGTGCGGCGATTGGACGCGTTCCGTGTACTCAGCAGTTTCAGTCGCGAGCGACTGATCGAGATGGGTATCTCGGTCGACCGCATTCACGTGATCCCTAATCTCAGTCCCCGTCTCACGCTCGTGCCGCAGCCCACAGCCGACCCGACGTGGGTCTTTATCGGACATCTGAGTGCCGAAAAGGGGCCCAACGTCGCGGTGGGCGCGATGGCGCACGGCGCGCCTGGAAAGCTACTCGTCATAGGAGACGGGCCGCTGGCTGCAGGGTTGCGGCGGCGCATCGTGGAGGAGAGGCCCGCCGTCGAGTTGCTAGGGGCCCTGGGCGACGCGGACCGATTCAATGTGCTCCGCCATGCATGGGCCCTCGTATTCCCTTCCATGTGCTTCGAGAACGGTCCGCTCACGATCCTCGAAGCTTTCAGCGTGGGAATACCGGTCGTCGCGTCGCGGATCGGCAGCATACAGGACTACGTAACTGACGGGGTCACAGGGCGACTCTTCTCGCCGGGTGACGAGGTCGACTTGGCCCGTGTCTTGCGCGAGCTCGCGAACGACCCTGCACAACGGCAGCGATTATCCGCGAGTGCACACAAGGTATCCCAGCATCGTTTCGCAGAGGGAAGAATCGCTAGCGAACTCGACAGCTTGCTCCGGATGACAGTCTCCCGATCACGATCAAGACGCCACGGGTGATCACCGAGCTCCGCCGCCTGGAAAGGTACGTTGTCGAGTGCGGGTGAGCCCGAGTCACCAACGCCTGGCAGACTGGACTACGAGACGCTACGGGGCCCTTCTTGGCTTCGCGGATGGCGTCCTCGCGACTGCGTGGTGTGGGCCTTCCCGCTGGAAGCAGCACATGTTCTGCGCATATTGCCGACTGTTCGGTTATCCGGAACTGGCAGGTCATCGACGGTATCGCCTGGTGCGCGAGGCTCTCGCTGGTCGTGTGTCCTCTCGCGTCGTGGATGTCGGAACGCGCAACGGCCTGTACGCGCTCGCTGAGGCCCTGAGCCGACCACAGACCAGCTACATTGGGATTGACATTTCGCAAATGCATCTGCGCCGCCTTGGGCTCGCCGTGAAGCAATTTGGCCTCCGACTGCATCCGCTGGCAGCGCGCGCCGAGGCACTATCGCTCCCGAGCGAGTCCGCAGACGTAGTCCTAACGATTGAGGTGCTGCAGTTCGTTGACGATGATCGTCGCGCCGTGGAAGAGATCGGCAGGATCCTGCGTACCGGAGGGCTGTGGTGGTGTGAGCAGGAGCTCGAGATCGAGGGACGAGTGACTGCGACCGTTGATGATCCAACGCTCACCAAGCGTCGACCTGGCCATTCCGTCCAGCGTCTGACAGAGTTGGCTCGGTCGGCGGGTATGGAACTAGTGAATTTGCGGCGCGTGGACGGCCCGGTCGGACGCTGGTGGGAGCGACTAGAGGCTCGTATCCGCGAACGCAGCAGGGGATGGCACCTTCTGGCCTTTCCGGCCTTGCGCCTGTTGGCTGCCCTCACGGCAAATCAGTGGACGGAGCGCGTTCCATGCACGGTGCTCTATTGCTTCGAAAAGCGACCGTAAGCAGCAGGTACCGGGGGGTGTGGCGATCGGCTGATTAGAGCAAGCACAGACGAATCGCTGAGCGCGCTGTCTGGAGTGGGGGACACCGTGCAGTGGCATTGGGGGCCCGACGACGCATTGCGCGACACCGTCACGCATCGCCACGGGCTGGTGCGAAGCGACGAAGCGCTTGGTCCCACGGCACCACGAGTCCCGCGAGCGCAGCCAGCAAGGACTCAAGGCGGTGATAGCCATCCCGCACCTCCCATGCCCAGTGAAGGGTGAAGACGATGACCGCTCCTGTCGCCTGCGTCCACAGGCGCTTACCAAGTCGTCCATACATGTCCGTCGCGTACATGTGCGGGTAATAGCTGGGCAGGTAGACAGACCGATTGAGACGTACGCCAGGAGCCACTGGGCCCAGCGTGCTAAGACTAGCCGGACCACCAGTCACGATCAGATACCGGTCAGAGATCGCCTGCAGCGATTCAGGGGTGATTCCGTCGAAGGGCGGAATCATGATCGCCGGCGGCGGTAGGTGCGACTGGCCATAAAAGGTATCAGCCCGGCCGATCCAGTCGGCAAGTTCCCCAGACGAATAGGCTGGGAGTTCGACTGTATGTCGGCGGCCCCACCGGTGGGGGCGATGGGTGAAACCGTGCTGCGCGAGCGTCACGCCGCGCTCGGTTAGCCGGTGCAGTGTGTCAATCTCAGCAGCGTCAAGGCGTCCTTTCCGAGGTTCGATTCCGAGAAACGGGGTGACGCCCAGAGCGTAAGGGACGCCATACCTTGCAAGCAATCGGTCGAATTCCAAGAACTCGCCGAGCGGGCGATCCCACCGTGGATAGTCGTCCACTCGAACCAGCACGAGACGGCATCCGCCAACTGGCTGCCGGAGAGCCTTACGGTGGAAGGGAACGACCCACCCGCTGTGCGCGCCAAGCTGGTGGAGACGCCGAAGCCAGAAGGCAGGCAGGGATCCTCCGGGGAGCTTCCACCAACCGCCGTCGCTTTCGTCCGTCAGGCCCAAGTCACGCCGGGCAGCCGTCCGATCCGCCATGAGGGGCAGCGCGGGAGACGATTTCATGGCGGCGCGCTCATCAAACTGTGTCGGTACGAATGAAGGAGAAATCTGTGCCACGTCTCATGGCGAAGATCTCGTACCCATGGCGATTCAGCTCCTCGATGGCGGCTCGTGCATGTGCGAATCTCGGGTATCCGCGGACGTGATGGAACTCCACGAGGATCTGGTCAACTTGGAGCCCACAGCCAAGGAGGTCTCTGAGTACTGCGTATTCCGCTCCCTCAATGTCTAGCTTGAGAATGTTCACTCTCCGATGGCCCAGATCTGCCATGACAGTCGCCAGTCGCGTCACTGGCACGTTAAGAGCGCCCCCTTGGTGCTGCCCGTCAGCAAGAAGAGTCCCCGAGACATGGTTCGGATTGCTCGGGAGATAGAACGTTGCCTCGCCGTCGATGTCTGATAGTCCCAGTGGCCGGAAACAGATCTGCGAAGGTGCTCCCCGCAGCCCGAACCACTCGATCGACTTCGGCGTCGGATCGAAGGCCCAGACCCGAACGCCGTAGCTGGCGACGAGCGACGCCGCAAAGGAGATGTCCTCTCCGACCCCCACATCGTACACGACCGAGTGTGCATCGATACCATCTGGACAGATGCACCATCCCCCGTAATCTGGATCTCCATGCAGTTCGACACGGCGAACCACCTGGACCGGATGGTACAAAACCAGACCGAGCCGCTGTTGCACTCGCAGTTTGGTCGCCCGCACCGCATCATGTATTCGTCGACCGAGCATAGCTCGTAACAACGTAGCTGCGTCGTGCACTTCCTGACCTAACGGAGAATCTTCGTTACCTTTGGACTAGGTTTGACCGCTCGCAAGTCGGGAATGGCAATGACTATTCGACTGCTGACCGTCCACAACATCATGACTCCCTACAACAGCTCCTTCTACGAGGCCCTCAGCCAACAGCCGGGAGTCTGCACGCGGACTATCTTCTTGGCTCCCACCGACAGCAACCGGTTCTGGAAGGCCCAGCAGCGCGACCTGGGTTTCGACTTTCGAATCTTGCCGTGCCTGCACACGTACATTGGAAAGTTTGAGGCGCCGATCTATGTACACTGGGGCCTCTGGAGCGAGATGCGTCGCTTCCGGCCGGACGTCATCAGCATCTGCGGCTACCATTACTTCGCCACACTAGAGGTTATCGCGTTTGCCCGCGCCCACCACGTCCCTGCCATTCTCTGGTCAGGTAGCCACCTTCGCAGCGGCTTCTTCAAACGACCCTGGGTCGATGCGTACAAACGCGCCGTAATTGCTCAGTTTGACGCCTATCTGAGCTACGGCACGGCGTCCAAGAAGCAACTGATTCACTACGGCGCGCCAGCGGACAGGATCGTAGTGGGATGCAATACTGTAGACGTTCACTGGTTCAAAGTGCAAGCCGATGCCCTCCGTGCGGATAGGTTGCGTGTAACATCGAACACGTCACCCACCCGCCTCCTATACGTAGGGCGACTCGTGCCCATCAAGAATGTTGGCGCCTTAATCACGACCACGGGTCACCTGCAGCGACAGGGCCTTCGGGTGTCTCTCACCATCGCCGGCGACGGAGCCCAGCGACCGTCGCTCGAGGCTCTGACGCAGCGCGAGGCAGTGCATGATGTCACCTTTCTCCGTTTTGTAACGGGTGATAGTCTTGTCGAGGCTTATGTGAACGCTGATGTACTAGTGCTTCCCTCCCTAAACGAGCCGTGGGGCCTCGTGGTCAACGAGGCAGCGGCCTGCGGCACTCCGTCAGTGGTATCCACTCGATGCGGAGTGGTGGACGACCTCATCCGAGATGGTGAAACCGGGTTGACATTTGATCCTGCGATTCCCGGCGACCTAGAGCGGGCGTTGCGCGCAATTGTAGTAGATCCCGCTTCCCGACCTCGGATGGGCGACGCCGCTCAGCACTTGGTTCTTGCACGCGACCACTCGTACTATGCAGCTCGGCTTGTTCAAGCCGCGGAGCTTGCTGCGAATCAACCTCGACACAGCCGTGGACCTCGCGTGAGGCGCCTGGAGCACTGATCCGTTGGCAGAGTGCTAGGCTTCCGTACAAGGCAAGCGCGCCGTCACCCTGCGCCTCATAGGTGCTCGGGCAACTCCTCCTTCACCCGACCGACCTGCTCTAGCATTGACCGAATCCACCCATACGTTCTCCGAAGACCCTCCTCCAATGTCGTCTGCGGTTCCCAACACAGCACGGTTCGAAGCCTTGAGTTGTCGGAGTTCCGGCCCCGGACACCCTGGGGCTTGCTCAAATCGTGGCAACGTCGGATCCGCTTGCCGGCGACACTGGCAACCATGTCCACAAGCTGATTGACCGTCACCAAGCGATCGGAGCCCAGGTTCAGGGGCTCGCGGTAGTGCGAGCGCATCAAGCGGAGAATGCCATCGACACAGTCGTCTATGTAACAATATGACCGTGTCTGGTTGCCGTCTCCCCACACCTCGATCTCACCGCCATCTTCCACCAACGCCACCTTCCGACAGATCGCCGCTGGAGACTTCTCCCGTCCTCCATCGTAGGTACCGAACGGCCCGTAGATGTTATGAAACCGCACGACCCGCGTCTCCAGCCCGTAGTCCTCGTAATAGTGCCGGCACTGGCGCTCGGAGAACAGCTTTTCCCAGCCGTAGCCATCTTCGGGGTCAGCGGGGTAGGAGTCCTCTTCTTTCAGAGGTGTCACGTCGGCCGAGGCCTGACGGTATCCGGGATAGACGCATGCCGACGACGTGTACAGGTATCTGGTCACCTTGTTCTGCCGCGCCGCCTCGAGCATGTGGATGTTGATCAGCACGTTGTCGCGCATGATCTCGGCTTTGTGGGACTCGATGAAGCCGATGCCCCCCATGTTCGCCGCGAGGTTATAGGCTTCCTCGACGTGCTCGGTCGCCCGCAAGCAGCTGTCCCACCGGCGCAGGTCTAGCAGGTCAAACTCGTGTGCCTTCGTGGGCTCATACTCCGGTTGCTTCAGATCCACCCCTCGAACCCAGTAACCCCGGGCTACGAGGTAGTTGACAAGGTGATGGCCGATGAAGCCGCCAGCTCCAGTGACCAGAACACGCTTCATGCGCTTGACTCCTTCGCGATCCGCCAAACCGCCGAGCTCAAGCAGGAGGTCCGATCGGTCCTCACGACGGGCGCGACGCCTCCCGCGGGCATAGCTTCACGCCGTTCTTGAACCGTTTACTGCTAGAGCCCGTCCCCGAGTCGCTTGCGCGATAACCTGTTTTTCGATCCACGGGTAGGTTCGCTGAATGCCATCCCGCAACGAGAACCGAGGCTTCCAGCCGGTCGAGTAGATCCTTTCGTTGCTGAAGTTCCTCGACCTAACACCAACCGGGCCCTCCACGTACTTGGTCCTCACGCGCTTCCTGGCTACGTCCGCGACGGTGTCCACCAGCTGTTTCACCGACACGTACTCCGGCGATCCAATATTGGTCGGCCCCTCGAGATCCGACTCGGTGAGCCTGCGAATCCCGTCCACCATGTCATCGACGTACGTGTAGGAACGGATCGCGGTACCATCGCCCCAGATTTCGATTGTACCGTCCTGCTCGGCCTCTGCCACCTTTCGGCAAATCGCTGCCGGCGCTTTCTCCCTTCCGCCAGTCCAGGTCCCTTCCGGACCGTAGCAATTCTGAAACCGGGCGATGCGAACCGCCATGTTGTGTCGTCGACCGGCAACCATGACAACCCGCTCCGCATAGAGTTTCTCCCAGCCATATTCATTGTCTGGCTGAGCGGGATACGCCTGATCCTCCCTCAACTCCGGCTCTCCCGGCGCCATGTCCCGATACACGCACACCGACGAAGAGAAGAAGTATCGCCTGATGCCAGAGTTGGCGGCTGCATTGACCATGTTGATGTTGATGAGTGCATTGTTCCGCATGATGTCAGACTCGGCAGCGTGAATGAAACCCATCCCACCCATGTCGGCGGCGAGTTGGTAGACCTGGTCTAAACCGCCCACCGACCCACCGGCCAACCGGACTACCGCCTCACAGTTCTCTGGCTCGCGCAGATCCAGAACCTGGAACTCATCCGCCGCACTCGGCGAGAACTCCGGCTGCTTTATGTCCACGCCACGGACCCAGTAGCCATCGGCCTTCAAGCGCTTCACCAAGTGGCTTGCGATAAATCCACCCGCACCACACACGACGGCACGCTTCATGAGTCTCCCTTCCCCCGTTCTGAGTAACGCAAAGCGAGTAATGCAGTCTCGATCCGCCCAACGATCGTCTCCTTCTCCCAGTAGGTGTTCGCGTACGCCCGGCCTGAGGCGGCGAACGCGTGCCACTTCGCCTGGTCCTCACTGAGCAGACAGAGAGCGTCGGCGAGCAAGTCCGCGCGACCCGGCGCGATCCGTACACCGCAGCCAGCTCTGTCAATCACCCGAGCAGCCTCGGAACCAGAATCGGCTGCCACGACCACAGGTCTCCCGGCACCCAGGTACGCCGTGAGCTTCGACGGCACCACCGAGTCACCTACACCCGGAACGAGGGCCACGATCCCGGCCAGCGCGCTTCGAAGAACGGCGCCGTAGGTCCCGTCGTCGACCAACCCGAGCCACACGACCTGCGCAGACGACTGCTCTACTATAGGGTGTCCCGGCCCGTTTCCAACGACGGCGATGGCGGGACCGCCACGCTCAGACAGGAGCCTGGCTGCCTCAACCAGCAGCGCCAGATCCTGCTTGCGGCCGAAGCTTCCTGCGTAAAGGGCATAGTGTCGCCCGGCGAGAGCCTGTGGGAGCCGAGCCGTGCAAATTGAACCAGCCCGCACCCAGTTCGGGGCAATCACCGGCGCTCCTGGGCTCCCGTTCCGGTACTGATGCAGGCGCTCCGCCATCGCCTCACTCAACACGGAGAGCGATTGGAAGCTCGAGTAGGTCCAACGGGCCATCCGCCGAGCCACGGTGCGCCCGAGGCCCGAGCCGAGCTGGCCCGACTCGACCGCAACGTCCGGCACGACATCTTGGACGTGGAGGTGCACTCGGGCCCGCAAAGCTCGAGCGAGCGACGCTCCCACGACGGCGCTCCCAAACGCCGGCGTTACGACCAACCACACGTCGGCCCAGGCCGCGAGGCGCAGCGATATGATTGCAGCGGCCATCGTCCAGGTCAGTTCGTGAACGAGGCGCCGCGCAGGTCGCGGATCGCGCGGTACGTACACCCTGCATCTCGTTACCTGCACACCTTGGCGCCGCTCGGTGCGATACAGGAACGTGCCAGGCGGCACGGCCGCACGCCACGTCGGATAGAATGGGAATGCCGTGACCACCCGGACAACGTGCCCTCTCTCCACGAGCGCCTCAGCCAACTCCGCCGAGTACGGGCCTATCCCTGTCGGCTCCGGCGCATACGAAGCCGAGAGCATGGCAACCCTTAGCGAGCCATCTCGTGGACTCACGCTGCTCCGCGCATCCCGAACACGACGGGAACTGTCCGCAGTAGAATCGCCATGTCCTGCAGCAGTGACCAGTCTCGTATGTACTCTGTTTCGAGCACCACCACTTGCTCGAAATCCCTAATTTCGTTCCGCCCCGCCACCTGCCACGGCCCCGTCATCCCCGGTTTCACATCGAATCGCGCGTAATGATGCTTCTCGTACAGCGCCACTTCCGAAGGAAGCGGCGGCCGCGGCCCCACGAGTGACATCTCGCCACGCAGCACGTTCACCAGCTGCGGCAGCTCATCGAGACTCGTTTGTCGCAGCCACCGCCCGATCCTCGTCATCCGCGGATCGCTCGGCACCTTGAACAAACGCGGGTCTCCGTACACGCTCTGGCCCAACAGTTCGTCGCGCCTCCCCTCGGCGCCGTCCACCATGGTGCGGAACTTGATGATCTTGAACAGCCGCCCGCCGCGCCCCACGCGCTCCTGTCGGAAAAACACCGAGCCGCGCGAGTCGAGCTTGACCAGCAACGCAAGGATCGCGAACACGGGGATCAATAACACCAGACCTGCGATAGATCCGACGAAATCGATCACACGCTTCACGACCAACTGCTGGCCCCTGAGACTCGGCGCCGTAAGCTGCACGAGTGGCTGGCCGCGCCTCCACACTGTCGTGGGGTGAACACCGGCGACCTCCACGACCCGTGGCACCGACAGAACCTGACAGCCCGCAGCTAGCGCCGCATCCACAACCTCTCGAAACTGCATGTCCCTGAGAAACCCACAGATGACCACGACCTCCGCCCCGGACGCCGCCAGCAGGATCGGGAGATCTCCGATGTCCCCTAGGGCCCCTGCCCCGGGTGGAGATTGCAGGTCCACGAACCCGATCGGCCGGTACTCAGTACCTCCCCCGAAGGCAGGGCTCAATGCCGCGGCATGACAGTCCGCTGCTGACCCCACGAAAAGGGTGTCGGCCGCATCCCGCTCGGGGTTGCGCACTCGGGCGATGATCCGATCGATCGTCAACCGCTCGCCCGCCACCCCCGCCCAAACCAGCACCACCGTCAGCGAATACTCTACAAGCACCACCTCGAGTCCGCGTGACCACAACGCCGTCCACAGCGGCAGGGCCGTGGCAAGCGCGCATGCCAGGAACAGGCGCCACGGATCGCGCCGACGGTCGCCTGGACCATAATTGCCGAGAATAAGGAGACCCACAAACAGCGCTGATGCAAACTGCCAGCCGCTCAGGTAGCCCGATGGTAGATACCGCTGCCACCACGCCGCCACCCAAGAGCCGAGCACCTGCGAGTCCCGCACCGCTCGGATCAGCTCGCGCATCAGCCCGAAGGCCGCCAGGTCTCCGACCACGAGCGCGACGAAGCGCACGACCCCTCGCCGTACGTGCCGCCGCAGGTTCTCGGGCGCGCGCCGCTGCAGCCCCAGGCGCACCTGGGCCGGAGCATCGAGTTTTACGTGGGTAGCGTCTTCGAGGCGCCGCAACTCCGACGGGGTCAGCTTCCGCAGGGCCTTCGCCTCACGGAAGGGACCGCTGGTGGAGGCAGGCTCCGCTCGGATCTCGCTGGGCAAGGGCTCCACGGCGATCCGCTTCTCCCACTTGCTAGGCGTAGGCAGGGCGCAAGGGC